>WNFI01114429.1_pt1 | contig 10564 bp, 10 predicted proteins | sample 5400471 | NCBI WGS metagenome assembly WNFI01 (sample SAMN13153348, study PRJNA577476) | soil metagenome | isolation source: 100 cm saprolite on Douglas fir-dominated hillslope | place: USA:California | collected 2013-09-17 | reverse complement strand
GCGATCCGGTCAGCGGAATCGTCGGCTGGCCGAGCGTCGGCACGATGACCATCGCAGTCCGGACCGCCGTACGCCAAGTCATCGCGGGCGGTGAGCGGCCGTTCCTGCTCGGCGGCTGCTGCGCCCTCTTGATGGGTGCCGTGGCCGGCGCGAAGGACGAGCTGCGCCGCGTCGGGCTCGTGGACGTCGACGGGCACTTGGACCTGTATGACAACCAGACCTCGCCGACCGGGGAAGCCGCGGATATGCCCACCGCGGCGTTGCTCGGCCTTGGCTGGCCCGGCCTGCTGGCAAAGCTTGGCGATGAACCCGTGCTGACCGGGTCCGACGTGGCGCTGCTCGGCGCACGCGACGAGGACGAGGCATGCGACGTTGGCGACCTGCCTTTGCGGCTAGGCGTCACCGTTGCAGGCGGCGCGGCCTGCGCCGCCGTGCCTGCCGACACCGCGGCCAGCGTGACCACGAACTTCTCAGCGGCCGGACTGCCCTACTGGCTGCACCTGGATGTGGACGTGCTCTCTCCCGAGGCGTTCCCGGCCACCGACTACCTCATGCCGGGCGGCCTCGACCTGCCACAGCTCTCCGGGCTATTGAGCCCATTCGGCGGCGACGGAGGCCTGATCGGCGTGTCAGTGGGCTGCTACAACCCAGCCAAGGACGCCGACGGCCGCTGCGGCGACGACCTCGCGGATGTCCTCGTTTCGGCGTTCGCCTAGCCGCCTTCGGGTTCTGCGGTGACTAGCCCGTCGTCGGCTAGGCGCAGCCGCCCGGGCCCGATGAGCTCATCGAGCAGCGTGTCCGTCCAGTACCAGGTCCAGGAGAACCAGCGCCGAAGCTCACGTTGCGGCGCGAGGACCGCTGCCCGCACGCCGGCGACCACGAGCTCTGCCAGCGCCGCGCTTGGCTCCATCACGGCGCCCGGCGAGCCCGGATAGACCTGGTCCCACCTCGCGAGCTCCCTGGTCTGCGGATGCCCGTGTGCCGATGTCACGTCGACCGAGCGGGACACGATGGCTCCGCACCGCTCGAGCGGGGACCGCAGCGCCCGCAGTTCCTGGCGCTTCATCCGGAGCTCTGGCACCAAGTCATCGACCAGGGACGGGCCGACGGCCGCCAGATGATCAAGGAGCCTGCGCCAGCCGGGATCGGCGGCCCGCATCCGGGCGATCTCGGCCCGGCAAATCGGATCGAGCAGCCTGGCCGCCTCGGCGGAGACGATAAGGTTCTTCCCCCGGTGGACCCCGGTGACGATATTGCCGCGCTCGGCGAGCTGCCCAAACCACGGCCACTTCGTGGCCGGCCATGTCGCGAATCCCGGGCTGCCAGGCTGGTATGGGTCCTCGTGGCAGGCCGCATAGAGGCTTGGCAGGGCGCTGTCTGGCGTCCGGGTCAGCAGGCAGCGGTCCCGCAAGAACGCCTCGGCCTCCTGCAGGGACTCCAGCGCCCGGTCGGGCGTCAGCCTGCACTCGAACTCTCGCCGCTCTCGTAGCTGGGCCAGCGACTCCACGACCCGATTGTGCCCTGCCGTGCCTGAGCCGGCGGGCCGGCCGGCAGAGGCTCCTTAGCTCTGGCGCAGTTAGACCTTGCGCCAGCGAGCCTCGCAGAGGCCGTAGACGCCGAAGATCAGCACGCCAAGCGCGGCGATCAGCAGGATAAACTCACCCAAGGCCTGATGGCGCAGCGTCAGCAGGGCCTTGTCGAGGCCACCGGACTTCTTCGCGTTGAAGGTGACGGCCGCATCGACGATGAGCGCGCCGACGATAGCGAACACCACGCCCCTGGCGGTGGTTCCGATCGTCCCAAGCCGCTCGACGATGCGGCGCGTCGTCGGGCTCATCCGAGACGTCCGCAGGTACTTCATGAACTTATGGCGGATTCCCTCGGCGACCAGCGTCAGGCCGACGATCACGATGACCAGGCCGACGATGCCTACGAGCCACTGGCCGCCGGTCTGATGCATGAGCTTCGCCGTCAGGTCCTGCTGCTGGCGCGTCTGGTTGACGGCCGCTCCCGCGATCACCTGGAAGGTCAGGTAGGCGAGGAAGGCGTACACGATCGCTCGGACCAGTGACTTCACCCGAGGCCCTGCGCCAGGCCTGTCGCCGGTGACACCGAACGCTGCCTCACCGAGCCGCCACACTGAGTAACCGCCGAACCCGATGCCGAGCAGCCAGAGGGTGACCATGCCGTAGGACTTGCCGGCCAGGAGCTGCAGGGCACCCTGCTGATTCGGCTGTTGCGAGCTGTGACCAAGCGCCACCTCGATCGCGAGCCAGCCGATCAGAATGTAAATGGCACCGCGCGCGGCAAGGCCGATTCTGGCCAGCGCCCTCGCCGCCGTGCTTTCTGAGGCGCGCCTGGCACTCATCGACGCTCGGTTTCTCGGTGACGTTATCGATCTCATGGCCGGTCGCTGCCTTTCGATCATGAATCGGACGGAAATGACTACCCCGGCTATTGGAGATCATGCGAGCCGCAGCCCGCACGGGGCATCACCTGCGCGGATCCGGGCCGACGTTTAAAGACGACGATGACGGGCAGTAAGCGACACCGCTCACAGGCATCACCGCGTTGATGTCTACCTCCTGCGGAAGGCAATGACCAATGCTTGCCATCATTGCGGCAGTCCTCTTCGCTATCGCGTTCCTGTTGAATGCGGCAGGAACGGGCAGCAGCCGGGTATTCACGCCATTCAGCTTGTTGCTGATCGGCCTGGCCTGCCTGGCCTTGCACCTCGTCGGGGTCGGCGTCAGCTGGCGAGTCCGCCGCACCGGCGCCGGCTGGAGGGTGCACCGCTAGCGGCATAACCGGCATTACGCTGTGACGATGCCGGCCGTCACCGTGCCAGATCCCGCTCTTGTCGTGCTGGCGGGACCGTCAGGTTCCGGCAAGTCAACCTGGGCAGCGGCCCGCTACAGGCAAGCCGAGATCGTCTGCTCCGACCAGCTGCGCGGCATCGTCGGCAGCGGTGAGCACGATCTCGACGCGTCGGCCGATGCGTTCGCCCTGCTAGACCAGATCGTCGCGGCGCGGCTGCGCCGCGGCCTGAATACGGTCGTCGACACGCTCGGCCTTGATGCGCAGCGCCGCCGCGCTCACCTCGACCTGGCGCGCCGCGCGGGACTGCCGGCCGTGGCCGTGCTGTTCGGCACCGATGCCGCCCAGTGCCGCCGCAGGAACCGCGGCCGCGCCAGGCCGGTGCCCGCGGCCGTGCTCGACAGCCAGCTGCACCGGATGCCGGGCGTGGCGACGGAGATCGCCGCCGAGGGCTGGGTCGTGATCAGCCACGCTGACGAGGCGGCGCCAGAGCCATCGCACACGGCCGGCAGTCAGGCTGCCGCCTCAGACCAGCGCAGCAAGCCGTCCCAGCTCAGCCTCGTGCTGCAGATATCCCGCTTCCCGTGGGGCGATGATCCGCCGGCCTGGCTCGCCGCCGTGGCGAAGGCCGCCGCGGATGCAGGGCTCGGCGGCATCGCGCTGATGGACCACCTGATTCAGATCCCCCAGGTCGGACGCGCCTGGGAGCCAATACCTGAGCCGTGGGTCACGCTTGGCATGCTGGCTGCTCTCTCCCCTGGCCTGCGCCTTGGCACGCTGGTCAGCCCCGTGACGTTCCGGCCGCCCGGTGTGCTGGCCAAGGCGATGGCGACCCTCGACGTGCTGAGCGGAGGCCGGGCCTTCTGCGGCCTCGGCGCGGGCTGGTGGGAACGTGAGCATGCTGCCTTCGGGCTGCCGTTCCCGCCAGCCGGGCAGCGGCTCGACCAGCTCGAATCGGCCATCGAGACGCTCAGGGCGCTGTGGCGGCAAGGTACCCGCTCCTACGCGGGCGAGCGGATTTGCTTGCCGGAGACGACCTGCTATCCGCGCCCAGTCTCAGCCATCCCGATCATCGTCGGCGGCGCGGGCGAGATCCGGACGCTGCGGATAGCGGCCACGCTCGGCGACGGCTGCAACCTGCCCGCCGACCTCGCCGCGCTGGACCGCAAGCTGGCCGTCCTGCGCTCGCACTGTGAGCGGGCCGGCCGGGACCCCGCCGAGCTGCTGATCACCGTGCTTGACGTCCCCGTGCTTGGCGAAGACCGCGACCATGTCGGCGACCTGGTCGAACGGCTCAGAGGGCGGACGTCAGCCACCGCGTACGCCCGACAGCACCATGCGGGCACGGCCGCTGACCACATCGGCCGGTACCGGCTGCTCGCGCAGCGCGGGGTAAGCACGGTCTTCGTCTCGCTGCCCGATCTGAGCGGACCGGAAGACGTGCTGCGGCTGGCTCCCGTCGCGGCGGCATTCGCCTAAGACAGGCTGCGGTTGGCCGCGCTCACAGCCCGAGCAGGCGCGCCGCGTCGTGATAACAGGCCTCGGCGGGCGGCTATGAGCACGGCTGCGGCGGGCGGGTATTAGTCAGTGACGCGGCGGGCGGGCTGTGCCGGCGGCGGCTGGTGCCGCCCGCCCGAGCGGCATCTGCTGGGTGATGCAGTGCGGGCCGCCGCCACCGTAGGACAGCGTGGCGCCGGGAACCCCGACCACTTGACGATCACCGAAAGCCGCCCTGAGCCTCGCCAGCGCCGCCTCATCCGACGGCGACCCGGCAAGCGGCGCGACCACGCCGCCGTTGGCGAGATAGCAATTCAGGAACGGCACGTCGAACGTTCCCGCGCCGATCCTCGCCGAGGCCGTGACCTCGAACGGGATGACCTCGAGGCGCCTGCCGCGTGCGTCGGTCGCTGCTGCCAGCCTCGCGAGGTTCTCCCGCGCGTAGGCGTAGTTGGCGTGAGCCGGCTCGGCAGGCACCAGCAGCAGAAGCTGAGCGGGCGCTGCGAACTGCGCGATCCCGTCGACATGACCATCGGTGTCCCGGTCGGGAAACGCGACCAGCCACAGCACCCGGTCTGCCCCCAGGTACTCGCCAGCGACCTGTTCGAACAGCGGACGCGACGCCGCCGGGTTGCGGGCCGGGTCGAGCACCGGTCCCTCGGTCGTCACGACCGTCCCCTCGCCGTCGGTGTAGAACGCGCCGCCCATTCACCACGAAGACCGGGCCGCTGTCCCTGGTCCACGAGTCGTCGATCTCGATCTCGGTGACCTGGACCGATGACCCGCAGTGATCGACGACGTCGGCGCAGTCGCCCGGCCGGCAGATCATCACGACCGGCTCGAAGCCGGCGATCGCCCGCGCCACCTCCGCGTAGTCCAGCTTGGCCTGCCCGAACATCTCGCCCCACAAGCTCTGCCTGGTCGGCCAGGCCATGAAGCAGCACTGATGCGGCTCCCATTCGGCCGGCATCCGGAATCCCTCGGCCCGCGGCGTCGCTGCCTGCCCGGCGGCATTGCGTCTCATGCGAGCAGGTACCGGCGGGATAGCGGCACATAGGCGACAGGATCAGCGGCCACCATCCGGCCGTCGAGGCGCACGCTGCCGTCGGCCGGGTCGACCGTGACTGGCGGGCACGCGCGGCCGGCAATGAGGCTGTCCTTGCGGACCGACCGCGTGCCGGACACGGCGACCAGCCGGCGCTCGCCGCCGACCCGCGCACCGATGCCCGCCTCCATCGCGGCGCGCGACACGAACGTCACCGACAACGAGGCAGGCGTGCGGCCCAAGCCGCCCCAGTGCGCGCCGTACCGGCGCGGCTCTGCCCCTTCCACGGCCGCGTTGCCCTCCCCCAGCGGCCCCCAGGCGAAATGGCCCGCCTTCAGGATTAGCTCGGGCCTGACACCGAAGTAGCCGGGGCGCCACAGGACGATGTCCGCCAGCCGCCCGGGCGCCAGCGAGCCGACCTCATCGGACACGCCGTGGGTGATGGCCGCGTCGATGGTGTACTTGGCCAGGTACCGCAGCACCCGCTCGTTGTCGTCCGGGCCGAGGCCGTCGTCGGCGAACGACGCCGCCGGACGCGGCATGACCCGGCGCACCTCCGGCGCGGGCCGCCAATCTGTGCGGCTCCGCCAGGCCTTCATCGCGTCGGCGAGCTGCCACGTCCGCCTGATGGTCTCGCCGATCCTGCCCATACCCTGCGAGTCGCTGTTAATGATGCTGATCGCGCCAAGCTCGTGCAGCGGCCCCTCGGCAGCTAGCGTGGCCGGCCTGACCCGCTCGGCGGCGAGCTCGAGATCGGCGGGATCGGCACCGGATCCGCCATGCACGGCGAGGATCATCTCCGGATGCTCGGCCGCCGTACCCGTACCGTACGGAATAGTCGGCGTGGTCGAGGAGCAGATGATCGCGGGCTCGCGGACGAGGCTGATCAGGTCGGGGATGTGTCCGCCACCCGCTCCCTCGACGTGGTAGGCGTGCACCGCGCGCCCGGCAATCGCCGCCACGGTGTCCTCGAGCTCACAGGACTCGTTCAGCCCGTCGGTGTGCAGCGCCACGGCCACGTCGTTATCGTCGGCCACGCCGAGCACGGCGTCGATGATCTCCGGGTAGGCTCCCCAGTCCTCGTGGATCTTCAGTCCGATCGCGCCGGCATCGATCACCCGCTGCACCGCCGCCGCCGCCTCGGTCCTCGCGCTGGCCTGCAGGCCAATGTTGACGGGCAGCTGCTCGAACGCGCGCAGGGTCGCGGTCATCGCGGCCGGCGGCTCTTCGAAGCCGGCCGTGATCAGCGTGGTCACCCCGGCTGACAGCGCGACCGGAATCAGCCTGGGCGTGATGAGGTGCACGTGCGAGTCGACCCCGCCCGCGGTCGCGATCAGGCCGTAGCCCATCAGCGGCAGCGTGTTCGGACCGATGGTTAGCTCGACGCCGCTGCTGACGTCCGGATTGCCTGCCCGGCCGATGCCGGCGATCCGGCCATCCTTGACCCCGATGCTTGTCTTGACCACACCGAGCAGCGGATCGACGACAAGCACGCCCGCGATGAGAACGTCAAGCTCGCTGTCACCGGTCGCTGTGTCTTGCTGCGTCATCCTGGAGCGGATGTTGCGGGCATAGCCCCACACCGGTTCGTCGCCGTAGCCGACATGATCGTCCTCCACCCGCAGCCACAGGTCGGTGTCTGCGAGCCTGACCCGATCTCCGGTCGTCGGCCCGAACCTGGCGCTGTAGTCGTCCTGACGCATCGCGGCCGGGCTCATCTCGCCTTCCCGGCCGAGCCACCCAGTGCCACGAGGTCAACTTCCCTGGTCTCGGCGGGCCCCCAGCGGACAGAGGCTCCGGCGGGAATGTCGAGCCGGTAGCCGGCCGCGGCAGCGCGGTCGAAGTCCAGCCGCGGATTGACTCGCCAGAACGGGTAGTGGGAGGAGACCCTGATCGGCCTGAGCGACCGGCTGGTCACCGTGATCCGCCGCCGCGCCAAGCCGGCCGCGAGCGCGATGTCCCGGCCGGGGCTGCGGACCTCGCCCGGGATGCCGGCCTCGCCGGAGCCGCCGGCTTCGCCAAGGTAGCCGGCCTCGCCGCCGACTCCAGTCACCGCACGCCCCACAGGTCGCGGAGCACGACCAGCCGCATGCCGTCATCCATCAGGACCTCGAGGCGGATCTCCGGCAGCAGCGCGTCGACGCCGTCCATCAGTTCTTCGCGCCGCACCGCGCCCCGCCCGGCGGCGAGCACGCCATCGACCGACGCGCCGCGGCGGGCCGCCCGGTGCATCTCGTCGCAGAGGAGTGCTGTTGCCTCGGGCGCGTTCAGCCTGGCACCATCGGCCAGCGATTGCCTGGCCAGCTGGGCAGCGATGAACACCATCAGCCTGTCCTCCTCGGTTGGCGTCAGGTACATGGCGCCAAACCTAGCCGGAGCCTGGCGGCTATCGCCTGCGGAAGATGAACATCGAAGGGGCACCGGCCGCGTCGGTGTATTTCCCGCCCGCAGGCACGCACCAAACGATGCGGAAAGCCAGGGATTGACCGCAGCTCCGCGGCTCGCTAGTTTCCGCTAGAACACGTTTCAGTTTCAGGATCCCTCCGCTGCGAGGAGGTTGGCGTGGCTGCACCGGCTGAGGACCCGGCGGTCGAGCAGGCAGCTGCCGAGCGGACACCGGGCGAGCGGGTCCAGATGACCGTCAGTACGCGGGACGCGGACTCGCTCGCGGCGGCGCTCCGAGGCTGGCTGGCTGAGCGGGTAGGCGCCTCAGACCCACCGGACCTGACCGGCGCGCGGATGCCGGCCAGCGGCGGGCTGTCGAGCACGTCGCTGCTGTTCGAGGCGGCGTGGTCCAGCGAGGGGATGCCATGCCGGGGAGCGTACGTCGCCCGGATGGCGCCCGAGATGAGCGCGGTTCCCGTCTTCCCCCGCTACGACCTGCCCGGCCAGTACCGGCTGATCGAGCAGGTGAGCAAGCGCTGCGAGGTACCGCTGCCCCAGCTGCGCTGGAACCAGCCGGACGGCGAACCGCTCGGAACTGCGTTCTTCGTGATGGACCAGGTGGACGGCAGGGTGCCGCTCGACAACCCGCCGTACGTCTTCGGCGGCTGGCTGCTTGAGGCATCGCCGCAGGAGCGGGCGCAGCTGGAGCGCGCCAGCGTCAAGATCCTGGCCGACCTGCACGCCATCGCCGGTCCGGCCGATGCGTTTGAATGGCTCAGGCCGCCGCCCGGCAGGGATGCGCTGCGCTGGCATGTCGACCAGCAATATGACTACTACCGCTGGGCCCTGGCCGACGACGGTGTCGAAATCCCGATCATCGAGCGGAGCCTGGAATGGCTGGAACGGCACTGGCCTGCCGAGACCGGCCCCGACGTGCTGTCCTGGGGTGACGCCAGGATCGGGAACATCATCTACGACGGCTTCACGCCCGTGGCCGTCCTGGACTGGGAGATGGCCGCCCTCGGCCCGCGCGAGCTCGATCTCGCGTGGTTCATCTTCCTGCACCGCTTCTTCCAGGACATAGCCGAGTTCTTCGAGCTGCCGGGACTGCCCGACTTCCAGCGTCGCTCGCAGGTCGAGCGGCAATACGCGGAGTTCACCGGCTACCAGCCTCGCGACATGGACTTTTACCTGACGTACGCAGCGCTGCGGCACGCGATCGTCATGGCCAGGGTGAAGCGCCGCATGATCCATTTCGGCGAGGACCAGGTCCCCGATGAGATTGACGACTACGTGATGCACCGGGCGAGCCTGGACAAGCTGCTCGCCGGCACTTACCGATGGGACTGACAGCCGTGCCAATACCGCTCGATGAGTACCCAATCCACCAGGCACCGGTTCCGATGAACCGGGTGACGAGCAGCGACAGGAACTTCTACGACCGCTGCTACTTCAACGCCCATGACCGCACCGGCGATGTGTTCCTGGTGACCGGGCTCGGCGTCTACCCGAACCTGGGCGTCATCGACGCCTACGCAACGGCCAGGGTCGGGGACCGGCAGTGGAGCGTGCGCTTCTCCGATGCCCTGGCCAAGCGCAGCCTAGACCAGCAAGTGGGCGGCTACCGGATCGACGTGGTCGAGCCGCTGGCAAGGCTGCACCTGACCTGCCGTTCCCCCGACGCCAGCCTGGACTTCGACCTGCACTGGACCGGGTCGTTCCCCGCCATCGAAGAGGAAGCGCACCTGCTGTTGTCCGGCGACCGGCCGATCGTGGACTCGTCCAGGTTTTGCCAGCTCGGCAGCTGGAGCGGCCGGCTACGGGTCGGCGAGCGCGAGTTCAATGTCGCGGACGACCGCTGGTCAGGCGCCAGGGACCGGTCCTGGGGAATCAGGCCCGTCGGGGAGGGCGAGCCGCCAGGGCGCGCCGCAGAGTCCATGGCCGGCTTCTGGTGGCTGTACCTGCCGTTGCGTTTCGAGAGCTGTGCCCTGATCGTGATCCTGCAGGAGAACCCGGACGGCTACCGGACGCTGAGCAATGCCAAGCGGGTCTGGCCCGACGGCCGGGTGGAACAGCTGGGCTGGCCGCGGGCCGAGATCAGCTACGCGCCAGGTACCAGGCATCCGACCGCCGCAAGGATTCACCTGATGGACGGCACTGGCAAGCCGGTTTGCGTAGAAATCGAAACGCTGACTTCCGTCCCGCTGCACGTCGGCGCCGGATACAACGGCGACCCGGACTGGACGCACGGCCGCTGGATGGGGCAGAACTGGAGCAGCACCAGCGTCTACGACCTCGCCGACCCGGCTGTGGCCGCCCGGATCCCGTGGGGCGTCACCGACCACCTCGCCAGTGCGGTCATGGACGGCGAGGAAGGCTGGGGCATGTTCGAGCACGCCAGCATGGGAAGGCACGACCCGACCGGGTTCGCCGACTGGTCCTCGGTCGCGCCTGGCTAGCTGGCGGCGCCTCGCGTGCCGCGAACCGGGCTGGCGAATCAGTTATGGCGACGAGCTGGCCGATGCGGCCGGTGCCGAGGCCGATTTGCTCGCGGAGACCGACGGTGACGGCGTTGCCGATGAGCTCGGCGTCGGCGTCGGGGTCGGCGATTGGCTCGGCGTCGTTGAGGACGGCGACGGCGACGGCGATGGCGTGGCCGACGGCGGGCTGTGTGACTTCGTGGGGCTGGCCGGGTGGCTGGTGTGGCCCTTGGCCGGGCCCACGATCGTCGGCGACGGCACGAAGTGGTGGCTCGGCGCCAGCAGCAGGGCGACGGCAGCCACCACGACGGCGGCAACCGCAACCAGGCCGCCGACCGCC
>WNFI01008195.1_pt1 | contig 10564 bp, 8 predicted proteins | sample 5400471 | NCBI WGS metagenome assembly WNFI01 (sample SAMN13153348, study PRJNA577476) | soil metagenome | isolation source: 100 cm saprolite on Douglas fir-dominated hillslope | place: USA:California | collected 2013-09-17 | reverse complement strand
CGATCTCGTAGAGCTCGTTGATGTTGTGGATACCGCCGGGGGCGAAGACGTTGATCTCCAGGATCTTGTCGCCCACCAGATCGACGCCGACGAAGTAAAGCCCGTCGGCGACCAGGCGCGGACGCAGCAGATCGCAGATGCGGCGCTCGGCATCGGAGAAGTCGGTGCGCCGCCGCGAACCGCCCACGTGCATGTTGTTGCGGATGTCGTCCTTGGGCCGCATGCGCTTGTACGCCGCCACGTGGCCGTCAACCGTCAGCGGCTGTCCGCCCAGCAACAGCACGCGCTTGTCGCCCTTGACCACCGCAGGCAGGTATTCCTGGACAATCAGATATCCGTCGCGCCGCACGGTCGAGATCATCTGCTGCAGGTTCGCCGCCTGCCCGCGGCTGACATAGAAGACGTTCTGGCCGCCGTACCCGGCCAGCGGCTTGATGATGGCGGGGCCGTCCAGCTCGCGCAGGAAGGCGCGCACGCGTTCGATCGATCGGGTGATCAGCGTCTTCGGCCGCAGCTCGACGGGAAAGCCGGCCAGGTAGGTCTTTGAACCGGCGCGCAGCAAGCCGTCGGGATCGTTGACCACCATGACGCCGGACTGCTTCAACCGGCGGCCAAAATCGATGGCCGGGTTGAAGTTGTCGCTGTCCTTGGCCCCGGCGCTGGGGTTGTTGCGCAGGAAGACCACGTCGAAGTCGCCCAGGCGGGCATCCTCGTGGGGGGCGTCGCGCACGGTCAGCGCCCGGGCGTACGCGGCGGCATCCTTCAGGCGCCCGGCCTTGGGGCGGACGATGTCGCCGATGACCTCGGCCGTTTCGCCCAGCGACAGGGCGTCGATCGACGCGAACGCGACGTCATGACCGCGACGGTGGGCAGAAAAAGCCAGGTGCAGCGTCGTATAGGTCGGTCGCTGGGTACGGACGTTATTGACGACGAAGCAAAGGCGCATGCAGGATGACGGGAGCGGAACCTTTGGGAAGCCAGTATACGCTGGGATTCCCGGCAGATTTCGGCTAAAATTCCCCGAAGCCATGGCAGGAACCACCCTGAGAGGGATTGGCGACGACGAAGAGGAGGAGGGAGCAGGCGAGAAAACGCCCCCTCCTCCCGGCCAGGAGGGGCCCGAGCTGCTCTCGGGACCGACAGTGGTCGACAGCGCCAAGGTCGCCGAAAGCCTGAAGAAGCTCCGCTCCTTGGATGACTTCCCCAAGACGCCGCCACCGACGGTGATCGCGGCCGGCACGCCGCCCGCGGCCGGCGCGCCACCACCCAACGCGGGTCCGCTGAGCGGACCGCCCAGCACGCACACCTTGCTGGGCTTGCCGCTGACGCTGCCGTCGCGCCAGGCGCCACCCCCTGCGGTGGGAACCGGGACGCTGTTCGGTATCGGCGCGCCCTCGATGAGCGGCGGCACCGCCAGCCCGTCGACCAGCCACACGCTGGCGGGTATCGTCGCCCCGGTCGACGCCGAGAACGAGGCGACCATCCCCACCAACGTGGTCAGCGGCGTGATCGAGCCCGACGTGCGCGGGACGATGATGGGCCACGACCGCCACCTGGGCGAGCACGTCCCAGCCGAGGGCGGGCGGGTCGAACGCGCCCCCACGGGCGAGTTCTCGGGCGGCGAGCGGCACTTCTTTGAGAGCGAGCCGATCAACACCGAGTACGAGCCGGAGTTCAAACCGAATTGACGGCGCAGGAGCCGCCGGCCCCGGCGACGCCGCCGCCTTCCGCCACCGCCCCCGCGCCGACCCCGACGCTCGCGCCGACGCCCAGCGAGCCGACGCCCGCGCCCGCGGCCAGCGCGACGGCGGCCGGACCCAGCCCGGCGGCCACCGCGACGGCGGTTCCCAAGGCAGAGCCAGAGCCAGAGCCGGCGCCACCGCCGCCCGCGCCCATCGTCGCCGAGCCGCCTCCGGCCAAGCACGCCTCCGGCGCCGCGACCTCCAAGCCGTCCGAGACGGCCAAGGAAACGAAAGAATCGAAGTCCAGCAAGGAGACCACGGCGACCGTGGAAAAGCCGCGCCCGCGGCCTCCGGCGGTCGTCGATCGGCCGAAACCACTGAAGGAGCCCTCGAAGGAGAGGGACGCCGCCCTGGCGACGCCGTCCTTCGCACCCGCGCCCGGCGTCCACCGCCCGGTGCGACCGGTGACCACGCTGGAGCCGACGCGGCCGGGAACGGCGTCCAGGCCCGCGGTCCCGACGCGCGAACCACCCTTTGCCACCGGCGCCAAGGCCCGCCCCGCGCCGGTGCTGCCAGGCCAGACCATCCCCGTTCCTCCCAAGCCCAAGGGCAAGCGCCTGGAGGAAGACCCCGACGGCACGCTGCCCTTGTCGATTGACTGACGCCGCACCGGCCCCAAGGTTGATCGATCACGTCGCTTTTTGGCTGTCGCTTCCTTGCTGGGCGCAAGGCTGCGTGATACGCCTAACCACACATGCAGATAGCGCCGGATCAAATTGATCCCGACGCCGCGAAGGTTGTTCAGAGACTGAGACGATTCGACCACGCCGCCTACCTGGTTGGCGGGTGCGTGCGAGACCTCCTGCTCGGCCTTAAGCCGAAGGACTTCGATGTCGTCACCAGCGCGACGCCGCCAGAGATCAAGAGACTGTTCAAGAACTGCCGCATCATCGGGCGGCGTTTCCGACTGGCCCACATCTTCTTCGGCTCGAAGATCATCGAGACGTCGACGTTTCGCGCCAACCCGCGCGAGCTGGAGGAAGAGGAAGGCGACAACGCCAGCAACGGCAGCGCCGACGGCGACAGCAACGATCTGCTGATCCGCCGCGACAACGTCTTCGGCACGCCCGAAGAGGATGCCCGCCGCCGCGACTTCACGATCAACGGCCTGTTCTACGACATCGAGACCGGGCAGGTGATCGATCACGTCAGCGGCATGACCGACCTCACGGCGCGCGTGGTGCGCACCATCGGCGATCCGGACATCCGCTTTCGCGAGGACCCGATTCGCATCCTGCGGGCGGTGAAGTTCGCCGCCCGCTGCGACCTGACCATCGAGCCCGAGACCTACCGGCGCATGATGGATCACCGGAACGAGATCGCGAAGTGTGCCCAGGCGCGCGTCTCGGAAGAGTTCTACCGGCTGCTGCGCGCCGGCGCGGCCAAGCGGTCAATGGAGATCCTGGTCGAATCGGATCTGCTGGAGCTGCTGTCGCCGGAGCTGTCGCGCGCCCTCCGGGGCGAGGCGGACAGCGACGACAGCCGGCTGCGGCGGGCGCGGCTGTGGGCGTATCTGGACGCCCTGGATCGCTCGACCAATCGGCGGCCGGGGGCCCCCAGCAACAGCCTGCTGCTGGCGGTGCTGATGCTGCCGAAGCAGGCGCGCCGGAAGCGGCCGCATCTGGCCGGACGCGAGTTCTTCGACGATGCCCTGCGCCTGGCGGAGATCATCTCGGACGCCGAGACGGCGGCGCCCGAGCTGGGCGGCCGGCCCATCATCGGCGAGGGCGGCGACGCCACCACCCTGGCCGACGCCGGTGGCGAGGGCGAGGGGGACGACCTCGCGCCCGAGCTGGAGCCGCTGGACAACTTCGACCGCGGGCGGCGCCGGCGGCGCGGGCGCGGCGGCGACGACCGGCCGCGCGGCGGCGACGACCGGCCGCGCGGCGTGCCGGGCGAACGGCCCAGCGTGGTGGCTGCGACCCCGCGTTACCTGCCGCCGGCCGCCGAGGGGCTGGATTCGCTGCTGGCGGCGGCGCGATCGCTGGCGCGACCGTCCGGGCGCCCCGCGTTCCTGGGCACCGGCGCCTTCGGCGGTCCCTGGAGCACGCGCCAGGATTAGGGCGCGTAGCGCGTCGGATCGGGGACGCCGGCGGCCTGAAAGCCCTGGCGGCGGAGCAGGCAGGCGTCGCAGGATCCACAGGCCAGACCGGCCGGGGGGGGGTCGTAGCACGAGTGCGTGAGGCCGTAGTCGACGCCCAGGGCGGTGCCGGCGCGGATGATCTCGGCCTTCGACATGCGAATCAGGGGCGCGCGGATGATGACGGGACGGTTCTCCGCGCCGGCTTTGGTGCCCAGGCGGGCGACCTCTTGCATCGCCGCCAGCCATTTGGGGCGGCAGTCGGGGTAGCCCGACGAATCGAGGACGTTGATGCCGACGACGATGGCGCTGGCGCCGGTCACCTCGGCCAGGGCGAAGGCGTGGGCCAGGAAGATCGTGTTGCGGGCGGGGACGTAGGTGACGGGGATGCCGGCGCCGATCTCGGCGTCGCTGCGGCCCTTGGGCACCGCGATGTCGGCGGTCAGCGCCGAGCCGCCGATGGCCCGCAGATCGAGATCGATCACCTGGTGCGAGGTCACCCCCAGCGAGGCGGCGACGCGCTGGGCGGCGGCGAGCTCGACGGCGTGGCGCTGGCCATACCGGAAGCTGAGGGCGTGGCAGCGAAACCCGTCGGCCTTGGTCATGGCCAGCGCGGTGGCCGAATCCAGACCGCCGGACAGAAGCACGATGGCGTCGTCGCCGTTCATTTGGCTAGATTAGCCGCCGTGACCGTCTCGATCGACGACGAAACCGCCGGCGCGATCGAGCCGTACGAGGACGCGGCGCTGTACGACTTCGATTACCGCCTGCGCCGTCACGACGTGCGGTTCTACCGCATGCTGGCCGGCGAGCGCGGCGGGCCGGTGCTGGATCTGGCCTGCGGAACCGGGCGCCTGCTGGCGCCGCTGCTGCGCGATGGGCACGTCGTCGTCGGGCTGGATCGCTCGGCCCCCATGCTGGCGCGCGCCGCGGCGCGGATGCGGCGCCTGGCTGCCCCGGCGCGGGCGCGCGGCCTCCTGCTGCGGGCGGACCTGCGCGCCTTCGCGTTTCGATCAAAAGCGAAGCCTGGACGGTTCGCTTTTGCCGTGTGCGCGTTTCACAGCATCCAGCACCTCGGCAGCGACGAGGCGCTGGTGCAGTTTCTGCGCGCGGTGCGGGCGGCGCTGATCCCGGGGGGCTGGTTCGCCTTCGACGTCTTCGCCCCGGAGGCAAAGTTTCTGGCCCGTGCGGGCGACCGCCGGTGGGACCGGATCACTTTCCAGCACCCGGGCAAAGGGCAGGGACGGTTCGTTTATTCCATGGCCACACCGCGGCTGTCCGGCGACGGGCGGATGCTGCTGATGACCATGTATTACCAGCCCGTCGACGGGCGCGGGCGGCCGCGCGGACCGGAGACCGCCATGCGCCTGTGCCATCGCCAGCTGCCCCCGGCCACGGTCGACCAGTTGCTGAAGCGCGCCGGACTGCGGCGCATCGGCGCCTGGAGCGGGTTCGACGGCGCCCCGGCCGACGCCGCCTCCGAACAGCACGTCTATCTGGCCAGGCGGCCTTGACAGGCACGGAAACCCCGTTCTCCGACGGAGAATGGCGGCATTTCGCCCGGTAATTCCCTTGACAGAATCACCCCCCCCGTTACGATGCGATTGTCTTTCGCAAACTTTCTGACGGAGGGCTACGAGATGGCCGAGAAAGTCGCAAAGCTAGGCGTCAGCCGCGAGAAGGACTTCATGTACTACGTCAAGGACGGCGGAGTATGGAAAGTCCAACGGAAGCAGCCGGGCGTTCAAAAGGGACGACCGGAGAAGGTGACCGACGGCGGGTTCGAGATGGACACCAACTACATCTACTTCGTCGACCGCGACGGTGATGTAGCCCGGGCCAAGCGCGCCGTCGGTGGGCAGAAGCGCAAGAAGAAGGTCGCCAAGAAGAAAGCGCCGAAGAAGGCGGCAAAGAAGGCGACGAAAAAGAAGGCCAAGAAAGCGGCGAAGAAGGCCGCCAAGGCCAAAAAGAAGGGCAAGAAGAAGGGCAAGCGCTAGTTCAGCAACACCGCTCCGTCAGATAGAGAAGGCCGCTCCAGTCCCCGCCGGAGCGGCCTTTTTCTTGTTCGGGCCCTTGCGCCGCGGGCCGCCCTTGCCGCCCGATTTCTTTTTCTCGTCGTCGTCGGAGGACGAGGACGGCGGCGGCGCCGCCGACGCGGGCGCGCTAGCGGTGGCGTCGCCGGGCTGCGGGAATCCGATGCGGTACAGGATCCAGGCGAAGCCGATCAACGTCACCACCGACATCCACATGTACTGCTCGTCCAGCCAGGTCGGCATCTTCATGTTCGACCAGGGGAACGTGTTCGGCAGGTAGCGCGTCGGCGCCCAGTCGATGAAGCTGGTCGCCGACGTCACGCCGGCCAGGATCGCCCCCGCCTCGGCGCGGTGGTGGTAGATCAGCGCCACCACCACCAGGAACGAGTAGTAGTAACAGGTCAGCTCGGCGGGGCCGATGGCGATCGCCGTCGCGCTCATGGCCGCCGCCAGCCACGGCTCCGTCCCGCGCACGGCGAACCAGACCAGCACCAGGAAGGCCGCGGCCAGCGGCAGGTAGAGCCAGTATTTGCGCTCTTGAAAGGTGCGCAGCTTGGCCTGTTTCCAGACGCCCCAGGCGTCGTCGGCCTTGTCGTTCTTCAGGAAGTGCCCCGCCTCCGACGGCTTGTAGGCGACGATGGTGCGCAGGCCCATGTAGTTGGTCAGCGGCGTGGCCTGGTGCTTCTCCGAGTTCTGGATGAAGTGGCGATAGGCGTCGATGCCGCCGCTGGTCGCGAGACTGAGCGGCACCAGGGTCACCACCGCCAGCGCCGCGCCGGCGACCACGTTCAGGTACCGGCGATCCAGCTTGCGCGTGCGCCGGTACTCCTGCGCCAGCACCATCAGCGGGCCGACGAGCAGGAAGCCGGGAAAGATGCGCAGCAGCGTCGAGTAGGCGAGAAAGAATCCGCCCAGGATCGGCCGATCCTTCTTCAACAGGCAGACGCCACCCACCATGTAGAACAGCCAGTCCCAGCGCAGGTACGCCCCACCCGTCCAGTAGAAGCGCGACGGGAAATTGGTCCCGAACACCAGCAGCGCCACGCACAGCGTGCGCCAGCCAAACGCCCACCAGATCATCCCCATCATCCCCAGCGCGAAGGCGGGATCCAGCAGCAGCAGCGTCACGATCTGCCCCAAGCTGGCAGGCGCAGTGTTGGCCAGCGCGCTGCCGACGATGTTCCACACCGGCGTGGCGTTGAAGCCGTGATCGGTCTGCGCCTCTTCCCAGCGCTTGACGCCGTGGCGGGCGCGGAAGAAGACCAGGTCGCGCTTCAGCGATTCCCAGCGCTCGGGCGTGAAGTGGTCCTTGCACACCTCGGGGTGGGCCAGCACCTCGGCGGTGCTGCCGATGAAGTTGGTGCGCAGGTTCATGATCTTGCGCAGCTCGACGCGGCGGCGCAGCGACGGATCCTCGGCGTCGGCGATGGCCACGCAGTCGTACAGCCGGTCGTACGACATCTCCTTGAAGTACTTCGACCCGATGTAATAGTGGTACGTGTCCCAGATGTGAATGTAGTTGCCGAAGTGGCCGGAGCCGAAGTTCCAGTAGGCGCCGAAGCCCAGCGCGCCCACCGCGATCAGCAGCCAGTCGCGCAGCTTCTTGTGCAGATTGGGCGTCCCCTTCTTGGCCAGCCAGACGCCCCACCCGATCAGCGCCGCGCCCAGCGCCGCCAGGATCATCTCGAAGCGCGCGCTGACCTCGTTCTGCCACCAGGTGAACTTGTACCAAGGCGCGGCGGTCACGCGCGCCGGCGGCGCGTCGACGATGCGCCACTTGGGGGGGAACGGTGACGGGGTCTGGCAATAGGCCTGGAACTCGGACAGCGAATAGAAGTTGTCGCCCAGACCCTCGCCGATGCGCACGAAGCGCACCGGTGTGGCGTTGATCACGGCGGTGCGCGTGCGCAGGCCGTGGCCGGGCACGATGTCGATCTCGGCCAGCGGCTTGAAGCTTTGCGGTGTGCCGTCCAGCGAGCCGAAGATCTTGTACGTGTCGTTGGCGTCCGCCTGCACGACGAACGACGTCAACGGAACCGCCTGGCCGAGATCGTACGTCACCGACCCGGCGCCGGTGTCGAGGATGATCGCCACCGGCGAATCCCACTGCGCCCCCTCGGGCGCGCCGGAACCGTCGGTGACCAGCGCCAGGTTGCCGCGCGCGTCCTGGCGCGACACCGGGAGCTTGCGCGACAGAACGTTGTCCGTGCCGCAATCGGGGGAGAAGTTCGCCTCGTCCCCGCGCGCCGCGCCGCCGCCGAAAACGACCAAAGCCAGGCTGAAGAAAACAACACGACCGGAGCGCTGCATCTGCCCGCAACATTACCAGGCCCCACGGGCAAATTGTCATCGGACCTGGAGGGCCCGGCGCCCGGGCTGGACGCGCCGCACGGCATTTAGATTCGGCGGCGGAGGTGTGAGATTCTCGGGGCCGAATCCATGTCCCCAGCTTTTGCCCTGATCGCCAGCTTGCTGCTTGTGCTGGCGAACGCCTTCTTCGTCGCCGCCGAGTTCGCGCTGGTCAAGATCCGGCCCACCCGCCTGCAGCAACTGTCCAACCAGGGGCGGCGGCGGGCGCGCCTGCTGATGAGCATGACCAAGCAGATGCCCTCGTATCTGTCGACCAGCCAGCTGGGCATCACGCTGACGTCGCTGAGCCTGGGCTGGCTGGGCGAGCCGGCCTTCGCGCACCTGCTGCGGCCGCTGTTCGAACGCCTGGGCGGCGTGTCCGAGGGGACGGTGCACACGCTGGCCACCACCATCAGCCTGACGGTCATCACCTTCCTGCACACGGTGATCGGCGAACTGGCGCCCAAAGGCCTGGCCATCCAGATGACGGAGCCGGTGGCGATGTGGACGGCGGTGCCGTTCCGCGTGGTCAACATACTGGCCTTCCCGCTGGTGTGGACGCTGAAGGTTGCCGCCGGCCTGGTGCTGCGCCTCCTGCGCCTGCCGCCGGCGTCGGAGGCCGAGATGGTGCACTCGCCGGATGAGCTGCGCCTGGTCCTGCAGCACGTGCAGCTGGAGCCGGGGGCGCGGCGGTTGATCGATCGGGTGTTCGATTACACCCACCGCGTGGCGCGCCACGTGATGACGTTGCGGCGCGACGTGGCGACGCTGGAGGCGGGGCGCCCGTTCGAGGACAACCTGCGCATCGCGGTGGCCAACCAGTACACGCGCTATCCGCTGGTCGAACCCGGCACCGATCGCGTCGTCGGCTACGTCCACCTGAAGGACATCGTCGCCGCGCTGGCATCGGGCAAGCGGCCGGAGCGCATGCGCGAGCTGGTGCGCGAGCCGATCTACGCGTCGGAGGACACGCGCCTGGAATGGCTGCGGCGCGAGTTCCAGCGCCGGCGCGTGCACATCGCCATCATCCTGGGGCCAGGGCACGCCTTCACCGGGATCGTCACGCTGGAGGATCTGGTGGAGGAGGTCGTGGGGGAGATCCAGGACGAGCAGGATCACGAGGAGATCCCGCCCATCATCCGGCGCCCCGACGGCAGCTTCGAGGCCGATGGACGGTTGACGCTGGACGTGGCGGCGCGCGATCTGGGGTTGAAGTTCCCGCCGCTGCCGCCGGATGTGGAGACGCTGGGCGGGTTCGTGCTGACGCAGCTGGCGGAGTTTCCCATCCCGGGCGATTCGATCGACGTCGCCGGGTTTCACTTCACCGTGCTGGAGGTGCGCGACCGGCGCATCCGGCGCTTGCTGGGCACGCCGCTGCCCCCGCCGCCGCCAGAGCCCGAGTAGTCACGGATGATTGGGAAGGCGACCGGGCCACCAGCCGTCGGCGGGGGTGCTGTCGCCGGGGTCGGGGGCGATGGCGGCCAGGACCTCGTTGCCGATGTGCTCGCCCAGACGGCGGTAGGCCTCCCACTGGGCGTCGTCGAAAAATTGATCGCCGGTTGATTCCTGGGGGAACGACGGATGGCTCTTCTGGTAGCTGCGCACGTCGACCGGCTCGGTGCCCGTCAGCGTGGGATGCAGGACCAGCAGCAGCGACGAAGGCGCGCCGTCGTTGTAGTGAATCCAGGCCAGCGCGGCACAGCGCTGGCGACCGAGATCCTCGACGGTGCCGACGACGCGGCCGACCGCCTGATCCAGCTCGTCGACGGCGGCCCGATCGAAGAACGTCACCTCGGCGGCGAAGTCGGTGCGCACCTTGCGCACGAAGTTGCCCAGATCGGCCATCTCGCCGGTGGTGTCGGCGCCGTTGTCGCACAGGATGATCAGCGGCAGTCGCCGGCGCACCAGCTCGTAGGCGGCGGTGTTCTCGAAGTGCCCGCCGTCGGACAGATACCAGTCGGCCAGCGCGGTGCCGGGAAAGCGGGCCAAGAATTCGTTCAGCAGGTGCGACTGCACCGGCAGCACGCGCGCGAACGCCTGCGCCAGCCAGTTGCCGGCCATGCCCCGCTCGGCCGTGTGCGGGCGCTTGGTGGGATCGACGCCGCTCTGGAACCAGTAGCCCAGGCGAAAGTTGAAGATGCCGATCAGCAGCGACAGCCCGACGCTGGCCCGTGACCCCAGCCCCGTCGACACCGCCGCGCCCGAGATGGCCATCCACTGCCCCACCGTCGGCGACCGCGGCTTGAAGACGCCGTTCTCGGGGAAGACCCGGAAGCGCGCCCGGTCACTCGTCCCCGGATCCTCGGTGGCGCGCAGCGATTCGCCCTGCCAGGCGGCGTGGTGGTAGACGCCGATGCTGA
>WNFI01319314.1_pt1 | contig 10565 bp, 8 predicted proteins | sample 5400471 | NCBI WGS metagenome assembly WNFI01 (sample SAMN13153348, study PRJNA577476) | soil metagenome | isolation source: 100 cm saprolite on Douglas fir-dominated hillslope | place: USA:California | collected 2013-09-17 | reverse complement strand
GACGATTCGCGACGCCGTGATCCCGGTGAACCCGGCCCTGGCGAACATCGCCGTCCAGGCGCTGATCGATACCGGGTGCTCCTTGACCTGGATCAGATACCGGTAGCTGTTCTTAGCGATCCGCCACCAGCCGCCAATGCCCTTCCGTGCCAACGAGCGGATCTTGGACTTGATGATCGCACGGTCCTGGCTAGTGGCGCCCCGCCCGAACATCATGTCGGCGACGATGAGGGTTCCCCCCGGCCGCAGCCAGTGGTAGGCCGCCGCGACCAGGCGCTGCTTGTCGGTATCGCGCAGCCGGTGCAGGGCGTAGCTCGTGACGATCACGTCCGTGCTCCTGACCGGCAGCGACAGGGAGTCGAGTGGCCTGGTCAGTACCTCGAGGCCCGGCAGCGAGCGGGCTTGAGCGATCTGGGTTAGCTGGCTGACCAGAGCCTGATGTCCGTCGACCGCGAGCACGTGCGCTCCTCGCTCGGCAAGCTCCAAGCTGAGCTGGCCGCGGCCGCAGCCGAGATCGATCACTCGGTCACCGGGCTGCACCCGGGCCGCGGCCACTACCGCCGCCGTCACCTTCTCCAGCCCCATGGTGCTGCGAGCTTCCCCGGTGGAGTGGCGAGCTTCCCCGGTGGTGCTGCGAGCTTCTGGTGTCCTCGCCGGGGACGCGGGCTGCGCAGTCCCGGCCGGTCTCCAGTCCGCGCCGTGGCCAGCCTGGCGCCCGAATGCGTCAGCGACATCAATGCCGCGCGTGCCTGTTGGCGGCACGTAATGGCGTGAGGTTATGCCGTGTGCAGGCAGATTTTCGGCCGCTTTGCCGGTCACCTCGGAGTCGCTCATCGAGCCAGGCTAGCAAAACAATAGCCCGGAGTACCTGCAGCCCACGGGTGAGACCGTTAGTTGCATTGCATTCGTTTGTGTTCGCTGTTGAGCAGGTCAGAAGGTTATTTCAGGCAACGTCACGCTAAGTACCTGAAACCGTAACCTCCGGGACGGCTAGGCATCGGGAGTTGTTGGGAGCGCGGCCAGGCCTGGCTCGAATCTCTTTTCGCTCATTTCAATTCCGGCGTCACCGGCTGCAATTCGCTGTCGATCGCGCGGCGCGGAGCACTGACAATGCGAGCGCTGCTAATAGGGACGCCCAGGAAAGACTTGACGTTTATTTGCACGCCGCGTCAGGAAAGGAAGGGAAGGTGGTGGCCGACGCATTGATGCGCGGTCGGGCCGCCCGGGATGGGCACGGCCGGGGGGAAACTGCCGTGGAGCGGATGAACACGCTTGACGCTGGCTTCTACTTCGTCGAGCACGACAACGTTCCCATGCATATCGGCTCGGTGGCAGTGTTCGAAGGCCCGGCTCCTTCGTATCCGGACGTTTTTGACTTGTTCGCGGCGAAACTCCCGCTGCTGCCTCGGTCCCGGCAGGTAGTGCGCGCGATGCCGCTGCAGGTAATCCGCCCGTACTGGACCGACGACGAGAATTTCGAGCTCCGCTACCACCTGCGCCACGCGGGCGTTCCGCCGCCCGGCGGCCCTCCCCAGCTAAGGGAGACAGCGTCGCAGTTTCTCGCGCAGCGGCTGGATCGGGGCAGGCCGCTCTGGGAAGCCTGGTTCCTCGACGGGCTGGAGGACGGTCGCTGGGCGGTCCTGTGGAAGGTGCACCACTGCATGGTGGACGGCGTCGGCGGTTCCGGCCTGATGTCCGCCTTGTTTGATGAGAATCCCAGGTTCTCGCCCCGTTTGCCAGTGGCATGGGAACCCCAGCCGGGACCATCTGTCGCTGATGTGGTCGTTGGCGGAGCGCTCGACACGTTGATCTGGCCACTGCGGCAGCTTGCCGATTTGCCCGGTCTGCTCCGGACGCGGTTGCCAGGCACGGCAGACGCGCTCCGCTTCGGCCGCGGGCTGACGGGAAGCGCACGCAGGCTCGCCGCGCCGTCAGCGTCCTCGCTCAACGGCTCGATCAGCCCGCGCCGTCGCTGGCAGTGCACCAGCGCCGGGCTCGGCAAGGTCAAGCGGATCCGCCGGGCACTGGACGTGACGGTGAACGATGTCGTGCTCGCCGTGATTACCACGGGTTTCCGCGACCTGCTCGGCGCCCGTGGCGAGCTCAGCGACCAGCTGGTCGTTCGCTCGCTCGTCCCAGTCTCACTGCGCGCCCCCCACGACCACACTCCGGTCAGCAACAGGATCTCGGCGATGCTGGTCAACTTGCCCGTCGCCGAGCCCGACCCGGTACGGCGGCTTGAGATACTGCACCGTCAGATGGACGATCTCAAGCGGACTAGGCAGGCGGCCGGCCCTGAGTTCGTGACCGGAATCCTGGGATTCGCGGCGCCCGCGCTGCTCGCGCTCGGATCTCGCGCCGCTTTCCGGCTGCCGCAGCCGCTCGTGCAGACTGTGACCACCAACATTCCCGGGCCCGGCTCTCCGTTGTACCTGCTCGGTCGCAGGATGACTGAGGTATTTCCCTACGTGCCGATCGCCGATAGCCTGCGGATCGGCATCGCTGTCTATTCCTATCTGGACACGTTCGCGTTCGGCATCACCGCCGATTACAGCGCCGTTGCTGAGGCTGATCTCGAGGCTCTGACCGGCGGGATCAGCCGCGGGCTGGCTGAACTGCTGACCCACGCGAAGCCGGACAGCCTGGCCGGCGGACGGCAACAGGATGAGCTAAGCGAGACTTGACCTGCCGATCGAACTGGAGGGGCGAGCCGCGATGGTCAGTGGCCTGATTTCTCATGCGGACAAGGTGCTGTTCGCCGAGCGTGGCGATACCAAGGGCGACCTTGCCGAGCACTACGAGCGCGTCGCCGGGCCGCTGATGCGGACGATGGGCGGGCGGCCGGTGCTGCTGCAGCGCTTCCCCGAGGGAGCGGGGGGTCCCTCCTTCTTCCAGAAACGGGTGCCCAAGAACATTCCCGACTGGCTTCAGACCACCACGGTCGCCACTCCGAATGGCACGACGTCCCAGGCCCTGGTCGCGGCCGATCTTGATCATGTGCTGTGGGCGGTAAACCTGGGCTGCCTGGGCTTTCACGTCTGGCCTTACCTGGCCGCCGACGCCGACCACGCCGACGAGCTTCGGATTGACCTTGATCCGACGCCGGGCGTGGACTTCACCCACATCCGGCAGGCCGCTCGTGAGCTGCAGGTGCTGCTGGCTGAGGTCGGGATCACCGGATACCCCAAGACGACGGGCAACCGTGGCCTGCACGTCTACGTTCGCCTGCAGCCGCGCTGGGATTCCTACCAGGTCAGGGCTGCCGCCGTGGCGATCGCGCGCGACCTGGAGCGACGCAGGCCCGACCTCATCACGGCGGCGTGGTGGAAGGAAGAACGCGGCCCGCGGGTGTTCGTCGATTACAACCAGAACGCCCCGCACAAGACCGTCTTCGGCGCATGGTCGGTCCGCGCCAGGCCGGGCGCGCAGGTCTCCACGCCGATCACCTGGGGAGAGGTCGACGAGATCCATCCTGATCAGTTCACCATCGCGTCGATGGCGGAGCGGCTCGCCAAGGTCGGCGACCCCTGGCAGGCCATGAACGACAATCCGCAGTCGCTGGAGCCGCTGCTCGAGATGAGCGGCAGGGACCGGGCCAGCGGGCTACTCGACGCCCCGTGGCCGCCGGTGTACCCGAAGCAACCGGATGAGCCGCCCAGGGTTGCTCCGAGCCGGGCAAAGAAGACCTGACCGCCTTAGGATTGCCAGTAGGGCAATGGCAATCCGGGAGGCCGGAATGGCAGTCGGCAGCGCGACCCCATGCCGGGAGCAGGTTTGGTAGCGCGCTATTCGCCGTTTGAGCGTGGCGGGCATCCGGTCAGCATCCGGACGATTCACGCGGTCGATGTCGCGCGTGGCCGGGTGTTCCCTTGCGAGATCTGGAGTCCGGTTCCTGGCGGCAGTGGCAGGTGGGGTCCGTTTCCGCTCATCGTCTTTGCGCACGGGAGCGGCGGCAACCGGAGGTCGGCTGCCTTTCTGTGCTCGCACCTGGCCAGTCACGGATACGTGGTGGCCGCGCTCGATCACTCCGAGGTGATCGCGCCGGAGCTGGCCGGGCGGGCAGACGAGACCGCCGCGGAGCGCGCGGCCAGGATCGGTTCCATCATCGCGAGCCGGGTGCCCGATGTCCGTTTCCTGCTCGACTTCCTGCTCGGCGGCGGTGTGGCCGCCGCCGCGTCCGACGGCGTGGCGCGACTCGACTTCGACCGGGACGCGATCGGGCTGGTCGGCCACAGTTTCGGGGGCTGGACCGTGCTGGCCGTTCCCGAGACTGATTCCCGGGTCAGTGCAATCGTCGCGCTCGGGCCGGGCGGCAACTCGCGGCCGAGACCGGGGATCCTGCCGCTGACCCTCGCCTTCACCTGGAGCAGGGAAGTCCCCGTGCTGTACCTGGCTGCGGCGGATGACGTGCCGATCCCGCTCGACGCGGTGCTCGAACTGTACGGGCGTACGCCGGGAACCAGGCGGATGTTCGTCCTGCACCGCGCCGATCACCAGCACTTCCTCGACGACGTCGAGGGTGAGCACGAAGCCCTGCGTGCCATGACCTTGCCTGGCGAGGCGGCCTGGATCCCGGCTGCCATGCGGCCGATGTCCGAGCTGTGCTCCGGCGAGCAGGCCCACCTGTTCGTCCGCGGCCTGACGCTGGCTCACCTGGACGCGGCGCTAAAGCGATCGCAGGCGCCGGAGGAGTTCCTGGCGCTGCATGCCGAAGCCGAGCTGGCCGCCCGTGGAGTCGAGGCGGCCGCCGGCGATCCGAGGACGGGTAGGGCGCGATGACCGGGCAAGCAATGAGCGGCGCGATGGTCGAAACCGCAGCCGGGGTTGACTTCCCGGTGGCCGACGACGGGCGCCGCAGCACGTCGGCGTTCGGCCGGGCGGTGATCGCCGACGCGCTGCGCGGGACTGACGCGCCCGGCGCCCTCGGTGCCGAGCAGGAGACGAACTGGCGCTCGGGCTATCTCACGCACTTCCGCAGGGTCATCGAGGCGGGACTGCCGTCGAGGCAGGCCGCGCTCGCGATTGCCGCCGACGGAGCCGGCTCGCTGCGCGGCCGGATGCGGGCGGCGCTGCCCGGCGGCGACGAGGGCGAGCTGGACGAGCTGCTGACCATGGCGGCCAGCCGCTCCCTCGGCACGGCGACCATCACCGGAGCTGGCGCGGCGGAGGAGGAGCTCGCGCTGCCCTACCGGGGCGAACGGCTGCGCGGAGGTGATCTTGCGCGCAGGCTCGAAGCCTGGGTGGGCGCAGGCATCATCGAGCCCTCCTGCGCCGATGCTGTCCGAGCGGTCGCTGATCACCCGGATTGGCTGAGCCTGCCCGGGCGGACGGTGGCCGTGCTTGGGGCCGGCTCTGAGATTGGTCCGCTGCCTGTTCTGCTGCGGTGGGGAGCTACGGTGGCGGGAATCGACCTGCCCGAACCGCGGATCTGGGAGCGGGTGCTCCAGGCCGCCAGGTCGGGTGCCGGAACGCTTCTCGTCCCAGTGACCGTAACGCCGGGGCTCGGAGGCGAGGCCGGGCATACCCCGCCAGGGCAGCTGACCGCCGATGTGACGGCGGACAGCGCCGGAGCGGACCTGACCAGCGAGGTGCCGGAGGTTGCCGACTGGCTCGCTGGCCTCCGCGGGCCGGTTGTGCTTGGCAACTACGTCTACGCCGATGGCGCGGCGAACGTGCGGGTCTGCGCCGCCGCCGACACGCTGACGCTGCGCCTGCAGGCAGCACGTGATGATGTCACGCTCGCATTCCTGGCGACGCCGACGGACGTCTTCGCGGTACCAGCCGACGCGGTCGAGCAGTCTGCCCGCGCCTACGGGAACCGGTCGGCCTCGGTCAAGCTAGCCAGCCGCCCGCTGCGCGCGCTGTCCGGCGGCCGGCTGCTGCGGCGCGCCTACCGGCCCGGCTCCGATCCCGGCATCAGCGACAACCTCGTCGCGCAGCAGGGCCCGAACTATGCGCTGGCCAAGCGCCTGCAGCGCTGGCGCGCCAGCCTGGCCCGCGACAGCGGCTCGACCGTGTCGCTGAACGTTGCGCCGCCGACCAGGACGCGATCGGTGGTGAAGAACCGGGCGCTCGCGGCCGCGTACGCGGGCGCGCACCGCTTCGGGGCTGAGGTCTTCGAGCCGGACACGACCCGGGTGCTGATGGCGGCGCTGCTCGTCCACGACCTGCATGCCGAAGGCGGTCCGGCGCACGCCCATCCCTGGCAGGACGAGGCGTACGCCGCCGCGCACGGCGGGCTCTGGCGGATCGCTTATGCGCCGCGCAGCGTCCTCGGCCTGGCCGCGCTGCTCGGCTACGGCGCCTCCCGAAGCTAGGCGCCTCCCGAAGCAGCAGAAATCGGCGGTTAGCTGAGATTTCAGCGACCCGGTTGCTCGCGGCCGCGCTCAGACTGGCGGGTCGGTGCGGAGCAGGCTGTACAGGACGCCGTCCCGCCAGGAACCGCCGCGCCACCCGATTCCGCGCATCACGCCTGCGCACGGTCGCGTCGATGAGCACGGCGACGGCCAGGCCGATGCCGATCATCTTGAGCTGGATCAGCGACAGCGTGGCGAGGATCGAGAAGACCGCAACCATGATCACGGCCGCGCTGGTTACCACGCCCGCGCTGCGGGCGATTCCGCCCTCGATCGACTCGGCCGTCGTCATGCCGCTCAGGCGCAGTTCCCTGATCCGGCTCAGGATGAACACGTGGTAGTCCATGCTCAGCCCGAACAGGAACACGAACATGAACAGCGGCACCCACGGGACGATCGCGCCGTAGCTGGTATAGCCGAGCAGCCCCTGCAGCCTGCCGTCCTGGAAGACCAGCGTGAGGAACCCGTAGGCCGCGGCCACCGACAGCAGGTTCAGCGCGATCGACACCAGCGGGATGGCGACCGAGCGGAACGCCACGAGCAGCAGCCCGAGCGCCAGCAGTGCCACCACGGCGAAGACCAGCGGCGTGCTGTGATGTAGCGCCCCGATGATGTCATGGTCGGAGGCCGTCCAGCCGGTGACGGCGTACTGGACGCCGCCGACCTTACCGAGCGTCTCGGGCAGGACCCTGCCGCGCAGGACATTGAGGGCATGGTCAGAAACTGGACCCGACCCGCTACCCGCCAGCGGAACCTGCACGAGCAGCGCGCGGCCGTGGGCTATCGCCGTGGCCGTAACCGGCGGCCGGATCGGCCCCGTGGTGGTCGCGCTCGCCCGGACCTCGGCCACCGCCCGGGTCACGGCCGACTCGGTCAGATCACGTCCGCTGACCACGACCATGGCCGGCGACGGGCTCTGCGGGAAGGCAGCCTGGATCCTTTCCATCGTGCGCATGACTGGCGCGTTGGCCGGGAAGCCGCCGTTCGGCGGACTGCCGAGCCGCATGCCGAGGGCGGGCGCCGCCAGCGCCACCATTGCGATCGCGCCTAGAGTGCCCCACGCCACGGGATGCCGGACCACGCGCCTGACCAGAACGGCCCACAGCCGGGAAGGACCTGCCGCGGTCCGCCGGCGGCCGAGGAACGGGATCTTGCCGCGGTCAGCCCAGCCGCCCAGCCAGGACAGCAGTGCAGGCAGCACAGTGAGCGATCCGGCAACTGCGACGCCGACCACCACGATCGTGCCGATCGCGGCGCCGCTGAAGACCGCGTATCCGGTCAGGAACAGCCCGGCCATGGCGCTCATCACGGTCAGGCCGGAAACCACGATCGCCCGGCCGGAGGTGCCGGCAGCGATCCGCAGTGCCTGCGCATGCGAGGCGCCCTTCGCCCGCTCCTCGCGTTCCCGGCGCAGGTAGAACAAGCTGTAATCGATCCCGACCGCCATCCCGAGTATCAGCACCACCTCCGATGTGCTCTGCCCGACGGGCAGCCAGTGGCTGGGAATGGCCAGCAGCGAGATCGCCGACATCACCGCGGTTGCCGCGAGCAGCAGCGGGATGCCGGCGGCGATCAGCGCGCCGAACACGACGATCAGCAGGATCAGCGAGACCGGCACCGAGGTCTCCTCGGCCTTGCGGAAGTCATGTGAGATCAGGGCGGTCGTGGCCCGGTCGGTGCTCGCGTCGCCTGCCTCCTGCACGCGCAAGCCCGGGTGCCTGGCCTGCACCGCGGCCACCGCGCGCAGCGCGGGAACGACTGCGGCGTCGGCCTTCGCGAGGTTCCCCGGCACCTTGAAGGTGACCAGAACCGACCGGTGGTCGGCTGAGACCAGCCCGGCGTCAAGGGTCCCGGCGTGCCCACCAGGCGAGCGGATATCAGCGGCGGAAGCCGGCATGGAACGCAGCGCTGCGACCACCTGGGCGGCCGCCTGCCGCATCTCAGCACTCGCCGGGTAGCTCAAGCCGGGTCGCCTCGCCTGGATCAGCACGCTCTCGGCGGGCGGGCTGGTGAAACCGGCCCGTTGCAGCACCTGCTCGGCGCGGCCCGACGCCCCGGGGTCATAAGCGGGCAGGTTCTTGGTGCCGAGCAACATGGCCTGTCCTTTCTCAGTGGTCTGTGATGCGCGGTTGTTGCTGGTCCCTCGCTCATGAGCTAGCCCCTCATGAGCGAGGGCGTCATCGGGGTGGGCTGGCGGTTCAGGTCACGGGAGCCGACCGGCCGGAGTTACCGTTCCGGCTCTTGCTGGGCAGCGGGCCGAGCGGGCCCGGGCGGCCGAGCACCTCCTTTGCCGCGGCGAGCGGGTCGACGGGTGCCCGCAGCAGACTGCACGCGACCCGTGCGTGCATCCGTGCAGTGAGCACGACCACGTACTGGAAGAGCAGGCTCAGCACAGCGAACACGGCGGCCACCATGACCGCCTTGGCGGGCGTGTCGACGAAGATGCCGACCGCGCCGCGCCCGTGCGGGCCATGCGGAAAGTAGCCGAACTGCACGCCCCGGAACGTGCCGCCCGGATAAGTCTGCGCGGGGATGGCCCAGTACCACGCTGGCAGCGCGACGCAGGCCACGAACGCCAGCCAGACCGTGATCACGGCGAGGTCGAGCGTCCATAGGGCGGGGAACAACCCGCCGAGGTAAGCCAGGTCGCGCCAGATGGCCGGGTCAGACCAGGTAGTGCGCACCCGGGCCATCAGCCCGAGCCCGCGCACGTCGCGATATCCGCCGCGCACCCGCCTGGGGAACACCGTGGCCAAACGCCACCGTTCAGCGCTCGCGCAGCCGCGGATCACGGCCGCCGCCGCGATCAGCAAGGGTAGCCCGGCCAGCGTGATCGCCAGGGTGATGGCGGCGATCCCGGCGGTGAGTACCGCGCCGAACAGCACCCAGCCGACGACGAGATAGGCAAGCAGATACCAGGTAGCGCGCCACGTGCTCGCCGAAACTGCCTGCCGCAGCGGATTCAGATACAACCGGAGGCTGCCGCGGGCCAGCGAGTCGGTGTCGGTGGCCATCTGGCCGCCGTATCGTCGTGCACTCATCCGACGTCCCGCATCAGCTGCTCGACCGCGCTTATCTTGGCGGTCAGTTCGGCCAGCTGCGCACGCAGCTCCTGCTGGTTGGCCACGGCTTCCTCGGCGAGCTTGCGGTAATGCGCCATCGCTACCGCGTCGGCGCGGTGCCGCTGCAGCCGGAAATAGGACCACACGATCACGGCGATCGCCCCCGCGAGGATGAAAATGATCCCGAGGCTGATGCTGATCGCGGTGAAGTTCGTCCCGCCGGAGGCTAGGACCGGCATGCCGGTCATCTGTCACCTTCTTCCATGTCGTCATCAGAACTGTCAGGTGTCCCGGCCCGCGGCTCGTCTGTGTCGAGAGCCGCGGCGATCTCGTCGGCCGTCAGCGAGCCGCCTGGCCAGCTCGCTGACGTGAACACGGCCCCGCCGGAGCTCGGCGATGATCCGCAGCCGATGGGGGTTCGCCATCGCCGTCAGCGTCGCAAGGAGTTCATCGCCGGTCAGTTCCAGCTCCACGGGTTGATTTCTAACACCTGTCAGGTAGAACTTACATATGAAAAGTTTGGTCGTCAACTATCAGTTGCTCCGATGTGCGGGCGGCGAGCTCCCTTGACTTCAAGCGCGGTTGAAGAATTAGCGTCCGCATCAGTGCTTTCCCGCATGGCTACGGAGGCTGGCATGAGCAACTGGGTGCGCGCTGCGGCGCTTGATGACATCTTCGAGGGCGGTGCAAGGTCCTTCGCCTACCTGGACAAGCGGATCGCGCTGTTTCGCACGCCAAGCGGGGTGTTCGCGTGCGACAACCGATGCCCGCACCAGGGTTACGCTCTCGTGCGCGGCGAGGTGACGGACGGCGTGCTGACGTGCGCGTGGCACAACTGGAAATTCGAGCTCGGCACGGGCATCTGCCGGCACGGCGGGGAGAACATCAGGACCTACCCGGTGCGGATCACCGACGGCCAGGTGCTTGTGGACATCACCGACCCGCCGGCCGAGGTCATCAGGCCCGATCTGTTCGCCAGCCTGAGCGCGGCCATGGACGATCTCGACATCGGCCGGGTGGCACGCGATGCGATGCGGCTGCAGCGGATCGGGACACCGCTGGCGGATGTGGTGCGCGAGGGCGTCAGGTACGCGGCGCCGCGGGCGGAGTTCGGCTGGGACCACTCGCTGGCCACGCTGGCCGACTG
>WNFI01154370.1_pt1 | contig 10565 bp, 12 predicted proteins | sample 5400471 | NCBI WGS metagenome assembly WNFI01 (sample SAMN13153348, study PRJNA577476) | soil metagenome | isolation source: 100 cm saprolite on Douglas fir-dominated hillslope | place: USA:California | collected 2013-09-17 | reverse complement strand
GTGCCTGTATGCCCGCGCGGGGGTCGACCTGCGCGAGCGGCTGCGCCACGGCGTTTCGGATGACGAGCTGGCGACCCTCATCCGGGAAACCTGGCAGGGTCGTACGGACCGCGGGGCGGAGGAGCGGCTCGGCGTAGCGGACCGAGGGGCATTGTATCGCATCGATTCGCTGCGCGCCGATCCTCACCGGGAGATGCACACCCGCGGCGGCTAGCAGTAGCTTTACTCCCCATGATAAACAAGATCACCGTCGTCGGCGCCGGCAACGTAGGCGCCACCGCCGCCCAACGCCTCGTCGAGAAAGAGCTCGCGCGTAGCGTCGTCCTCGTCGATGTGATCGAAGGCGTGCCCCAGGGCAAAGCGCTCGATCAGTGGCAGTCGGCGCCGATCGAAGGATTCGATACGCGGGTTTCGGGCGCGAACGACTACACGCCGGCCGCGGGCAGCGAGCTCGTCGTCGTCACCGCCGGTATCGCGCGCAAGCCCGGCATGAGCCGGGACGACCTGGTCCGTACCAATGCCGACATCGTGAAGCAGGTCGCCCTCCAGATCAAGCAGCATTGCCCCAACGCCATCGTCCTGGTGGTCTCGAACCCGCTCGACGTGATGTGTTGGGTCGCGAAACAGGTGACGGGATTCCCGCGCGAGCGGGTCATCGGCATGGCGGGCGTGCTGGACACCGCGCGGTTCCGCGCGTTTCTCGCGGAGGCGCTCGACGTCTCGGTCGAGGACATCCAGGCGATGGTGCTCGGCGGGCACGGCGACACGATGGTGCCGCTCATCTCCTACACCACCGTCGCCGGGATCCCCGTCACCCATTTCCTCAGTAAACCGACGCTCGACAAGATCGTGGAACGCACCCGCAACGGCGGCGCCGAGATCGTCGCCTTCCTGAAGACCGGCTCCGCTTATTACGCCCCTTCGGCTGCCGTGGTCCAGATGGTCGAGGCCATCGTACGCGACAAGAAGCGCATTCTCCCCTGCGCCGCCTGGCTGCAGGGAGAATACGGGCTGTCGGGGATGTACTGCGGGGTGCCGTGCAAGCTGGGCCGCACCGGCCTCGAGAAGATCGTGGACGTGAAACTCTCGCCCGACGAACAGGCGGCGTTGAAGAAATCCGCCGAGGCGGTGAAGGAGACGATGGCGGCCGTGCGCCTTTAGGGCGCCAGCTTGGCCTTCCAGTAGTCCCGATTCAGCTGGGCGATGAAGTCGATAGAAATGTCCTTCGGGCACGCGGCCATGCACTCCCCGTGGTTGGTGCAGGCCCCGAACCCCTCCGCGTCCATCCGCGCCACCATGTCGACCACGCGGGTGTCGCGCTCGGGCTGGCCCTGGGGCAGGAGCCCCAGGTGCGACACCTTCGCGGCGACGAACAGCATGGCGGATGCGTTGGGGCAGGCCGCCACGCAGGCGCCGCATCCGATGCACGCGGCCGCGTCCATCGCGAGGTCGGCGTCGCGCTTGGGCACGAGCAGGGTGTTCGCTTCCGGCGCGCTTCCCGTGCGCGCGGTGATGAACCCGCCCGCCTGGATGATCCGGTCGAAGGCGCCGCGGTCCACCACCAGGTCCTTGATCACTGGGAACGCGCGAGCGCGCCACGGCTCGATCCACAGCTCGGCGCCGTCCGGGAACGAGCGCATGTGCAGCTCACACGTGGCGGTGGCGCGCTGTGGACCGTGTGGGCGGCCGTTGATCACCATGCCGCACATCCCGCAGATCCCCTCGCGACAGTCGTGGTCGAATGCGATCGGATCGTCCTTGCGCGCCAGCAGCTGCTGGTTCAAGACGTCCAGCATCTCCAGGAACGACATGTCGCGACTGACGTCGGTCATGTCGTAGCGGACGAACACCCCCGCGAGCTCGGGCCCCGGCTGCCGCCAGACGTGCAGCGTCACACGCATTACTTGTAGCTCCGTTGCGCGAGGTGGACCGCCTCGAAAGCGAGCGGCTCCTTGTGGAGCACCGGCGCTTTGCCGACGCCGGCGAACTCCCAGGCCGCCACGTAACCGAAGCGTTCATCGTCGCGCTTCGGCTCGCCGTCCGGCGTCTGGTATTCCTCGCGGAAGTGGCAGCCGCACGACTCCTCGCGCTGCAGCGCGTCGTGGCACATCAGCTCGGCGAACTCGAGAAAGTCGGCGACCCGGCCAGCGTGCTCGAGCGACTGGTTCAAGTCTTCGCCCTTGCCGCCCACATAGACGTCCTTCCAGAACTCGTCGCGCAGCGCGCCGATCCGTCCCAGGGCCTCTTTCAGTCCCGCGGCGTTCCGGGACATTCCGCATTTGTCCCACATCACGCGGCCCAGCTCGCGGTGGAACGCGTCCGCAGTCTTGCGGCCGCTCGCGGCGAGCAGCCGTCGGACCCGCTCGCCCACTTCGGCCTGGACCTGACGGAACGCCGGCTCCGCGGGGTCCACCTTGGCGAGCTTCGCCTGCGCCAGGTACTCCCCGATGGTGTACGGCAAGATGAAGTAGCCGTCGGCGAGCCCCTGCATCAGCGCGCTCGCGCCCAGCCGGTTGGCGCCGTGGTCCGAGAAGTTCGCCTCGCCGATGGCGTACAGACCATCGATCGTGGTCATCAGGTTGTAGTCCACCCACAACCCGCCCATCGTGTAGTGCGGGGCGGGGTAGATCCGCATCGGTCCCTGGAACGGGTCCTCCCCCGTGATGCGCTGGTACATCTCGAACAGGTTGCCGTAGCGTTCGACGATCACTCGACGGCCGAGGCGCGCGATGGCGTCGCGGAAGTCCAGGTATACGCCGTGCCCCCCCGGCCCCACGCCGCGCCCCTCGTCGCACACTTCCTTGGCGCGCCGCGACGCCATGTCTCGCGGCGCGAGGTTGCCGTAGCTCGGGTACAGCCGCTCGAGATAATAGTCGCGCTCCTCGTCGGGAATCTGGTTCGGCGCTCGGGTGTCGCCCTTTTTCTTAGGCACCCAGATGCGGCCGTCGTTGCGGAGCGACTCGCTCATCAACGTCAGCTTGGACTGGTGCGGTCCGGTCTGCGGGATGCACGTCGGGTGGATCTGGGTGAAGCAGGGATTGGCCAACGTGGCACCGCGTTTGTGCGCGCGCCAGATCGCCGTGACGTTGCAGCCCTTCGCGTTGGTCTACAGGTAGTACACGTTCGAGTAGCCGCCGGTGGCGAGCACCACCGCGTCGCCCGCGTGGGCGCTCACGGCGCCCGTGAGCAGGTCGCGCACGATGATGCCGCGCGCCCGGCCGTCGATCACGACCAAGTCGAGCATCTCGACGCGCCCGTCCATCCGGACGTTACCGGCGCCGATCTGGCGCGAGAGCGACTGGTAGGCACCCAGCAGCAGCTGCTGGCCGGTCTGACCGCGCGCGTAAAACGTGCGCGAGACCTGCACCCCCCCGAACGAGCGGTTCGCGAGCAGGCCGCCATACTCGCGCGCGAATGGAACCCCCTGCGCCGTGCACTGGTCGATAATGCTGGCGCTGACTTCGGCCAGGCGGTACACGTTCGCCTCGCGCGAGCGGAAATCGCCGCCTTTGATGGTGTCGTAGAACAGGCGGAACACCGAGTCGCCGTCATTCTGGTAGTTCTTGGCGGCGTTGATCCCGCCCTGGGCCGCGATCGAGTGCGCCCGTCGCGCCGAATCCTGGAAACAGAAGCAGGACACGCGGTAGCCCAGCTCGGCGAGCGATGCAGCGGCGGAGGCCCCCGCCAACCCCGAGCCGACCACGAGGATGTGCTGCTTCAGCTTGTTCGCCGGGTTGACGAGCTTGATCTCGGAGCGGTGCCGCTCCCACTTCGCGTCGAGCGGACCCTCGGGGATGCGGGAGCGCAGCTCCATGGTCAGCGCAGCATGCCGGCGAGCACGGCCACCGGAATGGAGATGTACGCGCCCGCAATCAGGACCGCGATGGCGGCCGCCGCGCCGCGACGCCAGCGGTCTGTGGGCGGCCGGTTGAGGCCCAGCGTCTGCAGCGCGCTCCAGGTGCCGTGGTACAGGTGCAGACCGAGCACGACCATCGCCGCGATGTATGCCGCCGCCACCACCCACACCCGCAGGCTCGCCACCACGTTGTGGTAGACGTCGCCCGGAACGAAGCTCGGGTTCACCCGGCCGAACGTGAGGTCGAGCAGGTGATAGATCACGTACAGGGCGATGAGCACGCCGCCCCAGCGCATGGTGCGAGCCGCGTAGGTCGTCTCGACGGCCTCGAGGCGCCGATAGCCCACCGGGCGCGCGCGCCAGCTGGCGCGCGTCGTCTCGATGGCGGCCCAGATGTGGGCCAGCACCGCGACGATCACAACGATGCGGACGATCCACAACAGCCAGCCCCGGCCGAAGAACGGGGCGCCCACGGTGCGCAGTCCCTCGGCATAGGCGTTGAAGGCCTGGGGCCCCTCGAAAATCTTCAGGTTACCGAGCAGGTGACCGACCACGAACAGAAACAGGATCACGCCGGTGACGGCCATGACGGCTTTTTGACCGACGAGCGATCGGGTAACGCCGGGGCGGGCCGAGGGTGAAGGCAGGTTGGTCATGGAACGGTGGGATGATACCTGTTCTCCCGCGGCTCGGGCAAGGCGATGGCCTGCCGATGCTATCTTTCGGGGGGAGGGGGCCACATGCTTTTGACGCTCTGCAAATCCAAGCTCCACCGCGCCACGGTGACGCAGGCGGAGCTGCACTATGAAGGCAGCATTACCATCGACACCGAGCTGCTCGCGGCAGCGGGCATCCTGCCGTTCGAGCAGGTCCAGGTGGTCGACATCGCGAACGGGGCGCGGTTCGAAACGTATGCCATCGAGGGGGCCGCGGGATCGCGTACCGTGTGCGTGAACGGCGCGGCCGCGCGACTCGTGCAGGTAGGCGATCCGATCATCGTCATCAGCTACGCTCAGATGACGCCCGACGAGGCGGCCCGCCACCACCCGACCATCGTCCTGCTGTAGCGGCTGGAACAGGTGGTAGTGGTGGCGATCCAGCAGCACGACGTCCACGGGCGCCTTGCGGAGCGCCCGGGCGGCGCGTAGCCCGCCGAATCCGGCGCCCACGATGACGACGGTGGGCCGACCGGTGGCCGGGCGCGTCGCGACCGCCGGGCTCGAGCCTGAGGAGATCGCCCGACCGGTGCGCGCCATCCTGCGGCGCCAGTCCAACGCCGAGTTCCGGATGACGGAGGTGACGGGCCTCGATGCAGCAGGGAAGCGTATCGTGACCACGGACGGCCCGATCGCCTACGACTACCTCGTTCTCGCGGTGGGCGGTCAGACGAACTACTTCGGCCTCGAGAGCGTGCCGCGTCACGGGTTCGGTCTCAAGGACATCCCGGAAGCGATCCGCATCCGCAATCAGGTGTTGCACGCGTTCGAGCGCGCCATGCTCGAAGCCGATCCCGAGCGGCGCCGGGCCGAGCTGACGTTCATCGTGGTGGGTGGCGGCCCGACCGGCGTCGAGATGGCCGGAGCGCTCTCGGAGCTCATCCGGCTCGTCCTGGTCAAGGATTACCCGCGCTTGAACGTGAAGAACGTGCGCGTGCTGCTGCTCGAGGCCACCGACCGGCTGCTCGCCGCCATGCCGTCCCGGCTGCGGGAGGCCGCGGCCGAGACCCTGTGGCGCAAACACGTGGAGGTGCGATTCGGGGCCACGGTCGCGGACTACGACGGCGCTCGGGTGCTCTTGAAAAGCGGGGAGGTGATCCCGGCTCGCACGCTGGTCTGGGCGGCAGGCGTGAAGGCTGTATCCCTCACCGGCCGGCTGGGATTGCCCACGGCGCAGCAGGGCCGGATCCCCGTGGCGCCGACCCTCGACGTGCCGGGTCATCCGGACATCTACGTGATCGGCGATGCGGCCTACCTCGAAGTGGCCGGAGCCCCGCTTCCCATGATGGCGCCGGTCGCGCTGCAGATGGCCGAGACGGCCGCGCGGAACATCCGGCGCCGGATTGCCGGCCAGCCGCCCGTAGCGTTCCGCTACCGCGACCCCGGCTCGCTCGCCACGATCGGGCGGAACGCCGCCGTCGCCTACATTCGCGGGTTTGCGTTCACCGGATTTCCGGCGTGGGTGGTGTGGCTGGTCGTGCACATCATCCAGCTCATTGGCTTCCGCAACAAGCTGTTCGTGCTATTGAACTGGGCGTGGGATTACTTCTTCTACGAGCGCGCGGCTCGGCTGATCACGTCGCTGGAGTGATTCGGCGCGCGGCGTACCCGCCGCACCACCCCGTCCCAGCCGCACTCGAGACACCAACGGCGTTGTAGAGCGGGCAGCAGGCGGTCGAGGAAGCGGTTCCGCAGCGGCACCATCTCGATGCCGCAATGCGGACAGGTGGGACCCCGCGGTAGCAGCAGGTAGACCACCGCGGTGACGATCGCGACGCGCATCGCCACGGTCACGAGCAGGACCACCACGACCAGCATACTGCCTCCATCATAGTGTCCGGCCGCCCGGCCGGCCACCTCACGCCTCCTTGCTCCCCCCGGCCCCCCGCACGAACGCGAGGATGCGCCGCTCGAGCTCGGCGAGCTCGACCGGCTTGACCAGCACCCGCTCCCGCGGCACCGGGGTGTTTCCCGGCTCGGCGAGCTGCGACACATCGCCAGAGAGGAACAGCACGCGCTGCGCCAGCTCGGGTCGCTCCTCTTCGAGCTGGGCGTACAGCTCGACGCCGCCCATGCGGGGCATCCGCAGATCGGCGAGAATCACGTTCGCCGGCTGGGCTCGTAACCGGGCCAGCCCCTCCACACCGTCCGCGGCTTCGTCGACCTCGGCGCCGCGGCGCGTCAGGTACCGCACCATGGGTCGCCGTACGGCCTCCTCGTCCTCTACAATCAGCACGCGCAATCCCGTCAGCGATTTCCCGGCGGGCGGAACGTTCGGGGCAAGCGGGGCCGGTGCAGGGGCGGGGGCGGGGGCGGGGGCGGCGTCGGTGGAGGGAGCGGAGGGCGTCGCGACAGGGAGCGACAGAACAAAACGGGCACCGAAGCCAGGCGGCGACGTCAGGGTGAGGTCGCCGCCTGCTTCGCGGGCGATCTGCCGCGAGATATAGAGTCCGAGCCCGGTCCCGCGGCGGCCTTTGGTAGTGGCAAAGGGCCGGAACAGCCGCTGCGCGATCTCCGGCGCGACGCCTTTCCCGTTGTCCCCGACCGCAACCGACACGTTCCCATCCTGAACCCACGTGTCCACGCTGAGCTGGCGGGGGGGTGTCACGCCGCGCAGCGCGTCGATCGCGTTGGACAGGAGGTTGACCACGACCTGCTCGAGCTTGATCGCGTCGCCCAGCGCCGGCGGCAGGCTGGCGTCGAGCCGCCCGCCCACCGTGACCTCGTCGACGCCGAACCGATATGAGACGAGATCGAGCGCCCCGCGCACCACATCGTTGAGATTGACGTTCGTGACCTCGCGCTCGCTCGCACGCACGAACCGCAGCAGTCCGCGCAGCAGCTTGGTGGCGCGGCGGCCGCGGCGAATCGCCCCTGCTCCTCCGCCCGGTCGCGCAGCACGCGGGTCATCGCATTGAAATGGTCGGCCAGGCGGCCGAGCTCGTCGGAGCCGTGGACCGGCACGCTTACGGTGAGATCGCCGTCGGCGACCTGCGTGAGACCGACTTCGATCTCGCGCAGCGGGCGCCACACGCGCCGGCGCACCACGAGAACCAGGAGGGGCGCCAACAGCGCGCCCAGCCCGAGCCAGAGCACCGTGTCGCCTCGCACCTCTCCGGCCGCGTCCCGCAACGCGCGCTGGCGTTCCGTGAGGTATACCCGAGCGACCCGGCTGCCGTCGGCACCGCGCTCATGGGCGACCCGCAGTAGCTGTTCGACCGTGGCGAGTCGCGCCGTGGCTTCCGTCCGCCGACCACGCTCGAGCTGCACCACGCCCTCCTCGAGCGCGTTGCCGACGCGCGAAAGCGCTCCGTCGATGCTGGCGAGCGCTACACCGAGCTCATGCGGGATGGCGGCGCCCGTGGACACCTGCAACGGCGCACGCCCGACTGCCGCGAGGTCATGCAGCAGCCTCAGCGAATCAGGGCTGGGCCGCGGACTGTGCGTGAGGTCCCGCACGATGGCGACCGCCCGGTTGAGCGCGCTGTCGCGTCGCGCGAAGGCGGCGCTGACGGTGGTGATCGCTTCGGTGGCGGCGCCGAGTGCCAAGGCAGGACGACTGACGCGGAAGAACAGGTAGACGGGAAGGGCGGCGGCATACGCACCGGCTGCGAGAGCGACGACGAGCAGCGTCACCCGCAGGCTGAACGCCCGCCTCACGGCTGAAGCAGCCATTCGACGGGAGTCACGGGAATAGCAGCGCGAGCTAACCGCACATGAAGGTCGTCGCCATAACGACCCGCCTAAGATACGCGACCGCCCGGCGCTGACTAGCGGGGCCGCGACGCAGCGGCCACATTTGCAGCATGGCGACCGATGGCGGCGACCGGATGAAAATCGTGATCGGCTACGCGGTGTGGGCTACGCTGTGCGCCGTCGTGGCCGGAGTGGCGATCTCACTCATCCACACGTGGTTCTTCAGCTACCACGCGACCCGGCCGGGATTTTGGCGGACGTTGCTCGAAGATGCTGCTGTCACGGTCGGCATCGCCGCGGGGCAGGGTGCGGTCGCCCTGGTGACCGGCAGCGTGCTCACTCAGCTCGGACGCGGGTTGCATGCCACCGTTCTCCTCGGTCTGCTGGTCGGGCTGTTCGACTTCCTGATGAACTTCCTTCAGATGGCCGTGCCTCGGACCGAGCTCGGCTGGGTCCCTGATCTCGTGATCCTTGCTGGGGTCACGATCGCCATCACCATCTTGGGATCCCGCGCGGCGACCGCTCCCTCGCCTCCGCCGTGAGCGACGCGCCGCACGACGCCTTGCAGCGACTCGAGCGGCGCGTCGAGGTGCTGGAGCAGATGATGCGGCGACTGGTCGCGCCCGGCGCCGCCGTACAGCGCATCAGCGCGGCACCCGAGCCCGCCGCCGTGGCCTCGCCGCCCGCGCCCCTCGCCCGACCCCCGGAACGGCCCCACTACTCGCCTCCACCCGCCTCGGCCCCCGACCTCGAGCAATGGTTCGGCCAGCGCGGCCTGTTGTTCGTCGGCGTGCTCGCGCTGCTCACGGCGGTGGGATTCTTCCTGAAGTACGCAATCGACCGCGGTTGGATCGCCCCCGCAGTCCGCGCGGCCCTCGCCATCGCGGCCGGCATCGGTGTGGGCACCTGGGGGGAAGCGCGCGTGCGCGCCGGCCTGCGGCGCTACGGCGCGGCGATGATCGGCGCGGGAGGCGGACTCGCGTACCTCGGCCTGTGGGCGGCCGCCGGCCCGTACGGGCTGCTCGAGCGGCGCATCGGGGTGCTCCTGCTCGCCGCGTGCACCGTCGTCGTGACCCTGCTCGCGCTGCGGCACGAGATCGAGGGACTGGCGATCTGGGCGCTGGCCGGCGCGTACCTGGCCCCAGTCTTGCTCGCACCGCCGACGCCGAACCCGGAGGCCTTCCTCGGATACCTCGAGGTGATCGGCCTCGGCACCGGCCTGCTCGCGTACACGATGAACTGGCGCCGAGCGTTCGACCTGGCGCTCGCCGGTTATTTCCTCCTCGCCGCGGGCGGCGCGGCCCGGGTGCTGACGAGCGCGCTCGGTTGCTGGTTCCTCGCCGCCGGCGCGCTGCTCACGCTACACGTCACGCGGCGGCGCGCCTGGCCCGAGGCGCGAGTCGGAATGTTGGCGCTCGCGTGGGTCTTGCTCGGCGTCGCGCTCGCCGACGTGAGCACCGGCGCCCAGCCGCGGCTGTGGCTCGCCGTCGGCGCGGCGTTCGCGATCGCCGCCCTCTTGTGGTGGCAGCAGCTCGACTTGACCCGGCTCCGGGCCCCCGACGAAGCGCTGCTCTTCCTGGCGAATCCCTTCGTGCTGCTGGGCGTCGCGTCGATAGCGGATCCCAAGCTGCTAGACCGCGCGCCGGCGCTCTTCCCCACGCTGCTGGCGGCTGTCTACCTGGGCGTCGGGTGGGCCCGTCGCGCCGCGCCGCACCTGGTCATGGGGTTCGCGCTGGCCGCCTGGGCGGTGGCCGTGGACTGGAGCGCGCCCATGCTCGTCGTCGGCTGGACCGCGCTCGCTTTGGCCGCCCTCGCATCCGAGCAGCTGGGCGGGCGATCGGGCGGGCGGATTGCAGCGCTCGGGCTCGCTCTACTCGCGTTCCCCTGCCTGTTTGGGTTCGCGCTCTGGGATCGACCCTCCGACGCCGCGTCGTTCACCGACCCCTGGGCATTGGCGCTGTACGCCTACGTGGCCGGCACAGCCCTGGCGGCGCGTCGCTGGAACGCCGGAGTGAAAGATCCGACCACTGCGCGCTGGACCGCGCGCGGCGGGGAGCTGCTCTGGGTGCTGTGTGGGGCGGCGGTGTTCGCGGGCGGCTCGGTCGAGCTGCAACGCTACTTTGGGCGGCGCGCTCGGCTCGCCGGCGACCTCGCCTTGAGCGTCTTCTGGCTGGCGTACGCGGGCGCCCTGGTGCGGATCGGGTTCCAGCTCGACCGCAAGGACGTGCGCTCGGCGGGGCTCGCGGTGGCGGCGGGGGCGGGACTCAAGATCGTGCTGTACGACCTGTCGAACCTCA
>WNFI01599747.1_pt1 | contig 10566 bp, 11 predicted proteins | sample 5400471 | NCBI WGS metagenome assembly WNFI01 (sample SAMN13153348, study PRJNA577476) | soil metagenome | isolation source: 100 cm saprolite on Douglas fir-dominated hillslope | place: USA:California | collected 2013-09-17 | reverse complement strand
CTGGGGGTGCTGGGATTCCGGCCTTCTTCACCCCAGCGGGCTACGGCACGGTCGTCGCCGAGGGGAAAGAGACCCGTGACTTCGACGGGAAGATGTATGTGATGGAGCGCGGGATCGTCGGCGATTTCTCGCTCGTCGCGGCCTGGAAGGGCGACCGGTTGGGCAACCTCGTCTATCGCAAGACGGCTCGGAACTTCAATCCGATGGCTGCGACCGCGGGGAAGATCTGCATCGCCGAGGTGGAGGAGCTGGTCGAGCCAGGCACGCTCGATCCGGACCATGTCCACACGCCCGGCATCTTCGTCCACCGGGTCATCGTCGCCAAGCGCGAGAAGCGGATCGAACAGCGAACGGTGAAGAAGGGTGAAGGGTGAAGCGGACTGCTCGTTGCCGCCTGGCAGGCGGCGGACCCGCCGTCAAGCTGACGGCGCTCCACGTCAAGCTGACGGCGCTCCAAACTGCGAACCGAGAACTGAGAACCGACTTATGCCATTGAACCGCGATCAGATCGTCCGCCGTGCCGCGCAGGAGTTGCGCGACGGCTTCTACGTCAACCTCGGCATCGGCATGCCGACGCTCGTGGCCAACAACATCCCCGTCGGGATGGACGTCATCCTGCAATCGGAGAACGGCATCCTTGGGCTCGGGCCGTTCCCCACCGAGGCGGAGGTCGATTGCGATCTCATCAACGCCGGAAAGCAGACCGTCACGGTGCTTCCAGGCGCCGCGTTCTTCTCCAGCGCCGACTCCTTCGGCATGATCCGCGGCGGCAAGATCGACATCTCCATCCTCGGCGCCATGCAGGTCTCCGAGGCGGGCGACATCGCCAATTGGATGGTGCCCGGCGCCATGGTCAAAGGCATGGGCGGCGCCATGGATCTTGTCTCATCGGCCAAGCGCCTGATCGTGACCATGGAGCACGTCACGAAGAAGGGAGAGAAGAAGATCCTCCGAACCTGCAACCTGCCGCTGACCGGCGTCCGCTGCGTCGACCGCATCATCACTGACTACTGCGTCATCGACGTCACCGAGGACGGCCTGAAGTTGATCGAGGTGGCCCCGGGCGTGACCGTCGAGCAGGTTCAGGAGCTGACGGAGCCGAAGCTTATGGTTGCAAGCGACATTAAGACGATCAGCGTGTGAGCCATGAAGGGGTCCTTCGTCGTCCTCCACCGCTCCCGCCCACCCAACCGCCCCCGGCGGTTGCGGCGACTCAGGATGACATCGCCCGCGCGCGAAGCGACTCAGCACTCAGGGCTTAGCACTTTTTCTACGACTCGGCACTCACCACCGCTTGCCCCTCGGGCTTCTTGCGCATGTCGAAGAACAGCAGTCCGATACCGATACAAATGGCCGAGTCTGCGACGTTGAAGGCAGGCCAGTGGTGCTCGCGGCCTCCGAAGTTCACGTAGACGTCGAGGAAGTCGACGACGTAACGGAAGCGAAAGCGGTCGACGAGGTTGCCGATGGCGCCGCCGAGGATGAGGTGGAGGCCGGTCTGGAGCACGCGGTCGGTGATCGCGGAGCGGAAGGCATAGACGACCACGATGAAGAAGACGCCGATGGCGCCGATGTTGAGCAGCACGGGGACGATGGCCGACTCGGCGTTGGCGCCGATGCCGAAGGCTGCCCCGGTGTTCCGAACGTGTACGAGCTGGAAGAGGTTGGGGATGACGACGACCGACTCGTGCAATGCGATGCGCGAGCTGATCAACCATTTCGTCCAGGCATCGAGAACGATGATGATGAGTGAGATGGCGAGGTAGTGAGTCCGCTTCATGCAGTTGTGATTCGCAGGACGAACGCTCCGGGTTTCAGGATACCGCCGTCACCCTCTTCTCTTCGATGAGTTTGTCCAGCTCGTTGCGCAACTTGCCGAGGATCTCGTCATAAGTGTAGTGACCGAGCGACTCCGGACCGCGTTTGAGGTTCACGTACGTCGGCGCGCACCACATGCCGAGGTCGGCGTCGTCGGTCTCGCCGGGACCGTTCACGCGGCAGCCCATCACGGCGATGGTGATGTCGTGCTCCTTGGCGTATTCGGTCATGTCGCGCACGGGGACGGAGCGGAAGCGCCCTTCCTGAATGTCGCTGAGGATCTGGCGGCCCACGGTGATCTCGTCTCCCTTGCGCTCGAAGGGGAGGGTCAGAGAGACGCGGATCGTGTCGCCGATGGCGCGGGTGATGAGCTGTTCGAAGGCGATGCGGGTTTTGATGACGCCGTCGGGCGGCATACCCGCCTCGGTCACCCCGAGGTGGAGCGGCACGTCGGGCCGGGCCTCGGCGAAACGGATGTTGGCGTCGATGACTTTGTTCGGATCGGAGTCTTTGATGGAAACGACATAGCGGTCGAAGCCGAGGTCGTCGAGCATCGCACAATGCTCGATGGCCGATTCGATCATGGGTGTGATCGAATCGTCTTTGGGGTACTTGTCGAGCTTGTCGGGATCGACCGATCCGGCGTTGACTCCGACGCGGATCGCGCAATCGTGCTCGCGGGCCAGATCGACGAGGTAGCGGACTTTCTCGCGCACCGGTTTGTCGCGCTCGATATGGTAGAGGTGGCCGGGGTTGTAACGGAGCTTCTGGACGAACGGAGCGACCTTCTCGGCCAGGCGATAGTTCTCCTGCAGGTCGACGACCATGTTCGCCTTCGGCCGCGCCGCCCGCACCTCGGCGAGGGCGACGACGTCCTTCGGATTGTCGATGGCGATACGGATGACGTCGGCCCCGGCTGCTTCGAGCAGCTCGACCTGGCGGATCGTGGCGGGGATGTCCTGCGTGCGGGTGGCAGCCATCGACTGCACCGCGATCGGATTGGATCCCCCGATCGTGATGTTGCCGATTCGAACCTCGCGTGTCTGTCTCGCTTTCACGGCTTCTCGAAACGCTCCGTAGGGTCAAACATTCCGGGGGCGACAGATCGAGGGCGTCGATCGTTGATGATCGCGTACAGCCACTGCATTGCCCATGGCATCGACGTGGGGACGGCCCTGCGTTCACGAAGACGGAGAATCGTTTCCATGATCTCACAGCCACGGACTACGCGGCCGCGCAGCACGTGGAGACGCGCTGGAAGATGTACTCGTATCTCAGCTTCCATGCAGCCAGAGCGGGGAAAGGATGACGCCTGGCATGAGTGCCCGTCGCGAAGTGTGCCTGCCGCCGCATCGAATCGGAATGACATTGGTTCCGAGGTGGTTCGGTATCGTGATGCGGAAGCTCTTCGCCGCCTTCGCTCTCGTGATCCTCACTGGTGTCTTTCCGGTGGTGGCCAGTCAGGGCCTTTGCGCAACCCGGCCCTGTTGCCACGGACATGAGTCGGGCGGGAAAGAGATTGGCACCATTCCAGCCTGCTGCAACGAGACGAACTGCTCACAAGCGGCGCCTGGTGAGTCCGAGCTCACACAGCAGACGAAGATCCTGTCGCCGGTTCTAGCCGTTGCGGCCGTCAACGACAACGTTGACCTGCCCCCCGCGGCGGTGATCGTCCCCCAACGCCACAGTTTCCAGGTCGGCTCCCCGCCGACACGACAGCGACTGGCTACCCTCTCGCTCCTCCTGATTTGATTTCCACACGCTCGTGACCTCCACGCGCGGGCGCCCGGCGTCCGCGAATCCGAGCTTGTGAGGAAATCCCTGAGGAATCTATGACCAGAACCCTGACTGTGGCTTGCATTGTCGGTGCACTCTCGTTCGCCGCCGAGGCGCAGGCGTTGGATTGGAACGACCCCAATGCCCTCGTCGAAAAAGCGCTGGCCTCATCGCCTTCGTTGCGCGAGATCGAGGGGCAACTTGCCGCCGCCCGCGCCCGTGTTCGCGGGGCAGGGGCGCTGCCGAATCCGATGCTCATGACGGGCGTGCAGAACCAGCAGATCGACCTCTCGACCGATCCGACGATGACCATGTACATGGTCGGGGCGTCGCAGACACTCGTGCGGAGGGAGCGACAGGACGTCCTGAAGCGCACAAGCGCCCTCGAGGTTCAGCGGCTCGAGCGTGACGCCGAATCGCGCCGCGCGGAGATCACGCGCGACGTGCTCGTGGCCTGGAACGAGGCCGCGGCTGCCGGGAACCAGATCGCGACGAACGAAGAGATCGCCGGCCTGGCGCGGACGATCGGCGAGGCCGCGCGCATCCGGTATGAGACCGGCTTCGCGCCACAGATCGACATCATTCGGGCCAAGCTCGAGGAGAGCGCCGTCCGCCACGATCTGCTCATGCAACATGGCCGGCGCGATCAGGCCGCCGCCAGGCTGCGAGCGCTCCTCAACGTTCCTCAGGACGAGGCGATTCCGCCGTTCACGCTGCAGCACTCGATGCAGAGTCAGGCGCAATCGGCCAACGTCACGCTCGACCTGTCCACGTCCGCCACCGCCGGGCTGGAAGCCGAGGTCGCTCGGGCCGAAGAGGAGATCCATCTGGCCAGACTGCTCGCGAAACCGGATGTCACCATCGAAGGCTCCTATGGTTTCCGGCCGCAGCAGAAGGGAGTCTTCAGCCTGCTGGCCAGGTTCGAGCTGCCGATTCGCAAGGCAACGACGATCGAACCGCGCGTCGCCGAAGCGATTGGGCGTCGTGACGCAGCACAGGCGGAGGTCGAGACACTCCGCCAGCAGCTCCGGCGCGATTTCGGCTTGGCCCTCGCCCAACGGAACGAAGCGATCGAGCAAATCAACCTGCATGTGGAAGACTTGGTGCCCGAGGCCAAGCTCGGATACGAATCAGCGCTGGTGTCCTATCAGGCCGGCAAGACCACGTTCGATGCCGTACTGGGTGCGCTTCAGACGTACCGCACGCTGAACGTCGATTACTACGACTTTCTCCGCCAATTCCTCATCGCCCAGGTGGAGATCGACGCCATGCAACACGGAGCGACCAGCGGCGGGATGTCGCCGGAGATGAACCCGAGAGGTCCGCAATGAATCGCTCGTCCATTAAGGCCTTCGTCCCATGGCTCATCGCTGTTCTCTTCGGGACGGCGTTCGCCGTCCTGCTGGTCGCGCAACACGGCAATTCCTCGAACGACACAGGAGATGTCACGCAGGACTCCTCCGGGCATCGTGTCACCGCCTGGGTCGATCCGATGTACTCGCAGGGACCGCCGCACCTCTATAAATCGAATCATCCCGGCAGGGCTCCGGATTGCGGCATGAAGCTCGTTCCGGTGTATGCGGACGCGTCGCCCGCGGCGGCGACCGGCACGTCCTCCGTCAGTGGGTACGCGAAGGTCTCGCTGCCTGAGCAACGCCAGCGGCTCATCGGGGTGACGGACAGCCGGTGCACCGCGGCGATCCGCTCCTGGCAATCTACAGTCCCGATCTTCTCGCCACGCAGAACGAGCTGATTCTGGCCAGGCGAAACACTTCCGACCTCGGGCGAACGCTCGCCGACGCCGCAAGGGCACGGCTTCGCCTTTGGGATATGAGCCCCAGCGACATCGATCGCGTCGCTCGCACCGGCGTGCCGATCCGCGATGTGATCCTCCGTTCTCCGGTCAGCGGCGTCGTGCTGACGAAGAACGCCCTCGCCGGCGCGCGGGTCATGCCGGCCGACGTCCTGTACTAGATCGCCGATCTCTCGCATGTGTGGGTGCTCGCCGACGTGTACGAATCGGAGCTGCCTACCCTGCATGTCGGAGGCCAGGCACAGGTCATCGTCGGTGGCCGGCCGCTGAACGGCCGCGTCACATTCATCGGTCCGGTCATCGCGGCGCCGACTCGGACGGCCAGCGTTCGCATCGAGCTGGAGAACCCAATTGCCAATGCCGCAGCCAGTCTCCTCAAGCCCGACATGTTCGTCGACGTGATCCTGCAGGAGCCGGTCGGCAAGGTGCTTGCCATCCCTGACAGCGCGGTGATGAACACGGGCACGCGCTCAGTCATCTTCATCGCCCACGACGACGGCACGTTCGAGCCGCGCCAGGTCACGCCCGGTGCCAAGGTCCAGGGCTTCTACGAAATCCGTTCCGGCGTCACGGCGGGTGAGCGCGTCGTAGCCGAGGCGAACTTTCTCGTCGACTCCGAGTCGCGGCTGGAGTCCGCCCTTTCGCAAATCAAACCTGAAACGAAACCCAGAAACCAGAAACCAGAGGGGGGCGGTGATGGTTACTGATCAAGCCCACCATTCCGCGCCCCAAGAACGCACCCTGCCACTTCTGGTTTCAGGTTTCAGGTTTCTAGTTTTGAGGGGGTCCCGGTGATCGAACGCATCATCCGCTGGTGTGCGACGAACCGCGGGATCGTGGTCATCGTCGTGGCTGCGCTCGTGGCCATCGGTGTCTGGAGCATTCAGCACATCGCCGTCGATGCCCTGCCCGATCTCTCCGACACGCAGGTGATCATTTTTTCGAAGTGGGATCGCAGCCCGGACATCATCGAGGATCAGGTCACGTATCCGATCACGACCTCGCTCCTCGGCGCCCCGCACGTGAAGGCGATTCGCGGCTTCTCCGATTTCGGCTACTCGTATGTCTACGTCATTTTCGACGAGGGCACCGACACGTATTGGGCACGCAGCCGAGTCCTCGAATATCTCTCCAAGGTGCAGTCCCAACTGCCGCAAGGTGTCGAGACCTCCCTTGGTCCCGATGCCACGGGCGTCGGCTGGGTGTTCCAGTACGCGCTCGTGGACACGACCGGCCAGCGTTCGCTGGCCGATCTCCGTTCGCTCGAGGACTGGCACATCCGCTACGAGCTGCAATCCGTGCCGGGCGTCGCCGAGGTGGCGAGCGTGGGCGGATTCGTCCGCCAGTACCAGATCACGGTCGATCCGGACAAGTTGGCCAGCTACGGAATCCCCATCATGCAGATCAGCGACGCCGTCAGGAAGTCCAATAACGAAGTCGGTGGGCGGCTCATCGAATGGAGCGGCAAGGAGTACATGGTGCGCGCTCATGGCTACGTTCGCAGCAAAGCCGACCTGGAATCGATCGTGTTGAAGCGGCATCGCCGATCTGGACGGCAAGGGCGAGGTCGCGGGCGGGGTCGTCGTCATGCGCCAGGGCGAGAATGCCATGAACGTCATCCGAGCCGTGAAGCAGCGGCTGGCCGCGATCGCGCCGTCGCTGCCAAAAGGCGTGCAGATCGTCACGACGTATGACCGCTCCGAGCTGATCGACGCCTCGATTCACACGCTGAAGCACGAGCTGCTCATCCAGATGGTGATCGTGTCGCTCGTGATCCTGCTCTTCCTCTGGCACATTCCGAGCGCGGCGATCCCGATCGTCACGCTGCCGGCTGCCGTCGTCCTGGCGTTCATCCCCATGCGGCTCCTCGGCATCAACGCCAACATCATGTCCCTCGGCGGGATTGCCGTCGCCATCGGCGCGCTCGTCGACGCGGCGGTGGTCGTGGTCGAGAACGCGCACAAGAAGCTCGAAGTGTGGGAGGCGCAGGGGAGACACGGCGATTACAAGGAAGTACTCATCACGGCGATCCAGGAGGTGGGACGGCCGAGCTTCTACTCGCTCCTCGTCATCGCCCTCTCGTTCCTGCCGATTTTCGCCCTGGAGGCGCAGGAGGGGAAGCTCTTCAAGCCACTGGCCTTCACGAAGAACTTCTCGATGGCCATCGCCGCCATGCTGGCCATCACCCTCGACCCTGCTCTGCGGCTCATGTTCACGAAGTTGCGGAGGTACGACTTCAAACCGCGCTGGCTGGCCGCGACCGCGAACGCGGTGCTCGTCGGTCGCATGCTCCCGGAGGAGCGACATCCGATCTCGCGTCTGCTCTTCCGCGTATACGGGCCGCTGGCGCATTGGGTGTTGCGCCATACGCGTCTCGTCATCGCGCTGGCCGTCGTCGTCGTTCTTGGCACGATCCCGATCTACTTCCGCCTCGGCCATGAGTTCATGCCGCCCCTCGACGAGGGTGTCATTCTCTACATGCCCACCACGCTGCCGGGCATCTCGACCACCGAGGCGAGTGCGCTTCTGCAGAAACAGGACGCGCTGCTGCGGCAGGTGCCGGAGGTGGCGCGAGTGTTCGGGAAAGCCGGTCGCGCGGACACGTCCACAGATCCCGCGGCGCTCTCCATGATGGAGACGACAGTCATCCTCAAGCCCGAGTCCCAATGGCGGCGCAAGGAGCGTTGGTATTCGTCGTGGATGCCGTCGTTGCTGCAGCCGGTGGTCCGTCCGCTCTGGCCCGACCGGATCTCGCCGGACGAGCTGGCCAACGACCTCGATCGGCAGCTCCAGATTCCGGGTCAGACGAACGCCTGGACGATGCCGATCCGCAACCGCATCGACATGCTGACGACCGGCATTCGCACCCCGGTCGGCATCAAGGTCTTCGGCGCGGACCTGAAGCAGATCGAGGCCATCGGCAGGCAGCTCGAAGGAATCGTGAGCCGTGTTCCGCGAGCGCTATCCGATCAACGTCCGCTACCCGCGCGAGCTGCGCGATGAAGTGGACAAACTCGGCCTGGTCCTCGTGGCCACACCCGGCGGCGCCCGAGTCCCGCTCGGCCAGCTCGCCGCGCTTCGCATCGTGGAAGAGCCGTCCATGATTCGCGATGAGAATGGCAAGCTCGCCGGCTACGTCTACATCGACGTCGACACCGCCGCGCGCGACCTCGGCAGCTTCGTCGATGACGCCAAGCGCGCCGTGGCCGGCCAGCTCAACATGCCGGCCGGCTACACGATTCAATGGAGCGGCCAGTACGAAGCGATGGATCGTGTACGTCAGCGCATGATCGTCGTCGTCCCACTCACGCTCTTCATCGTGGCCTTCCTCATCTTCCTCAACACCCGCTCGATGCCGAAGACGCTCATCGTCCTGCTGGCCGTGCCCTTCTCCGCGGTCGGGGCCGTATGGCTGCTCTGGTTCCTCGGCTACAACATCTCGATCGGCGTCTGGGTCGGCCTCATCGCGCTGCTCGGATTGGCCGCCGAGACCGGCATCTTCATGCTGCTCTACCTCGATCTCGCCTATGACGAGATGAAGGCACGCGACGCGATGAGAACCCCGGCGGATCTCAGCGAGGCCATCTACCACGGCGCGGTCAAGCGTGTGCGCCCGAAGGTCATGACGGTGGCCTGCGCCTTCTTCGGCCTGGTCCCGATCATGTGGTCCACGGGCGCCGGCGCGGACGTCATGAAGCGGATCGCCGCCCCGATGATCGGCGGCCTCTTCACGTCGTTCCTGATGGAGCTGCTCGTGTATCCCGCGATCTACATGCTGTGGAGGGAACGCGAGCTGCCGCGTCCCGAGTGACGAGACCTGGTGGGAAATGCGGCTGACGATTCTCGGCCGGCCCTGGGCGGAGGATTCGATGCCTGGCGCTCGGCCGGCTTCCCGACGCGGCAGGGACGCGAGCCATGAGCTTGATGAGCGGCCGCGAATCGCTCGGGTGGGCGAGCGATGAAGTACCCTCACAACCGAGAACATAACCGGCGTGAGAACGCAAACCCATGACCACTGACAAACGGAAAGAGGACCAATCGGTGCGCCCCTTGTCACGGACCCGACGGCGCCGGCCAGACCCCGGTGGGCAAGAACCTCAAGGTGAAGGATCTGCGCTCGCCGGAAGTGCAGAAGTTGACCGATGCCGAGATCACCAAGATTCTGACCGATGGGAAGGGGAAGATGCCGGCCAGCAAGTTGTCGGCCGACGACATGAAAGCGGTGATCGCTTTCTTGCGAACGCTCAAATAGCACCCTGCCCGGTACCTGGCGGAAGCATCGCGCTGACGTTATCAGCCGCCGATGCTATGCCCAGTCCTGGGTCGTGGGTCAGTTTCGGTTCAAAGGCGTTTCACGCGGAGACGCGGAGACGCGGAGGAAGATCGGAGCAGGGACATATAGATAAATTCTCCGCGAGCTCCTTCTCCCCGTCTCCGCGCCTCCGCGTGAAACGCCTTTCGTACTCGAACTGACCCATGACCCACTCCTGCCCCAATGCTCGAGGTTCCTTCACACTGAGATCGCGGATGGTCGTTACCTTCCGCTATGTCGGCGTTCTCGCGTGAGCATTTAAAGAGCCAATCCACGAAACACAGCGTGATCGCGACGAGTCGGTAATATCCGCGCCGCTTCGCAGTCCTTGTGTGACAAAGCACTCACGCATCGGGCGTACCCGCTGTCATCGAGGCGGAGGTCCCTGGCGAGGTGCCGTCCAGAATCCGTAAGGCAAGGTACGTATGAAAGCGATGCAAATCGTTACCGCGCTCGTGTCTTCAGCCGTCGTCACAGTGGCCGCATTCAGCCAGGCGTCACCCGCGCCGGCTCGCGCTCGCGTGAGCGTGTCAACCGCGCGCCCGGTTGCAATCGGCCCAATGCAGCGGCTGATCGTGATCCTCAAGCCGGCGGGTGGAGCGCCGCCTGACATTGTCGCTCTGGGAGGCCGCGTCGAGTTCGCCCTTCCCGATCGGATGATCGTGACCGTGCCGTCGAGTGCCGTCGCCGCAATCGAGCAGAGCCCGGGTGTCGAGTATGTCCAGCGAAGCGCCGGAGCCGGGGAGCAACCCGATCTCTCAGGGCGGCACGATCCCCGTCCCTCGGCGCAAGAGGCGAGGAGCCCAGTTGCCCTCACGGGCGGCGGCAGCCAGTGGAAAACGGGAGC
>WNFI01548987.1_pt2 | contig 10567 bp, 5 predicted proteins | sample 5400471 | NCBI WGS metagenome assembly WNFI01 (sample SAMN13153348, study PRJNA577476) | soil metagenome | isolation source: 100 cm saprolite on Douglas fir-dominated hillslope | place: USA:California | collected 2013-09-17 | reverse complement strand
CCGCCCGCGGCGCCCGGCCCGAGCGAGACGGCGGCGCCCTCGCCGGCGCGGCGGCGCAGCGGCTGCCGCGCCACCATGACCTCCTGGAGCATGTAGCCCGAGATGAAACCGAAGAGCAGGCCGATGGCCGCGAACAACAGGTTGTCCTTGTTCATGAGCGGCGGCCTTCGGCCACGACTGCTGCGCGCGGTCTCATGACGGCGATCGCTCGGGCTCCGCCTCTCGTGGACGCCGACGAGGTGCGGGCCTGGAGCGGAGCGCTGGTGGCTCGCTCGGTTCTAACTCGCCACCTTCGTCCGCTGGCGCTTCTCGAGGCTGGACGTCAGGGCATGCTCGACGAGATCCTCGGCCTCCCGCTCCGCGATGTCCTTGACGTGCGCGACCTCGCTGACGATGAAGTACTTGGCGCGCTCGTACATCTTCTTCTCGCGGAAGGAGAGGCTCTTGCGCTGGCTGACCAGGCGCAAGTTCTTCAGCACCTCCGCGACCTCCGTCAGGCGGCCGGTCTTCATCTTGTCCAGGTTCTGCTTGTAGCGCCCCTTCCAATCCTTGTAGGTGTCGATGTTGCCGTCCTCGAGGATGTCGAAGAGCGCGCGGACGTCGCGGGTGTGGCAGAGCGGCCGCAGGCCCACGAGATCGAGGTTCGCCTTGGGCACCATGACCTTGGAGTTGTTCGAGAGCAGGCGAAGATGAAAGTAGAGCTGCTCCACCCCGTCCATGTGGCCGGCCTCGATCTTCTCGACCAGGCTGACCCCGTGGTTGGGGTAAACCACCTTCTGACCGATTCTAAATGTCACGCCTGTGCCCCCTTGGATGTGAATGAATCGCCGGCGCTGTGGTAAGCAAGTGACTGAGGGACCAACGCTTACAGGTGTAAGTTATACACCATCCGCGCCGCGGCGTCAACTACCGCCTTTTTGCCGCTTCTGAGGCTCCGGGCGGCCGCCGCCGGGCCTGGGGGGCCGGGCGTCAGTGACCGGAACGGATTTTGCATCTTTCAGTGACCCTTGAAATGTGTGTCACCTGGCGCCAGCCCTCCGCCGGCACCGGGTCGCGATGGTGAAGCCCTGCCGACAGTCCAACCTTTCCGATCCGGAGGCAGCTATCATGCGCATCTTCCCTACCAGCTGTAGAGCGACATCCCGCACAGGGTCACCCGACGCACCGCCCCCCTCGAGGTCCGCTCCCCGCATGGCAATTATCGGTACGGCGATCCTTCTCGCGAGTCTCGCCGCATCGTCCATTTCCGCCCGGGCCGCCGGCGCGGCGCACAGCCGCTTCAACAGCAGAGGCAACGTCCTCATCGCCGACCAGTTCAACAACCGGGTGATCGAGGTCGACCCGCAGGGCAACATCGTCTACCAGTTCGGGAAAGGGCCGGACGACTTCTCGCCGGCGTCGATCGTCGGTTGCAACGACGCCGAGCGCGTCGGCAGGCTGACGCTCATGGCAGGCACCGGGATCCCGCCCAACACGGTGCCCAACTGCACGGACCCGAACGGCTGCCCCGACAACCGGGTCATCCTGGTCGACCGCAAGGGACGGATCCGCTGGCAGTACGGACAATTCGGGGTTACCGGGTCCGGGGACGATCAGCTCAGCACCCCGGTCCAGAGCACCTGGCTGCCCAACGGTGACGTGCTGATCACGGACCAGGGCAACCAGCGCGTGATCGAGGTGGATCCAGCCAAGAGGATCGTCTGGCAGTACGGGACCACCGGCACGAGCGGCAACGGTCCCAATCAGCTCAACAACCCGAACAGCGCCGAGCTACTCGACAACGGCCACGTCCTGATCGCCGACGAGAACAACGACCGCGCCATCGAGGTCAAGCGCAACCATTCGATCGTCGCCACCTTCACCGCCGGCGGCACCGTCAGCGGTGTGGCCTTCGCCAGCCGCCTGCCGAATGGCGACACGCTGCTCACCGACTCCAACAACAGCCGGGCCGTCGAGGTCGATCGCAGCGATACGGTCGTATGGCAGTACGTGACCAACACCGAGAGCGGCAGCAACCCCTCGCCCCTGCCGACACGCGCCATCCGCCTCGCGAACGGCAACACCATCATCAGCGACCAGTTCAATCACCGAGTGATCATCGTCGATCACGCCGGCAACCTGGTCACCAGCTACGGCAATCTCAACATGCCCGGCTATGGCACGCAGAACGCCAGCCAGGGGCTGTTCGGACCGTACGATGCGAAGGTGATCGGCGACTTCACCGGTCTCACGCCTCCCTTCGACGACGACGAAGACGGCGACGAAGGCGACTAGCCCGGCCTTCGGGTTGCACAGGTCGGTGCCGCCCGCTGGCTGTCAGCCGCGGGCGGCACCGGCGCAGCCGCCGCGCGCCCGAGTTGACACCCCTGCGGCGGCCCCCTACGATCTCGGCTCTGGCCTCCCTCCGGGCCGAAGTGGCGGAATGGCAGACGCAGAGGACTCAAAATCCTCCGCCGGCAACGGCGTGCGGGTTCGACTCCCGCCTTCGGCACCATAAGAATCAACAAGTTAGAGTAGCTTCCTGCGCCGAGGGCTTAGGCGCATTTGACCGCTTGGCAGTGCACAATTCTGGCACACCTTTTACTGTGTAAAGAGTGACGAGGTTGGCATTCGCCACGGTGATGACACGGGGGCAAGCCAGGGCGATCGCGTCCCAAATTGCAAGGATCACTGCCGATGGGGCAAGAGCCTACTCGGCCTGCAGCGCGCGCACCGGTTCCAGCCGGCTGGCACGCCTTGCCGGCAGGTAGCAGGCGAGCAGGGCGAAGACGAGGAGGAACACCGGGGCGCCACAGAAAGTCAGCGCATCGACGGCGCTCACTCCGAACAGCAGGCTGCTCATCAGGCGGGTCGCGGCCAGCGCCGCGAGCGCGCCGGCCGCCAGGCCGATCAGCACCAACCGCATGCCGCGCTCGAGCACCAGGCGGATGACGCCGCCGCGGTCCGATCCCAAGCACATTCGGAGGCCGATCTCCTGGGTGCGCTCCTGGACCAGCTGCGACAGCAGGCCATACACGCCGAGCGCCGCCAGCACCAGCGCCATCGCCGCGAACGCGGCAAGCAGCAGCATGTTCATTCGCGGCTGCACGACCGAGCGTTGCAGCAGGTCCTCGACGCTGCCGATATCCTGGATCGGCAGGTCGCGATCGACGGACCAGACCGCGTTGCGTGCCGCGCCGGCCAAGGCATGCGGGTCGCCGGCCGTCCTGGCCACCAGGCTCATCGAGCGGTTGAACCACGACCAGGTGGAGCCGGCCTGCGCCAGCGGGATGTAGACCTCCGGCGTGGTTTCGGAGGCAAGCCCGAAATGCTTGACGTCCCCGACGACGCCGACCACCTCGACCCAGATCGGCTTGAGACCGGTCTTGAAGTCGCCGTCGAAATCGTAGGCGAGCCGCCTACCCACCGGCTTGCCGTCGGCCCACCAGCGGCGCGCCATCGTCTTGTTGACCACCGCCACCAGGCGTCCCCGCTCGTCGTCGGCGGGCGAGAGGAGGCGGCCGCCGACCTGCCGGATCTTCATGGTCTCGAAGTAGGCGGGATCGATGACGCGCAACTGCACCGCGGCGAGGTCGTTGGCGGTGGCCGGAGTCGGGTGTCCCTCGACGTAGACGCCGGACTCGAGCGCGCCGGTGAAGGGGATGTGCGAGGCGGCGCTCGCCGTGCGCACGCCCGGCAGCGCCGCCAGGCCGTGGACCACGTCCTGGTAGGCGCGCGCCGCCGCCCTGGGCTCCTGGTACTTGCGGGCGGGCAACGACAGCCTGAAGGTGAGGACGTGGGAGGGATCGAAGCCCAGGTTCACCGCCTGCAGGCTGGCATAGCTGCGCATCAGCAAGCCCGCGCCGATGAGCAGAGCCACCGCCAGCGCCACCTGCGCAATGGTGAGCGCCGCTTCCAGCCGGTGGCTACCGATGCGGGCGCTGCGTCCTCCGCGCAACGCCAGGCCGAAGTCGCCCCTGCCGAGCAGCGCCGGTCCAAGGCCGCAGATGAACGCGGCCAGTGCCGCCATCCCCAGCGTGAAGAGCAGCGTCCCAACATCCAGGCGGACTGCGTCGAGGCGCGGGATGTTGGCGGCGGCGAGACCCCTGCACAGGCCCAGGCCGGCAGCTCCGATGGCCACGCCTCCAACAGCGGCGAGCGCCGCCAAGGTAAGGCTCTCGGACAGCAGCAGCCAGGCCAGGCGCAGGCGTCCGGCGCCCAGCGCGGTGCGCATCGCCAGCTCCCGCTCACGTCCCGTGGTGCGGATGAGAGAGAGGTTGGCGACGTTGGCGCAGGCGTTGACGAAGAGCAGCACCACGGCGCAGAAAAGGATCAGCAGGGCCGGGCGGACCCTGCCCACGATCTGCTCGCGCAGCGGCACCACCGACGCGCCGTGGCCGGTGTTGGTGTCGGGATATTCCCGTTCAAGCCGCTTGGCGATGGTGCGCATGTCCGTGGCGGCTGCCTGCAGGCTCACTCCCGGCGCCAGACGCCCGAACACCGTCAGGTTGCGGCGGCCGCGCAGGCTCAGCGCCTCCGGGCCGAGCGCCAAGGGCACCCAAAGCTGCTCGTCGCGGCCCGGAATCACGAACTCCGGAGGCATCACGCCGACGATGGTGAAGCTTGCATCGTTGAGCCGCAGGGGCCGCCCCAGGGCAGCCGGATTGGAACCGAAGCGACGTTGCCAGAGAGCATGACTGAGGACCACGACGCCGCCCGCGCCGGCCTGGTCCTCTGATGGAAGGAAGGCGCGGCCGAGGTGCGGCGTCACCCCGAAGAGAGTCAGGAAGGAAGCCGAGGCGCGCGCCCCGTGAAGCTTCTCGGGCTCCCCGTCGCCGGTCAGGTTGAAGTTATCGGCCCGCACCGCGGCGAGCTGGTCGAAGACGCGGTTCTGCTTGCGCCAGTCAAGGAAATCGGGAGCCGAGACGCTTTCGGTATCACCCTTGGAGACCTCCCAGACGACGCCGATCCTCTCCGCCGCGGGGAACGGCAGCGGGCGCAGCAGGATGCCCTGGACGATGCTGAACAGCATCGTCGTCCCGCCGATCGCCAGCGCCAGGGTGCCGGCGGCGATGACGGTGAAGGCGGGCCGCCTCAGGAGCCCGCGCGCTGTGTATCGATATTCCTCGAGTGCGCTCACAGCGTGAGTATATCCATGGCCTCGGAGACCCCTTCCTCGGCGAGCTCGAGGCAGCTCCGGAGCTGCCTCGCCAGCTCCTCGACGTGCGGCTTCCAGACCATGTTCGAGTGCTGCCCCGGAGCGTCGTAGGTGTCCAGCCCGCCGCCGGCGCGGCGCTTCCAGATGCGGGTCGGGTCATGCCCCGGCTCGCGCCGCGTGCGGAACAGTGTGATCCTGCCGCGGTAAGGAAGCACCCGGTAGGCGCTGGCGGCCTCGAGATTGGCCTTGCAGATCTCGAAGTGGCGGTGCGCGTCGGCGGCGCTGAAATCGGGCGGCAGCAAGCCGGCGGCCTGAGCGCGGCCGACCGCGTCCGCGAGCTGCCGTCCGGTGTCGCCCTGGGCCCGCAGCTCCGCGGCCGGAATCGGGAATCCCATCCCCTCCAGAAACCCGGCGATGATCTCGGCGTCGTCGGACGGCTCCGCCTCTCCCGGCTCTGGCACGCCGCTATCGAGGAGGGCGAGCAGCGCGACCGTCTCGCCGAGAGCGTCGAGCCGCTGCGCCATCTCGAAGGCCACGAGGCCGCCGAAGGACCAGCCGCCGAGCAGGTAGGGGCCTTTGGGCTGGACACGGCGGACGGCGAGCAGGTACCACTCGGCCATCTGCTCGATGCTCCGCAGCGGCTCCTCGCCGGCTTCCCAGCCGCGCGCCAGCAGGCCATAGAACGGCCGCACGTCCCCCAGCGCCTGCGCCAGCTCCATCAGGCAGAAGACGCCACCGCCCGCGGGATGGACGCAGAAAAAGGGGCTCTGTGGGCCGCTGGGCTGCAAAGCGACCGCTGTCGCGCCGGCCGCCTCCGGCGTCGCCGCTGCCACCGCCTCGGCCGCGGTCACCGCCGCCGGCGCTCCCTCCCGCCGCAGCAGCCTGGCGATCCTCTCGACCGTGGCGCCTTGAAACAGCGTCGCCAAGGGGAGCTCGCGGCCGAGCTCGCCGCGGATGCGGCTGATCAGGCGGACGGCGAGCAGGGAGTGCCCGCCCAGAGCGAAGAAGTCGTCGTGCACGCCGACCGGCCGAACGCGCAGGAGATCTTCCCAGAGGCCCGCCAGCCGCAGCTCGAGCAGGTTCCGCGGCGGCACCGTACCCGCCGCCGCGCTTGCTCGCACTGTCAGGTTGGCGAGCGCCCGCCGGTCGATCTTGCCTGCCGGGGTGTGCGGCAGGTCGCCCATCAGGGTGACGACCGGAGGCACCATGTAGTCCGGCAGCTTGCTGCGCAGGAAGTCGCGCAGCATCGCCGGCGCCGAGCCCTCCTCCAGGGCGCCGCTGACGAAGGCGACCAGGCGCGCATCGCCGTCCTCTTCCTGCCGTAGCAGCACCGCTGCCTCGCGCACCGCGGAGTGCTCGTCAAACGCCAGCTCGATCTCTTCGAGCTCGATGCGGAAGCCGCGCACCTTCACCTGGCGATCGGCGCGGCCGAGGTAGTCGAGCGAGCCCTCGCCGCGGTGCCGTGCCAGATCGCCGGTGGCATACATGCGGCCACCGGGGCGGCCGCCGAAAGGATCGGGAAGGAAGGCCGAGGCGGTCGCCGCCGGCTGGCCGAGGTAGCCGCGCGCCACTCCGGCGCCGCCGATGAACAGCTGCCCCGGCACGCCGGTGGGGACCGGCTGCAAAGACTGGTCGAGAAGATGGATCTCGGTGTTGGTGATGGGGCGGCCGATGGCCACGGGCCCGGAGCCCGTCGCCACCGAGGCGACGGTCGACCAGACCGTCGCCTCGGTCGGACCGTAGACGTTCCACAGGCTGCCTCCCCTGTCGAGCAGCGCCTCCGCCAGCTCGCGCGGCAGCGCTTCGCCGCCGCACAGCATGCGCAGCTTCCGGCCGCCTTGCCAACCCGTCTCGAGCAGCACCCGCCATCCCGCCGGGGTGGCCTGCAGAGTGGTGGCCTGCGAGGTCGCCAGGAGCTGCGCCAGGCGAGTGCCGTCGGCCACCTCCTCCCGGCCGGCGATCCATGTGCAGCCGCCGGCCGCCAGCGGCAGGAGCAGCTCCAGCACGGCGATGTCGAACGACAGGGTGGTCACTGCCAGCAGCACGTCGCCGGGGCCGAGCCCCGGCCGGTCGAGCATCGCTTCGAGGAAGCACACCACCGCGCCGTGGGCGACCAGGACGCCTTTCGGACGGCCGCTGGAGCCGGAGGTGAAGATCACGTACGCGAGGTCGTCAGGGCCGGCCAACGGCGCCGGAGGCTCGGCGCTCTCCGCCGCCAGGCCGGTCTCGGAATCGTCGAGGAGGAAGAGATCCGGCGCAGCGGCAGCTCCGGGCCGCCGGTTCCCCGCGCCGCCGGCAGCCGCCGGCACCGGCAGGCGGTCCGCCAGACCGGTGGTGGTCACCACCACGATGGGCCGGGCCTCGGCGAGAATCGCCGCCAGCCGTGCTGACGGCAGCGCCGGATCGAGCGACACATAGGCAGCGCCGGACCCGAGGATTCCCAGCACCGCGGCCACCATCGCCGGCGAGCGCTCGACGCAGAGGCCCACCAGCGCACCCGGCCCGGCTCCCCGCCGGCGCAGCGCCCGGGCCAGCCGGTGCGCCTGCCGCTCGAGCTCTTGGTAGCTGACCCGTTCGCCTTCGCCGGCGACGGCGACCGCGTCCGGGCGGCGCCGTGCCTGCGCCGCGAAGAGCTCGTGGACGAGGCCGCCGCGGCGCGGCGCGCGCGTGTCGTTCCACTCGCGGAGCAGCTGCGCCTGCTCGGCCTCGCCGAGCATCGCGATCTCGGACAGACGGCGCTCGGGCGCCGCGGCGACGCCGCGCAGCAGGCACTCGAAGTGAGCCGCCAGGCGCTTCACGGTCACGGCGTCGAAGAGGTCGGAGTTGTACTCGATCACGCAGCCGAGACCTCCGTCTCGCGCGTCCGTCGGCGCCGCCCTTTCGACCACACCCAGGGTGAGGGCGAACTTGGCCGTGCGCGTCTCGATCTCGATCGGCCGCACCCGCAGCCCGGGCAGCTCCGTGACCGGCTCCGGGGCGCGCTGGAAGACGAAGCTCACCTGGAAGAGCGGCGTGCGTCCCAGGTCGCGCTCCGGCTGCAGCTCCTCCACCAGCTTGTCGAACGGCAGCTCCTGGTGCAGGAACGCACCCAGCACGGCCTCGCGCACCTGGCCGAGGACGTCTAGGAAGCTCGGGTCCCCCGAGAGATCGCCCCGCACCACCAGCAGGTTGAGGAAGAAGCCGATCAGGTTTTCGACCTCGACGTGGCGCCGGCCGGAGATGGGAGAGCCGACGCTCACGTCGAACTGGCCCGAATAGCGGGCGAGCAGCGCCTGGAAGGCGGCGAGCAAGGTCATGAACAGGGTGGCACCGCGCCGCCGGCCCAGCTCACCCAAGTCGCCGCCGAGGCCGCCCGCCGGCGTCCAGCCATGGCTCCGGCCGCGGAAAGTGAGCAGGCCCGGCAGCGGCCGGTCGGTCGGCAGCGCCAGGGCAACGGGCGCTCCGGCGAGGGTACGCCGCCAGTACGAGAGGTGGCGCTCCAGCACCTCGCCGCGCAGCCACTGCCGCTGCCAGCAGGCGAAATCGGCATACTGGATCGGCAGCTCGGGGAGAGCATGCGGCCGGCCGCCGCCGGTCAGCGCGCCATACATCGCCATGGTCTCGCGCAGCAGGATCTCGAGCGACCACGCGTCGCTCACGATGTGGTGCATGGCGCAGAGCAGAACGTGCTCCTCGGCGCCGCGCTGTACCAGCACCGCCCGCAGCAGCGGCCCGCGACCGAGATCGAATGGCCTCGCCGCTTCCGTTTGCAGGACCGCGTTGACGGCGGCTTCACCGGCGCCGCCGGCGCTGGCGCCGGCTTGCGGCGCCCGCCGCGCGAGGCGGCTGAGGTCCACCACCGGCAGCACCAGTGACCAGGGAGGAGTGACGCGCTGCTGCGGTTCACCCGCCGCAAGATCGAAGACCGTACGCAGCACCTCGTGGCGGCGGATCCCCACGGGGCACCGGCAGGAGCGGCGGCGGCAGGGGGGCGGCCCCGGTGTCGCCGCGCAGGGCACGTTCCACCTGCACCGCCAGGCCGCTCACCGTCGGTGCCTCGAACAGGTCGCGCAGTGTCAGCTCGACCCTGAAGGCCTCGCAAGCCCGGGAGACGACCTGGGTGGCGAGCAGGGAGTGGCCGCCGAGGTCGAAGAAGTTATCCTCCACCTCGACCCGCTCGCGCCGCAGCAGGCCGGCGAAGATCTCCGCCAGGAGCTCCTCGATCGGCCCGCGCGGCTGCTGCGGCCGCGCGGTGTCGCGGTGGTGCGCCGCCTCCTCCGGATCGGGGAGCGCGCGCAGGTCCACCTTGCCGCTGAGGTTGACCGGCAGCGAGGCGAGAGCGGTGAAGCTCTGGGGCACCATGTGCTCGGGCAGGCTCCGGCGCAGGAAGGTCCGCAGCTCGTCGCCACCGGCCGCCGCCCCGTCGCGGGGGGCCACATAGGCCGCGAGCAGCGGGTCGCCGCCGCGACCAGCGCGGACCGTCACCGCGCAGGCGCCGACTGCCGGATGCAGGCGTAGCGTGGCCTCGACTTCTCCGAGCTCGATGCGAAAACCGCGCACCTTGACCTGGCGGTCGGACCGGCCGCGGAAGTCCAGGTTGCCGTCCTGGAGCCACCGCGCCAGGTCACCCGTGCGGTAGAGGCGGCCACCCGGCGCGCCGCCGAAGGGGTCGGGGACGAACCTCCCGGCGGTCAGGTCCGGCGCCTGCCCATAGCCGCGCCCGACGCCGGCGCCGCCGACGTAGATCTCGCCAGAGCAGCCGATCGGGGCCGGCTGCAGGTCCGGCCCCAGCACGTAGACCCTGACGTTGGCGATCGGCCTGCCGATCGGCGGCCTGCCGGTGCCCGCGGCGCAGGCCGCCACCGCGGCGCAGACCGTCACCTCGGTGGGGCCGTAGGCATTCAAGAAGCGGCGCCACCGCCCCCAGCGGGTGGGCAGCTCTGCCGGGCACGCCTCGCCGGCGACGACGAGCACCTCGAGCGCCGGCAGATCCTCCTCCGGGAGGGTCTCGAGCAGCGACGGGGGAAGGGTCGCCGTGGTCACGCCCTGATCGCGGCAGAGGCGCAGCAGGCCGAGGCTCGCCCCCTGGGACGAGGGCGGCGCCAGGCAGAGCCGTGCCCCCGCCGACCAGGCCTGGGCGATCTCGCAGATCGCGGCATCGAAGTTCAAGGACGCGAACTGCAGCAACCGCTTGCCGGCGGTCACCCGCAGCGCGGCCGCCATGGCGCGGGCGGTGTTGGCGAGGCCGCCATGCGCCAGCAGTACCGCCTTGGGCGGGCCGGTGGAGCCCGAGGTGTAGATGACGTAGGCCAGCTGCAGCGGATCGATCGCCAGCCCCGGATTGCGATCGCGCGCCTCGTCGGGCCCGGCTGCCGCGGCCGCGGCCCCGCCGCCGCTCGCGACGTCGCCGCACCAGCCCGCCACGTCGGCGCGGCTCAGCGCCAGCGAGAC
>WNFI01366149.1_pt1 | contig 10567 bp, 14 predicted proteins | sample 5400471 | NCBI WGS metagenome assembly WNFI01 (sample SAMN13153348, study PRJNA577476) | soil metagenome | isolation source: 100 cm saprolite on Douglas fir-dominated hillslope | place: USA:California | collected 2013-09-17 | reverse complement strand
ACTTGTTCCAGAGATCACCAGTCTGACCTCTTCTACGCCACACTCTGTGGCCTGGGCAGCACCGGCATTATTCTTGACATCCGGATGGAAGTCCGCCCAGCTTTCCGTCTACGAGAGGAGCAAGAAACGTGTAAATTCAATGACGTCATCGATAAGTTTGATCAAGTCGCTGTCTCGGCCGAGTTTGTGCGTCTTTGGTGGTGGCCGCAAGCGGACGACATCCGCGTGAGTAGGATGAACGAGACATACGAGGTAAGTAAGGGTCACACCCCCAACATCCACTCCACTCCGATGCGATCTTCTGATCCCGCACGACAGCATAAACGCCCACAGAAAAGTTGGCTGTGGCACTCTTCACTAGTCTATCACGTCATCGAGTGCCTCCTTTTCCTCGGAATCTTTATTACTACTCTTAACGTCTGGATTGGCCGGTTCTCCTCTTGGCTCGTCCGAGATAAGACACTATCTATTGATGACAGTCTAAGCCTGTTCAATATAGACTGCAAGGTCCGCGCCACCCCCTCTTTCCCTTCACATTTACGCACCCACCTTACCACCCTGATAGCGCCTACATTATACCACTGAATGGGCAGTGCCGTATTCGGAGGCACAGTCCTGTCTACGTGCATTACGCTCATGGTTCGAATCCGAGTTTGCGGATCCAAACGGTCTACGACCGCATTGCGTTCTTGAAATCCGGTTCTCGGATGAGGACGATATCTGGCTCAGCCCCAGCTATGGCCAAAAGACGTGCTGGATCGGAATCATGCAGTATAGGTACGTTGACGTCCCTTTTACATCGTACCCCCTCTTGTCCGATCACTCAAACCATCGTCTGCTACCTGAATAAAAAGGCCGTACAATTTCAATGTTCCGTATCGTCTTCTCTTCGAGCGCTTCGAACATACCATGATTCGTTACGGGGGACGTCCGCATTGGGCCAAGGCGCATGGCTTGAGACCCGACACCCTATCGATGCTTTATCCAGAGTTCAAATCATTTAAGGATCTATTGAATCTCGTCGACCCCGAGGGGGTCTTCCGGAACGAGTACGTATCTCGGCATATATTTGGGGCGACAGGCCCAAGCTTTGGCGCGCGGGTCTTTAAAGCGCGTCCATAGACGCCCTTGGCTAGTGCCACAGGCCATAGGGTTACAGATGGGGATAACTGAATCCACCCGCGCTTGGCCTCATGCTTGTGTTGTTGCGTTGTTGCAGCACCCCAATTTTTAATTAATACTGCGCGTGGAATACACGAATACAATACCCGCAGCACGTTCGTTCACAATTTGTATTAGTTTTAATTTAGGCCTACCCCAAGGTGCAATATGTAACCAGGCCGGGCTATTCATCCGCACCAGGAAATTAATAATGATGCATCTCCAACACTCATTTATTGTGAGCATTTTCGTGATGTGATGATGCCAAAGGCACGAGCGTAAACCAAATGGACGTAATGCGTATATTCATCCGCCTAGTCATGCCTTGCCTTTTTGAACACGAATTAAAAACGGAATTTGGTTAGAACTCCATGCTCCATGTCGGGTCTAACCCAGCCAAGAATGCGCCCAACGAACTGTATGACATCCATGTGGATAATAGCTAGGAACCGCCGCGGCGCGCGCCTATAGACCTAGCTGCTCCTTGATCGATCCTCGCACAATACGTTCATAATCCTGTAATGCGTAATAGATCAATCAGACCGGCCGCCGCAAGGTGGCACAACGCATCAGAAACACGGACCACATAGTTGTCCCGGTAGAGCTTGCAACAATCAATGTTCGCGCCACTTTCGAGGTTCGGTTCTAAGCGGGTTGTCACTAGGAGCGGAAACAATAGAAGCACTAATCACATGCCTGCGAGCATCGAAATCACGCTAAGGAGCACCTTCTCGACGCTCTGGACGGGACTCCAACGTTCCGAGGCTTGTTCATACATAAGGGGATCTTCGCCAGGGGTATGGAGAATTGAGATGCAGACGTTTCCATCTGGATAAACTGGGGAAAGGGAAAGAAAAGGAAAAGGAAAGGAAAGGAACCCATCAGTCCCCCCCGCGGCCGGCATCATTAGAGCACTAGTCACGAGCTCGAGAGGAGAGTTTGTACGGCATACTGTTTGGGTGAAACAAGGGAGGATCGAACTTCATCTTGAAAGGGGATAGTGGATAGTCCGGTGGCTGCCAGTTGCAGGGTCGTGAACGAGAACGTGGTCAGAGAGGGGCGGCGGCGGCGGTGGTAGAGGGGCACGTATCAGGTCAAGTACTAGTGTTGATGAAATGAAATCCGCCAACGCACGAATGTCAACGTTGCGGCGAAAATACCGCCTTCCTGATGTGATGTGAGAGGAGCGAGGGGCGGGAAGGATATAATAATTTCAATAAAATAAAACAAAAAGACGAAAATAGAGAAGAAATTGGAATATTATTTACAAAGGGCGTATCTTTTGGCCCGCAAATGAGGGCCTCCCAAGTGAAGAAGTCGGATTCGGAGATAGGACCTGGGTGTGGTAAATAGTAGAGAGGCCATGAGCGTACAGGTCGATGATGCTAGGTCCGAGACCAAAAGCGTCCCCCACCAGCAGTAAACATGCCATCGGGCGAGCCTGTGGAGACAATGCTGTAGGTCAGTAAAATGGTGAAGATAGACAACACAAACAGACGTACCACTCGCTGTGAGCTGCTTATACTCTGTCATAAGCCGCCTGAGTGCTGTAGTGCTCCCAGATGCGCGCGTTGCCATTGTCAATTGGACTGGGAGTGAGCGGAAGATGATCGTGGTGGATGACCGCCACGTGAGTCGTGAGACTTTGGTGGTCGGCATTTTCCGACCCGGATGGCGGATCCGTAGATCCGAACCACGAAAGTCTAATCCATCTCCGATTTTGGAAAGTACAATCATCGACTAGGTTGTCGACTAGGTTGTCAGTTCACAGTCATCAGTTCACAGTCAGCTCACTGTAGTACCAGGGCCAACTTGCTCCGCAAACTACAAACAAAAAGCAAAAATGATCTAATTCATATATTATCGATTTCATCGCCGGTCAGCCGATCGTGTCCATCGTGTCCACGTGGTCCAGCTGACAATAATTTTATTTTCATGTCGCGGTCGCGATAAGCCCCCAACAAAGTGAGTGCCCCCGTGTCGCCAAGACATGACACAAGTAGCACTGATTACGGGGCGCAAGATATGTTTTTGGCTTGAGCTAATTTTGCGTGCATGCCACGTTAACTCAAAGTGCGTCGTCCCGGACCACAACCAGCAGAGTGTAGTAGTGGTGTCCATTGTAAATCCCGTAGTCCAGAACCATCTGAAATTACGAAAATGCTATGTGGATCTCGCACTGGATGTGGCGAGCACGTATTTATCTCTTTATCTACGAGGTCAGGGCAGAGGCACTAGGTGCCTGACCTTCTCTGAAATGGATTGGTTGTGGGCTCTTATGGCCAAAGAATTTTCAGGGAAACCATCAAATTACAGAGAAGCGCACGACCCCTCCCTGACAAATTCGTGTCACTTGAAGATCTAGAGCTGAGGGGACCAGGGTTGACAAGATTAGCGCTATAGGACAGCTGACAGAGAACGGATTTTCATGTAAGTGTAAGTAAACTACCGCCGACGATGTTCACGCGTTCAAGCGTCGTCAAGGATCAAACGAGGAACAACATTCATCGCCATGAGCTACAGAGGGACAGGGTCAGTCAACGAAAGTTCTGAAGCGAGAAGTACGAGCGCGTGCCTCTTGGAACAACAATTTTGCCGCATATGGAACAGTAAGCAGAGCCACGTTCTTGGAACTTTTGCAATGTGTACACCAACCCCTGTAGCCTAGCAGGCCGCAGGTCTGGCATGCGTTTACTTCAAACTTATCAGATGAGATCATGAGACGCTCAAGCAGAAGTTGGGTTGCGCCATATCCGATGAGACAGTCTCGTTCCATCTCGCCAAGGCGCAAACCACCCTCGCGGGAACGGCCCTCAGTGGGTTGTCGGGTTAAAGTGGCACGTGGTCCCCTGAACATGACCAGTCAGCCACAGTAACACTGCTGATGCCGAGAAATCCCGGCAATTAAAAACAATACCTCGCCCGCGCGTGCATCTTGTCCATCACCATGTGTTCTCGAATAATGTCAGCGAGAGTCAAATGTCACAAATATAAAACATACTGAGTTTCTATCCAATAGGGTCAGATGATGAGACCGATTCTAGTGCGATCAATCAACTTGCCAAACTCACTTGGTAATAAATTGGCCCGAAGTAAACATACGCTTCTAGTGGTTCTCCTGTGATACCACTAGTAAGCATGTCCTTTCCGGCGTAGCTGAATCCGTGCTCGATAAGGATGCGAGACATGTCTTCGACCTGATAAGCACGCCGACTGGCTATCAATGCGCTGTTGTGAATCCGAAACGTTTTGATGAACTAGCCTTAGACCCTCCGAAGGCAGTGCCATATTGGAGCTTGCCAGCCAGTACACCCGCCTAGGAAAACGTGTGAGCTCAAAGGCTATCGTAAGGAGGGATAGACGCAAACCTTCCCAGCGAGAAGCTCAATCATCTTACCGACTGTCATTCTTGAGGGGAAACCGTGTGGATTCATGATAGTGTCTGGCACATGAGCTACATCACCATGCAGTTTCGGGAACAGGGCGCTCACCAGGAACAATTCCTTGATCATTAAATGGCATGTCCTCTTGATTTACAATTAGACCGCAAACGCCTTTCTGACCATGTCTGGAGGAGAATTTGTCACCCAGCTCGGGTCTTCTTGTTTGCCGTACCAGAACCTTGATAAGCGTTTGATCGTTATCAGTGTCGGAGATCATGACTTTGTCGATATGACCAGCGACGGGTGATTTATACGTCATGGGAGCATTTTTGTAGGGTGCCGAAGCGGCTGGTCCTGAAAATGAGTTGTCGTTGGCGTTTGAGGGGGTCTGTTTGTTGACATAAACGTCGCCTGGGTCCACTCGTTCCCCCACCCCGGCAAGCCCATCATTTTGAATAATGTCGTACCTCTTCTGGACTTGACCGTTTTCATCTAGAGGCGCATCCGCAAGGCGGTCATAGCTAGAAGACAACCATTAAGGAATCTCCAAAGATCATGCAAAATTGTTACCCACGTCCCGTTAGGGTACTTTCGAATAAGTGTCATGTTCTTGCGAAGGACCTGACATCGCCCATACCCGCGATCTAAACTAGACTATACAGTGAACAATAAGGGAGTTGATGGGAGTGCTTCAGTGTCAAGTCACACACTTTGTTAAGGATCAAAGCATCTTCTATGTCGTAGCCAGAATAGCTCATGACCGCGACGGTGGCATTCTGTCCTGCCGGAAGTTTGTCGTAGCCCACTAATTCAATCGTCTTCGTCTTGACCATAGGCTGTTTTGGGTAGACAGAGAGGTATAACAGCGTATCGATTCGATTGAACTGGTTGTACCCAATTGCACCAATAGCTTGTTTTCCCATAGCACATTGGTATGTATTACGGGGCGACTGATTATGGTGTGGGTACGGAATAAGACCAGCGACTGCACCAAGTAGTGTGAAAGGCTCAATCTCTAGATGCGTCGTGGTCGCGACAATGTCCGGCTCGTAGAGTGCAATGTGAGAATCATTTTCCTCGTTAACATCCAAGTACTCGACTAGACCCTTTCGTAGGAAATCATCGAACTCCAATGCGCCTTGTTTGAGGAGCTAGTGAAGCCAGTCAGGACGTCTTGAACTCAGCGTCGCTCAAAACGCACCTCGGTATGATGTTCTGTGACTGACGACTTGCCGCCGTCCACAATAATCATCGGGCGGCAAATGCGTCCGCCATCGCTGGCAATATTTACCGTTCGATGGTGATGATTGATGTAGATGCCGACAAACTCGCTAACTCTCCCGGCTCGTCGCAGGCGACGAAAATGATGGACAAAGCGAGTGGGAAATCGCGTAAGGCCGATGATAGTCCCATTGACTTGTACCACAAAGGTACCACGAGCGTACATTTCTGTCCCCGTGGCCTGACAAATGTCTGGTTGTTCTCAGTTTCTGACAGTGGGTTGAAACTGAAGTGCTGCCCACCCTCTACACCAAGCATGAACGCAACTTTAATGATTGGTTCCTCCTCTACGTCAGTGGTGATGTGGGTCATGAGTGCCAAGTTCTTGACTAGTCCGCATGCCTCTCCTTCTGGTGTGTCACTTGGACACAGCATTCCCCATTGGCTAGGCTGTAACGCTCGTGGGCCGCTAACTTTGCGCGTCTTCTCAAATTGGGAGGAGATGCGCGTCATCATTCCCAATGCCGAGATAAAACTCAGGCGTGAAAGGACGTGGGTGACACCTGCACGTTCCATCCGGAACCGCTTCAGCGACCAGTTGCCCGTGGAGATGGCGCGCACAAAACCGGCAGTTATATGATCTCCTTGGAACTGCATGGTGTTCCAGGCATCAAATTCGTTTGTTCGTGAAGGCTTCTTAAGGACTTTATCGATTGATGACTTGAGGTTAGTGTTGAAGGTCTTAAAAAGATCTTCGAACAACAAAGCCAGTAGTTGTCCCGCACTACGAAGAGTTTGTAAACCATCGCATACAAAGATTATCCGCGCTTACAGTTCCAGCCTCTTGTTACCCACGTAGTCGCGATCGTCTACCATCTTCTCGTCGTTCATAGCCATCAGAACACGGCGCGTCATGGTGGCAACAAAGATCGCTTTCGACCTAAAATCCATCCCCATCACTGGTACGTGGGCGAGAACGATAGTTGCTAAAGCCTCAAGAGCCTCCTCCCAGGCGGGCCTGCGTGGACCAACTACACGGCGGTTTACCTTTACACGGGTACCAATCCACTCTAGGGCTTGGTGACGTGTAAAGATCCCTAACCGCGCTGCATCTTCTAGATTCGGCGTGAAAGCGTTGATATACGCCTCGGAATCACCTGCGGTGAGAAGAAGAATCTCTTTGTCCGATTGTACACCAAGGGCTTTAAGCGCAACGGCGATGGGCACGTCTTCGTGTATAGAGTTATGCCGAAGGTAGATCTTTCCTTTCTTAGTTGCGATATAGGTCTTCGACTTGAGACCACCGTGGGTGGAGCTTTCCAAAGCATCAAGAGACATCAACGGAGTGGACCATGGGACATACGAAGTACAAGAAGCTTGAACTACGCCCTTAACAGGATCGGTCTCAACAATGATGCGATTCTTGCTCAGCTGCTCCTGAACGAGGATGACCTTTTCCGTGCCTTTGACCACGAAGTACCCACCAGGGTCGAGCGGACATTCGCTCATATATGCCAGCTGAGCCTCGGTGCGACCTGTGAGGACACACTTGTTGCTCCGAAGCATGATAGGAAGACGACCGATGTTCACGTTTGATCTCCGAACGACGTTTTTCCCTCGCGTATACTGTATAGTAACAAGGATGGGCGCGCTATAGGTTATGTCACGTAAACGGCACTCATGCGGTGTAACGCTTTTGTCAATTGCGTCTGCGTCCGTACGGTCGGGAAATCCAACATGAATGTCGGTATACTTCAACCAGAACCGGGGATCTACGTCAGACGTGACTTTGTTATTTGCCCTTAAGATGTTCTTGATGTCCACATCCACAAAGTAATTGAACGAGTCAATATGTTGCTTGACTAGACCCTTGACTTTAAGAAAGGCTGGGAGCAACAACCATTTGTCCTACAACCTCTGAACGCGATGTACTGGGGACGTCTTGAGATAACTTACCTCGACCTTCTTTATAGGATCAGTGAGACCCAAGCTGCGCCACTCTGTCCTATTCGAGTCGTCCCACCTATCATCTTCTACGTGTTCCTCCATAATTTTTGCCTTCAGACCATACAGCTGGCTAGAAGAGAATGGGGGTGGCAAGTATTCACGCGCCGACGAGATAATACAGTCCTAGTCACGTGCAGTCACGTGCACATTCCCGTGAGCGCCGCAGCTCGCCAGTCCAAGTGACTTTGCACTTCCATTACTATGGCGTCCGCGGCGACCGAGAACAACTTTCGCAGTAGCCTTTCTCAATTTCGCTGGGCAAGAGGAGTCACCGATGATTCACAAGCTCGGGGCGCTGGGAATTCCCACAATCCTTTCTCTCGGTTTTACAATGCTATTGGAGGAGCATATGTCCCGTTACGGTCCAGTGAAAATTCCAACGAAGAGGAGGCATATTTTGCTCTTTCCCGCTGGGAAAGGTGAGGGATACATTTTTTCCCTCGTTCTCTCACCTTATCACTGGTGCTTGTAGATTACTGGGATTTTTAGCGTGCCTCGCAGGTGCCGCGGTTTGCTTCGGGGTCGCTTTCTTCACACTTCCGCTACTCGCCGTTCGTCCGGCAAAGTTTGCGCTCTCTTTTAGGTACGTACATGACAATTCCGCGCCTTCCATTGTTCACGTTCCTTCTAGTCTCGGTAGCTTGCTAGTTATGTTTGGGTAAGGGTCAAGCTTGAATGAGCTAGGCCAAACCAAGGACTGCGCTGATGTATTTCGCATAGATTCTCAGTTCTGATCGGCCCCATAAACCATATGAGACATCTTATATCGAAGGAACGCCTACCGTTCTCCGTTGCCTATCTATCTAGTCTAGGCTTGACATTGTATTTTGCATTGGGGGTGCGCAACAGTTCGATCGTCCGCCTTTGACCGCACTGACAGCGTTGCACAGCCTCATTCGTATTTCGGTTCTTTGATAGGTGCAGTGATCCAGGTGATTGCTCTTCTCTCATACGTCCTTGCCTATTTCCCCGGGGGGATACAAACATTACGCTTTGGTGGTCAAATGGCACTTCGCGGTGTTGGAACCCTACTTCCTCTCTAACTCCTTGATTATGAAATCGCATCTATATCCTTTTATTGTAATTGTAGCGACTAAATCATACAGTGATACCATTCACCACCTCATCCTCCGCCTGTAAGCCAATGGCGTCACGAATTCGTCGTGACATGATCTCGATGTATGCCTGACTCTCACGCCATTTATAGTCTTGTTCAGCAGTGACATGAGGGCCTCTCCTAACAAGTTGGGGGCTTGCAAGGTTGAGCTGGACTAGCTGATTGAGAACATGTGAGAGTCGTTTCGCAGCGTCCTCACGAAAGGCGGCGCCATCGTTGGGCTGGGGTACAGATCTGAGGACCGCCACCGTTGAGACTTTCATATTCGGGTTATTGACATGCAATGAATCGCAAAAGTATGCGACGTGGCGCCAAAGGAGTAACAGCACCATTTCAAGTGACGCTAATAAGGTACTCGGCTCAGTCATGGTAATGTATCGTGATGATAGCGGGCTCACACAGGAGGATATTTGCCGTGCTTCGTGTATGACCAAAGGTGCGTTCGAGCTCACGGCATATCAAGGCGCGTTTTTGTCCGATGTCAAGATCACCTAGACTATCGACATCTTGCAAGCTGACAATCTGTGACCAGAACCAGTAACGCTTAGTAAAGGCGATCGTGGCGATATAGCGTGACCCACCTGGCGGATATCCCCGACTTGAACATGATCCCGAGCCTCCAGCTCCGCATTGATTACGGACATCTGTTTCAGGGTTTCCAGTAACTCGTCACAGAAGTCTGTTAGCGCCTCGATTGCGTCGCCAACTGTGGGGACGGTGGCTACAAGGCGAATAAGTAATCCAATGACACCACAGGCAGCATCGTTAATGCAATTACTCACCAATGAACCGAGTTGCCCTATCTTGCTGTCGTGGGGTGGTGATTATAGGTGACAAAACAACAGTAATTTCGGGCTCTAAGAAGCTTACGTAAGCCAGACGTTGTTTCAGACTGGGATAACGCACCCGTATATTCACTCGCGACTCCAAGGTACATGATGAGCGCCTTGCGGAGCATTTGTTCCTTTAGTTGGAGGTTCGGATTCAAACTGTGTGGACCGCCATGACCTAACGAACACAAGAGCTGCATTAGTCCAGTCCGAATCATGGGGTCGAAAATCAACCTGATGCCCGGGAGTTCTCGAAGTCCGTCTGCAGGCGAACTTTGTGTGACCACTCATTCGTTCCGATACAACGCGCTGCCAAACTTAAAATTGCTGTGTGGACGCTTCCGTACCCACTGCTCCCAGAGCCCTGAGAGAGGTGAACATGGTGACTCGTGTAAGAGATAGATTCACTTACTAGTTCAGATTTGGGAACGGAAGGGAATATCGCTGAACATAAATAAACCAGGAGGTGTATCTCATCGAGTATTGACAGAGATATTTCATCCGCATCGTTTCTGAGTATCATGGTGACTGTATCACGATGGCTAGACAGAAATTCCAGGGCCTAAACATGTCAGCGCATCAATCTATAAGAAGGGATGTTATTTCACACATGATTAACTGCAATCGAATGTCCTGGGCCCAGCGTTGCCAGAATCGTGTTGACCAGTTGTAACGCTGGCAAGAGTAGTTGGTGATAACGCTGAATGGCAGAAGGGAGGAAATGGTCATAGTCTAGCACCATATCAGCGAACAATAGGGCGGGGCAGAAGATCACACGACATACCAATAAACGATTGGTCAACTTCTGGGAGTGTATCCAAGAAATCGCAGTCTGCCAGGATGGGAAG
>WNFI01366038.1_pt1 | contig 10567 bp, 13 predicted proteins | sample 5400471 | NCBI WGS metagenome assembly WNFI01 (sample SAMN13153348, study PRJNA577476) | soil metagenome | isolation source: 100 cm saprolite on Douglas fir-dominated hillslope | place: USA:California | collected 2013-09-17 | reverse complement strand
ACGGGCTGGACGGAGTGCCTGCCGTTGGTGACGCGGGATGGCTCGCTGGTTGTCGAGGCGATGAAACACGCACAGAGCCTGTTCCCCTGGCCTCTACGCGGTGTGGACTTCGACAACGACAGCAACGACAGCGCGTCTGGGTGCGGCAGGAACAAATTCTGTTACCGCCTCGAAGCTGGGGAAGGGAACGCTCCGGAGGAGGCCAAGACAGCGGACCAGAAACCGAGTTCATCGACAGGCTGCAGCTCTGCGGACAGGGACTTGATTCCTTCCCTGGCCAAACACGGTCAATTCGTTGACCCACGGACTTCACCAACTGCGCCAATCCCATGCGGGATCGGCGCAGCGCGGCCAGCGCTAGTATTTGGTGACAAGCGGCTTGCGCGCAGCAGGCGCTTCCGGATTCCACAGCGGAACGATCACGCGGGTCCATAATCGCGTGTCATAGCCGGTGTAGTTTGACTCGGTGACGTCCCGAGTCAGATAAACTTGCGCAATGACCGGCCCAAAATTGTATCCGACGAGACCGCCTAGTGCGAATTGGCTTTGCTTATGCACACCGGTAAAATCCGTGTTTCGGATCGCGCTGCTGAGATCAGTCGAGCCGTAGCCGACGAGGCCGACTTCCCATTTGTCGATGTGCTTGGTGATCGCGAAGTCGACTTGCGCGGTATCGGGCTGGAGATAGAGACCGGTTGCTCTATCATTGCCGCTGTGAGCATAGAAAAAGTTCGCGCTCGCACTCCAGCCGTCATGATTGTAAGCGATCGACGCGTTTTCCAGGAACGTCCAGAAGTTGCCGCCCAAACCGATATTGCTTCCAATATCGGTATTTACAGGAGCGAAGCCTCCGACGTAATCGGCGAAGCTCCAGCCACCACCAAGATCCCACGCCACGCCAACAAGGCCGGCTGGATTGTAGACGTCGCGGTGCCAACTCGATCCGACCGGCGCGCCCGGATTAATGCCGATGGCAAGTTCAGGAACGGTCGCGAGTACTTGAACATGTCCGCCAAATATCGTGAAAGGAGTAGACCACGCTATCAGCGGAAGGTTGACGCCTGCATCGATCTTCGGCGCACCAGGTGCTGAAGCGGACCGCTCGAAGTAAGTACCGGTGTCGATGAAATAGACGCCCTGAGGCAATGCAGCGCCAAGCGAGATTCCGACAGTCCAGCCCGCGGGACTGACGGGATCGGCCGAAGCGGCCGAAGTTAACGCGATCAAGGCAGCCGTTGCGGCTGCCAATCGCACAAGATTGTTGATCGATGGTGATTTGCTGTCCGACATTTGTATCCCCCGCAAAAATTTTGTGCTCTCGGCATCGTCGATGCCTGCGCTATGGGAATACAAATCTGAAAGTAATATCAACGTAATATACTTAGCAAGGAAACTATTTAGACTGGACGTCTCTTGTCAGATACATGGATACAAGGATTGGTATGCTGCATACTACTTATCGTATTTCGGTGAGCTACTAACGCGCCGCGCCAGGCCAAAGCTCATCTTTCATCACCCTCTCTCAACCCTCTCTCACATGTCCTCAATCGAACGCCAGGACTCGGGTTTCCCATAAACTCAATTCCTGCATGCTCAAATGCTGCTCTTATCTTTTCGACCGTATCGAAGTGCGCGCCGATAGGGCCTTGCTCGCCTTCTAACCGCCGAACGGTTGAAATCGCTATTCCGGCCTGGCAGGCAAGTTCGAATTGCGCCCATCCCACAAGAGCTCTTGCTGCCTTTATCTGCTGCGTGATCACGAGCATTTTCCATTCCTGTACGTGCTGGCCCGGGAGCGGAAATTGCAAACCATCAACGAATCCTTTTGATCGATCCGGGTACGCACTCGATCCGGATACGAGATTGAATCAGGTAACCGATTGACTTAGGACGCGAAACGCAACCCGAGGAGTCAATGCCAAGGACTGTCGGAGTTTCCGCGATCGCGAATTTCTCCAACAGTCCTTCGGCGCAGAGCACCCGGGCATGGGTGCTCGTGGTCTCATCCGCTGAGGTAGTATTGGTCATCACCGGATCATCGGCGCATTGCTTCTTCTCATTGGCCATGATTGGCCCGCCAAGCGCCTGAGCGCCCTCCCAACTTCGAGACGAGCGCAATCCCGCCGATCGTCATCCCGCGGTCGATGGACTTGACCATGTCATAGACGCTCAGCAACGCCACCGACACTGCGTTCAACGCTTCCATCTCGACACCCGTGACGTCGAAGGCCCGCACCGTTCCACGAACGGCAACGAAATCTTCCTCTACGAAAAGATCCAGTGTCACACTGGAAAGCTTCAAGGGGTGGCAAAGGGGAATGTTGAGGGAGGTGTTCTTCGCTGCCATAATCCCGGCGACGCGGGCTACGGCCAGGACGTCGCCCTTTACAACCGATTGCTCTCGAATAGCAGTAGCAGCGTTACTGGACATCGTGATGCGTCCCTCGGCGATCGCTTCCCGCAACGTCGGCTCCTTTGCCGAGACATCGACCATATTGGCCGCGCCGTTGTCATCGAGATGCGTAAAAACCTTCATTAGCGTATTCCCCGTCAACCCTGCTTCTTAACGACTCCCCACCGCGCCGCTGCCAACGTGTCGGCGGGTTTAGCAGCCACCCAACCCAGGGCATTAGCTTCGCCCGCAACGCAGAACTCACGCTTCCAGAACGGGGCATCCCTCTTGAGGAAATCCATGATGAATTCCGCGGAAGCAAAGGCTTCCTTGCGGTGGCGGGCCGCAACCGCCACCAAGACGATGCGCTCGCCCACCAATATTCGACCATACCGGTGAATAATCGTCACTGCCTGGAGCGTCCATCGTGTGGCGGCCGCGTCGATGATGGAATCAAGCTCCAGATAGGCCATTGCCGGGTAGGACTCGAGATCAACCCCGTCGAGGGTACCGCCCTCGCCGCGACACAACCCTACAAAGCTGGCGATGGCGCCCACATCGTTCACGTCGGCAGAAACGGCTGCGATTTCCGCACCCACATCGAAATCCTCGGTCTGGACTGCGATCTTTCGAGACACACTCATCCTCCGGTGACCGGCGGGAAGAAAGCGATTTCCTGAGCACCTCGCAGTGATGCCGTTGGACCAACGTGACAGTGATTGATGGCTGCACGGGTCACCGCGGGATTCTCAAATGCACGAGCATAGGCCTCGCCACCATTACCCACGAGCCAATCAATCAAGCTCGCGATGTCGGTAACGTGGGAAGGAACCGACACCTGCTCGCTCTCCTTTCCTACGTTTTCGCGAATCCATGAAAAGTAGCAGATGGTGAGTTCGTTATGTTGTTGCCCGTCGATAACCAAATGTTCCTCCTTCTTTTCCCAGATCGCTTCCGTCTAAGTTTGAATACATTGGGCGCAAGCCTCTCGATTTACTTGTTGGCCGAATACACCTCGTGACATCTCGATCTGAGGTTCACGAGGTGGCCATGCAGGCGGAAAGCCCGCAGCACGGATGTTCGGTGCGCCCTTGACGTTGATCTCATCGCACATAACCAGCGTCGCCATGCTTCATCGAGCTTCGAGACGCTTGTTATTTGTTGAGCCTATGGCGGCAGGCTTTTATTTCCGTCAGCAACCACATCCTGAAGCCCTCGTCCGAGACATGATCCGCCGACGACGACCGCACGGCAATCGGTACCGATTCCTTTTTCGAAGCTTACCGCCGAGGCCCCTTTCGCGACTCCCGGGTTTGGGGACGCGCGGCTTCCATCCGCACCGATCAGAGGAAGAATAAGCTCAGCTCATTCATAGATGAAATCTTTTCTATCTATCAATATTATCGATTATAGTTATGGGCGGCCTTGTGCTAGTTCGTCCTTGGGTCGCAGTGGCGGCCAGGGGGCCGGCGCAGATGGTTCACTTCCAGGACGATGAGATCGCCCGCTATTCGCGTCACATTCTTCTTCCTGAGGTCGGAGGCCACGGGCAGCAACGTCTGAAGCAATCCAGCGCGCTCGTCGTCGGCGCCGGGGGACTTGGTGCGCCAGTTCTCATATATCTTGCTGCGGCAGGCCTCGGACGATTGGGCGTCGTCGACGATGACGAAGTTGAACTCTCAAATCTTCACCGTCAGATCATTCACGGCACGTCCGATGTCGGCCGGCTTAAGGTCGAGAGCGCCGCCGACATGCTTGGTCGCCTCAATCCTTGGGTTGCGGTCGAACCGCATCCTGTTCACCTGACACAGCACAACGTCGACGCGCTCGTAGCGGGGTATGACGTGATTGTTGACGGCAGCGACAATATCGACACCCGCTATGGATTGGCCGATGCTTGCGAACGGCAGGAACGGCCGCTCGTCGCGGCCGCGCTCAGCCGGTTCGACGGGTCACTTACGACTTTGATGCCTTACGCAAGGAATGCAGACGGAGTGCTCAACCCCCGTTTACGCGATCTATTTCCAACGGCCGCACCGGCAGGCAGCATTCCGAACTGTGTCGAAGCGGGCGTGATCGGAACAGCGGCCGGCATTCTTGGAACGTTGCAGGCGATGGAGGTATTACGTGTGCTACTTGGCCTCGGTTCGCCACTCGTGGGCACATTATTGCTCGTCGATACGCTCGCCTTCCGATTCAACAAAATACGCTATTCGCGGGCTTGAGCCATGATCCGCCAGTCAGGTGAATCGTTGGCAGTCACCCCAAGGCGCAAGGCACAGCGCAAGTCACGAAGAGAGAATTGCCCCTGATGGAACTTAGACAAATCCGCCATTTTATCGCGGTCGCCGAAACGGGAAGCTTCACGAAGGCAGCTCAACGCACATCAGTTTCGCAGCCGGCTTTGTCCGCCAGCGTTGCGAAACTAGAAGCCGAATATCAGGTCAAGCTGCTCGACCGCCGCAGATCACGTGTCGTTCCAACCGCCGCAGGACGCCGTCTCCTGGAGCGGTCGTCAGCGATATTGTTGGCTTGCAATTCGGTCCGTGCCCAGCTTCGATCAGCCAGCGGATCACGGCCGATGCGGATCGGCGTGCTCCGTACGTTCGCCACTCCGCCGGTCTGTCGGCTGATCAAGATCTTCTCCCGCATGCGCCCGGACGCAGCCTTCGAGCTGTGCGATGGCACCAAAGACACCCTGTTGACAAAACTCGCCGACCATCGTCTTGACACAGTCATCGGAAGGATCGACGGGCCGGATTCGAGGTTCGCCTCCTCGACCCTTTTTAAGGAAAAATTCATCCTTGCAGTACCAACCAATCATCGCTTTGCGCACGAGAATGCGGTCAAGCTCGGCGATATCGACGGCGAACCTTTCGTCGCCCGAACCGGCTGCGAGATCTACGAGCAAACGACCAAGCTGTTGGCAGATCTGGGGATCAACCTACGTTTTGCATACAAGACGGACCAAGACTATCGCGCATTGAGCCTCGTTTCGGCCGGTATCGGAATTGCGATCATCCCAGAATTGTTTGATGCCGCCGGCGTATCTAAGGTCGACATTGCCGACTTTGATTTCAGTAGAAATATGGGCCTATACTGGAACTCGGATGCTGAGAACGAGTACCTTGAAAAGTTTCTGCTTGTCGCCTCCGCTCACGACTGGAGATCCAGGGCTCACTAGGATCCCCGGACCAAGAGTGGTTTGCTTCGTCGAGCCGCCGGTTCGCCGGCGGCTTTTTTGTTTAAGCGGTCTCACCCATCTGCTTGAGACCAGCATGCAGGGGTTCGCGAAGACGGGGCATGAGCTCTACGAAGTTGCAAGGGCGATGTCGGCTATCAAGCTGGGTGACCAGAATGCCATTCCAGCCATCTTTGACGGCCCCGGGCGAACCAGGAAGCGCGAACAGATAGGTTCCGCTTGCGACACCGGCGCAAGCTCGCGACTGCACCATCGATGTGCCAATCGACTGATAGCTGAGGAAGCGGAATAGCTCACCAAATCCCGGAATTTCCTTGTCCCATACGCGCGCGAAGGCTTCTGGCGTGACGTCACGGCCCGTGAGGCCGGTCCCGCCAGTCGAAATCACGCAGTCAGTCTGCGGATCGGCGATCCAATGCCGAAGTTGTTGAACGATGACGTCGACGCTGTCCTTGACGATTGCGCGATCTCGAAGTTGATGGCCGGCGTTAGCGACGCATTCTGCGAGAATATCCCCGGAGGTATCTTCCGCGCGGCCTCTGCTGTCGGAAATCGTCAGTACCGCGATGCTGATCGGCTTGAATTGGCGGGTCAAATCTATGGGCATTCCCGTGTCCTCGCTAGGTGTTGGCATTTGAAATGGGACGTATCGCGTTCACAGGGCGGCATAGGGTAGGTAGGGAAGAGCATCGCCCACATTGACATCACCGAGGTCTTCATGAACCTCGACAAGTCCATCCGACCAGGTAAGCGAACTCAGTATTCCGGAACTCGCTGAAGGATATACTGCGGCTCGCATTGTGCCCGTGGCGTCGGCACAGATGCGTGCTCGCAAAAATTCTCGCCGGCCAGGGGTATGGCGGTGGTGAAATGCGGAGACAACCTGGAACCGCGGCGAGGAAAGGTTGGAAGCACCCATAAGGCGCAAGATCAGGGGGCGACCGATCAGCCAGAACGTCACCATTGCAGAAACCGGATTCCCAGGAAGACCGATATAGGGAACGCCAGCAACTTCACCAATCGCGACAGGTTTGCCAGGCTTGATGGCCAATTTCCAAAAGTCTAGCGAGCCGATTTCGAGCACTGCCGGCCGAACGTGATCTTCCTCGCCTACCGACACGCCTCCCGAAGTGATCACGAGATCATGTTCGCGCGCGGCCGCGGCCAATGCCTCTCCAATGAGCGACACCTCATCTTGAATCAGTCCAAAGTCGGTGACCTCCGCACCGAGGCTCCGAAGCGCGGCAATGAGAGCGTGACGATTGGTGTCGTGTATGCAACCCGGCGGCAACGGCTGCCCCGGCGGGCGAAGTTCATCGCCTGTTGCAATGACAGCAACCTTGATCCGACGGTGTACCAACAGTGTCGACCGTCCGACTGCAGCCGCGATTCCGATGTCCTGAGGCCGCAGCCTAGTGCCGCTGGTTAGTACTGTGGCATTTTGTGCGACATCGTGCCCCGCTAGGCGCCGGTTAGCACCCAGCTCTAGCGTCGTCGGCAACACGATCATGCCATCTTCCGAGGAGCACTCCTCCTGCATAGCGACGGTGTCCGCTCCGTCGGGAATAACGCCTCCCGTGAAGATCCGGACAGCGGTGCGTGGCGGCAATCTGCCGAGAAATGGATGACCAGCTGCGGCGCGGCCGGAAATCGGCATACGCCCATCCGGGGGCAGATCCGACAGTCGAAACGCGTAGCCATCCATGGCAGAATTATCATATTCAGGAACAGGCCGAGAAGCGGTGATATCTTCTGCAAGAATTCGGAAAACAGCTTCCGAAAGATCGACCCGTTGGACGCCACTAACAGGCGGACGCTGAGTAATGAGCGCGATCGCGTCCTCAAGGCTAGTCGAACCTTTGGCGGAGGGTGACTTCTTGCTCACTTCGTTGCCTCGCTTGTTTGCGGCCCACGTTGCCCTTGGACAATCAGGCAGCTGCGAGAGCATCTGTATTGCTCTCGTCGTTTTGCGTTTCCGCTCGACTACTATCATGCACTTACGTGCAAAGAATAATCGTCCCTATTTATTGAGTTCATTTGTTTGTCTGATGGACACTAGCCAACCAGATCGGCGAGTACGTGAGCCGATCCGCCACGAAACTTCCTACCATAAGCGCCGCCTATACTGAGTATAGGAACAATCGATTCGCCTTTCTGAATTCCGGGTGCTTACATTTTTTGCTCTTGCTCGGACTAAAGCGAATTTGCGACGACGACCAAGCTGAGAACGGCGGGCAGATTGAAGTGGTCCCTGCGGGAGATTCGCCGACCCGCGTTTGCGTGGGACGTCATGGCGAACTGCGGAGTTGAGCCGCAGCCCTTCAACCGCGATCAACACACCAAAGTGTACTTACATGCCGTTCGTTGTGACTGACAGCTGCATACGGTGCAAATACACGGACTGCGTATCGGTCTGTCCGGTAAATTGCTTCTATGAAGGCCAAAGCATGCTTGTAATCAGGCAAAGCGATTGCATCGATTGCGGCATTTGCGAGCCCGAATGTCCGGTGGAAGCGATCGTCCCGGATAGCCACCCTCGAGCAGCGATGTGGGTAGAACTCAACGAGAAATTCTCGGAGACCTGGCCCAACATTACGGATCACCGGGACCCACCCCCGGATGCGGATGACTTCAAGGAAGTTCAAAACAAATACCCAGAGCTCTTCAGTCCGCTTCCAGCAGACTACTAGCACTACTTTGGCAGATTTTGCGATTGAACGGCGGGACTGGATTCACAAATCAGTTTTCAATAATTCATAGGTGGTCGGCTTTTTGGAGGGCCGACAATGGTGGGCACGACGTCGGATTGGGAAGATGAGCTTGAACGCTGGCTGAAGCCGTTCCTGGATTGCCTGGGTCACAAGGCGCTGCGGCGGATGTGTCCGCTCTATATATCCGGGCTGATGATCGCAAGTGTGTGCAGCCGATAGCGGAGCGGTTTGCGCCGGGACACCAACATAAAAGGGAACCGAATAGCGCTCATGGCCGGAAGCATGCATAACCCGATGGAGCGTGGAGCAATAGCGATCGTTGGTCACATAGGAGAGGCCTTGGTCGAGGCCGGCGGTGCGGCGATACTCCTCATACTGCAGGCGTTCGGCAGCAGTGAGCAGTTTTGGGATCGATTGTCGTCGCTTGATTGCGCTGCGGATCTGGCGCATGGATTTGCGGACTGCGTCGAGGAAGGCCCGACTGGCATTCTCCATCAGGTGCCAGCGATCTGCGACCTGCACCGCGTGCGGCAATGCCTTCGCTGCGGCTTCCCCATACCCTCCGCCACGATCACCGGCGACGATCGCGATCGTGGGACGAGAGGCCAGCCGGGGTTGCGCGGTCGCGGATTCACGATCCGGCAGCACTGCGATATCCGGCGACTTTCCAGGTTGCAGATGATGCTGGCGTATCGGTGATTGCGCCGCCAAACCCAATCGTCAACGCCGACAACCCTGAGCGGGTCAGCCGGCGGTCGCTACGGCGTCTGACCACGCGCAGGAGCGTGTCTTTGCTTACCGGCAGCATCAGCCGTTTTGCGAAGCTTGCTGCCGGTCGTCCGCCGAGTGCCAGCCCGAGATGGGGACAATACAGTCTAGCCTCGTCGTGCGTCGCGCCGTTGGTGCCAGTACGCCTTCGGCGAAGCGCTCGGTGAAGATTTGGCGCCCGCACAGGGACGGCGTCACAGCAGAAGCGGCGAACAGTCACGACGAGCTGGACGATACGTCCAGAGAGCGCTAGATCGGTCACGCGCCGCTGATAAAGGCAATCAACTCATCGAGGGACAGTCCGCACGACGGACATAGACCAACGTTCCCGGACGCACGGACCGCAATAATGGCCCGATCACCTTCGTAGTACGCACTTTCTACAACAGCCCGAGCGGCACCAGACTGGCGCGGCGAAGTGCTGGCTGCATGAAGCTGATTCTCCCTAATCAAAGCGCCAGCCATCCACCGAACTTCATCAAGACCGAGTCAGAGCCCTTATTCCGCGCTGAAACAGACCATCGTGGGCGCCGTTTCATCATCGATGTCACTGTCGAGCGCGTCGCGGTGTTTTCGTTCGCCGCATACGGAATTTTCGGTGCTGGCCGAAATAGGCCACTCGCAGATCCAAAACAGGCCACTGTTACGATGGTCTAGCGTTCTGACCGCATGTAGGGGCTTCGCTGGGGCACGAACTTCGAATCGGGATCAGGATCGAGCGTTTGAACGGCATGCATTCGCGGCACGTTTTCCGGGTTGCCCCAGAAGACCCAAAAGACAAGACCAAAGGCGAGCATCGCGCCGCCGGTTACCAAAAGGTCACGCTTCATTGCGTCCTCGCTTTGGCTTCTCAGAGCAAGAATAGGGCCAGCTCAGGCCGCAACGCTTTCACGAGTGTTCCTAATACAGCCAGAGCTGGAGACTCCGGAATGATGATAATAGCAAGCGCGCCAAGATCTCGGCGGCGGTCGACGCCGACCCCGATAAGGCCATTGCACTTTTGCGGGACATGGTGACGAGCGTTACTGGTGATGAAGCAAGGATCCAGCACTATCTGCGTGCGGTACGGCATGTGCCTCATCGTCGACATGTGGGAGGTCGACTGGAGCAAGCTTCAGAGGGATCCCGGCTATCGACCGGTCGATCGGGGTTACGAAGGTCGTCCGATCATCGTGGCTCGACTTGCCGGCAGCGGTCGATCTCTCCTCCTCAACGGGCACACCGACGTCATTCCAGTAGGAAACGGCGAGGGTAGCGCGGGATTGGCGGCCCTCGCAGTCGGCCTGTTCGCCGCGACCGCTGCCTACGCGGAGCCAACTATCAACAAGGGCGACAACGCCTGGATGCTGACATCGACAGTGCTGGTGCTGTTGATGACGATCCCGGGCCTTGCGCTGTTCTACGGCGGCCTGGTCCGCTCCAAGAACATGCTCTCGGTGCTGATGCAGGTTTTCTACACCGTCTGCATGGTCACCGTCCTCTGGGCACTCTACG
>WNFI01300264.1_pt1 | contig 10567 bp, 11 predicted proteins | sample 5400471 | NCBI WGS metagenome assembly WNFI01 (sample SAMN13153348, study PRJNA577476) | soil metagenome | isolation source: 100 cm saprolite on Douglas fir-dominated hillslope | place: USA:California | collected 2013-09-17 | reverse complement strand
GGCCTTGAGGCCGCTGTCCTTGAGGCTTTGCAGCGTGCTCATCGGCTGTCATTATATGCCCATGACAAAGTCAAACCTGGCGCTCGGAGCGCTGATCGGCACCATCGTCTTGAGCGGGTGCAGCATGCCGCGGATACCCGGCATCACGCCGTACCGGATCGAGATCCAGCAGGGCAATTTCGTGACGCAGGACATGGTGTCGCAGCTGAAGACCGGCATGGCCAAGGAGCAGGTCAGGCTGATCCTCGGCACGCCTTTGCTCAACGACATCTTCCACGGCGAGCGCTGGGACTATGTCTACTGGCGCGAGGACCAGGCGGGCAACCGCGAGCAGCGCAAGCTCACTGTATTCTTCGAGGACGGCAAGCTGGCGCGCCTGGACGGCGACATCGTCGCCGTAAAGGAGCCGAAGTGAAGATCGCGGTGGCGGGAGCCGGCGGGCGCATGGGCCGTACGCTGATCGAGGCAATCGACGCCGACGGCGCCCTAGTGCTCGCCGCGGCGCTGGAGGTGGCGGGAAATCCGGCGGTCGGAAAAGAGCTCGACAAAATTCGCATTACCTCCGACATCGACGCCGCGGTCTCGGCGGCCGACGTGCTGATCGATTTCACCCGCCCCGAAGGCACGATGCGGCACCTGGAGGCCTGCCTCAAGCATGCGCGGGCGCTGGTCGTCGGCACTACGGGCCTGTCGGATTCTGAAAAGAAAAAAATTTCCGAAGGGGCGAAGAAAATCCCCATCGTGATGTCGCCCAATTTCGCCGTCGGGGTGAACGTGCTCTTCAAGGTGGCCGAAACCGCGGCGCGCGCGCTCGGCGAGGCCTACGACGTCGAGATCCTTGAAGCCCACCATCGCCACAAGGTCGACGCTCCCTCCGGGACTGCGCTGAAGCTGGGAGAAATCATCGCTTCCGCCTTGAAAATGAATTTCCCTTCTGCGGCAATTCACGGCCGGCACGGTGATACCGGCGAGAGGCCCGTCAGGCAGATCGGCTTCCATGCCATCCGCGGGGGCGACATGGTCGGCGACCACAGCGCCCTGTTCATCGGTACCGGGGAGCGCCTGGAGCTCACCGTCCGCTCCCAGAGCCGCATGACCTACGCCAGCGGCGCGGTGCGCGCCGCGAAGTGGCTGCGCAAGCGGCCCGCCGGCCTGTATGACATGTTCGACGTGCTCGGCCTGAAGTAACGTCCTTGATTTGGACGTTATGCTCTTGGCCTGACGTTACGAAGCGCGTATAATTCCTGCTTCAATCGAGCGGGAGGGGCGAGAGCCTTTCCCGCTTTTCGTATCCGCTTCAAAGATGACCGCCAAAACAGAAGCCGCCGTGCTCGTTCTCGCCGACGGATCGGCGTTCCGCGGCCGCTCCATCGGCGCGCCCGGGGCCACGGTCGGCGAGGTGGTATTCAATACTGCGATGACCGGCTACCAGGAGATCCTCACCGATCCCTCCTACTGCCGGCAGATCGTCACCCTGACTTATCCGCACATCGGGAACACCGGCGTGAACGGCGAGGACGAAGAGGCCGCTCGCATACATGCCGCGGGGCTGGTGGTGCGCGACCTGCCGAGGCTGCATTCGAGCTGGCGCGCACAAGAGAGCCTGGCTGTTTATTTAAAGAGAAATAACGTCATCGGGATCGCCGATATCGACACGCGCAAGCTCACCCGGATCCTGCGGACCAAGGGGGCGCAGAACGGCTGCCTGATGGCAGGCGAGGTCGATATCGGTCTTGCGCTTTCAAAAGCAAAATCCTTTCCGGGCCTGGCCGGCATGGACCTGGCAAAGGTCGTCAGCACGCAGAAGCCCTACGAATGGACCGAGGGCGGCTGGCAGCTGGGCAAAGGCTACCGCCGCGTCGAGAACCCGCGCTTCCATGTCGTGGCCTACGACTATGGCATCAAGCGCAACATCCTGCGCATGCTGGCGGACCGCGGAATGCGCATCACCGTCGTGCCCGCCGTTTCTTCTGCAAAAGAAGCTCTCCGGCTGAAGCCCGGGGGCTCGCCTCCGGCGCCAAGACGGTAAAGATGAAGTTCGGCCACCACGGCGCCAACCATCCGGTCAAGGATCTGGACTCGGGGAGGGTGGTCATCACAAGCCAGAACCATGGCTTCGCCGTCGACCCGGCAAGTATTGGTTCCAATTTAAGAAAAACACATGTCTCCTTGTTCGACGGCTCTCTTCAGGGCCTGGCGAGGACCGACAGGCCCGCGTTCTGCTTTCAGGGACACCCCGAGGCGAGCCCGGGGCCGCACGACATGGGATATTTGTTCGACCGCTTTGCGGGAATGATGGATGCCAAGAAGAACTGACATCCAAAGCATCCTGATCATCGGGGCGGGGCCGATCGTGATCGGGCAGGCCTGCGAGTTCGACTATTCGGGGGCGCAGGCGTGCAAGGCGCTGCGAGAGGAAGGTTATCGGGTCGTGCTGGTGAATTCGAACCCGGCGACCATCATGACCGACCCGCAGATGGCCGACGCCACCTACATCGAGCCGATCACCTGGCAGGTGGTGGCGCGCATCATCGAGAAGGAGCGCCCGGACGCGCTGCTGCCGACGATGGGCGGGCAGACGGCGCTCAACTGCGCGCTCGACCTCGCTCGCGAAGGCGTGCTCGAGAAATTCGGAGTGGAAATGATCGGCGCCTCGCGCGAGTCGATCGACAAGGCCGAGGACCGGGAGAAGTTCAAGCATGCGATGAAGCGCATCGGGCTCGACTGCCCCCGCTCCTCGCTCGCGCACTCGCTCGAGGAGGCGCTGCAGGTGCAGGCCGGGATCGGCTTCCCGGTGGTGATCCGGCCTTCGTTCACGCTTGGGGGCACGGGCGGAGGCATCGCCTACAACCGCGAGGAGTTCATCGCCATCTGCGAGCGCGGCCTGGATGCGTCGCCGACCAAGGAGCTGCTGATCGAGGAGTCGGTGATCGGCTGGAAAGAGTTCGAAATGGAGGTGGTGCGCGACCGCAAGGACAACTGCATCATCGTCTGCTCGATCGAGAACCTCGACCCGATGGGGGTGCACACCGGGGACTCGATCACCGTGGCGCCGTCGCAGACCCTCACCGACAAGGAATACCAGATCATGCGCGACGCCTCGATCGCGGTGCTGCGCGAGATCGGCGTCGACACCGGCGGCTCGAACGTGCAGTTCGCGATCAATCCCGACGACGGGCGGATGCTCATCATCGAGATGAATCCCAGGGTTTCCCGCTCCAGTGCGCTCGCCTCCAAGGCGACCGGCTTCCCGATCGCGAAGGTGGCGGCGAAGCTCGCCGTCGGCTACACGCTGGACGAGATCGCGAACGACGTCACCGGAGGCGCGACGCCGGCGTCCTTCGAGCCCACGATCGATTACGTCGTAACGAAGGTGCCGCGCTTCGCGTTCGAGAAATTTCCGCAGGCCGACGACCGGCTCACCACGCAGATGAAATCGGTGGGCGAGGTGATGGCGATCGGCCGCACCTTCCAGGAGTCGTTCCAGAAGGCGTTGCGCGGCCTCGAGATCGGCGTCGACGGCCTGAACCAGCGCACCACCGACCGCGAGACGATCGAAAAGGAGCTCGGCGAGCCCGGGCCCGAGCGCATCTGGTACGTGGGCGATGCCTTCGAGAACGGTTTCTCGCTCGAGGAGGTGCATCGGCTCACGCATATTGATCCGTGGTTCCTGGACCAGATCAAGGAGATCGTCGAGCTGGAGATGGAGCTCGACGATACCAAGCTCGAGGACGTTTCCAAGGAAAAGTTTTTTTATTTGAAGAAAAAGGGCTTTTCCGACCGCCGGCTCGCTTATCTTTTCAACACGGATGAAAAGACGGTAAGGGCGAAAAGGCACAAGCTCGGCTTGCGACCGGTCTACAAGCGCGTGGACACCTGCGCCGCCGAATTCGCCACCAAGACCGCCTACCTGTACTCGACGTACGAGGAGGAATGCGAGGCCGATCCCACGACCCGGAAGAAGATCATGGTGCTCGGCGGCGGCCCCAACCGCATCGGCCAGGGCATCGAGTTCGACTACTGCTGCGTGCATCGAGATCGTGGAGAAGGAAAAGCCCTGGGGCGTGATCGTGCAGTACGGCGGCCAGACGCCGCTCAAGCTGGCGCGCGACCTGGCGGAGGCGGGCGTGCCAATCATCGGCACCAGCGCCGACTCGATTGATGTCGCCGAGGACCGCGAGCGCTTCCAGAAGCTGGTGACCAAGCTCAAGCTGCTGCAGCCGCCCAACCGCACGGCGCGCTCGGCCGCCGAGGCGGTGAAGCTCGCCGAGGAGATCGGCTATCCGGTAGTGGTGCGCCCGAGCTACGTGCTGGGCGGCCGCGCCATGGAGATCGTGCACTGGCAGGCGGACCTCGAGCGCTACATGCGCGAGGCCGTCAAGGTCTCCAACGATTCGCCGGTGCTGATCGACGGCTATCTGTCGGATGCGATCGAGGTCGACGTCGATTGCGTCTGCGACGGCAAGAGCGTGCTGATCGGCGGCATCATGGAGCACGTCGAGCAGGCGGGGGTGCATTCGGGCGACGCGGCCTGCTGTCTGCCGCCGCATTCGATGGCCGGCCATATCGAGCGTGAGCTGCGGCGCCAGACCGAGATGCTGGCGAGGGCGCTCAGCGTGCTCGGCCTGATGAACGTGCAGTACGCGATCCAGGGCGACAGGGTGTTCGTGCTGGAGGTCAACCCGCGCGCTTCGCGCACGGTGCCTTACGTGTCGAAGGCCACCGGCATGCCGCTCGCCATGGTCGGGGCGCGCTGCATGGCGGGCAGGAGCCTGAAAGAGCAGGGCTGCACCGAGGAAGTCACGCCGCCCTACTTCTCGGTCAAGGAGGCGGTGTTCCCGTTCGCGAAATTCCCGGGCGTCGACACCATCCTCGGGCCCGAGATGAAGTCGACCGGAGAAGTCATGGGCGTGGGCAATACCTTTGGCGAGGCCTTCGTGAAGTCGCAGCTCGCTGCCGGGATCAGGCTGCCGCAGGGCGGTCGCGCCTTCATCAGCGTGCGCGACGGCGACAAGCTTGCCGCGGCGCAGGTTGCGCGCGATCTGCTGGATCTCGGTTTCACCCTTCTGGCGACCCGCGGCACGGCAGGCGTGCTGAACTCGCACGGCATGGCGGTGACGCAGGTCAACAAGGGGGCCGAAGGGCGCCCGCACATCGTCGACATGATCAAGAACGGCGAGGGGAGCTTCATCGTGAATACCACCGACGCGACGCGCACGGCGAATTCCGATTCGCGCGCCATCCGGACCACGGCGCTTGCCCGGCGCGTGACCTACTACACCACTGTCGCCGGCGCCAAGGCAGCCTGCGCGGGAATGAAGCATCTCGCGCAGCTCGAGCCGTACCGCCTGCAGGATCTGCACGCGCGATTGCGGCGCCCCGCCATGCAATCGGGCCCCGTTCCGGCGGCCAGGGCCTCGTAGCGATGCCGAAGACACCCATGACGAAGCGCGGCGCCGAGCTGCTGCGCGAAGAGCTGCAGCGGCTGAGAACCGTCGAGCGCCCGAGCGTCGTCGCAGCGATCGCCGAAGCGCGCTCGCACGGCGATCTCTCGGAAAACGCCGAGTACGACGCCGCGCGCGACCGCCAGGGCTTCATCGAGGCGCGCATCGGCGACATCGAGGCGAAGCTCGCCAACGCCCAGGTGATCGACCCCAGGCTGGTCGACGCCGACGGGCGCTGCGTGTTCGGCGCCACCGTGGACGTCGAGGGCGACGGCGGCGAGAAAGTAACCTGGCAGATCGTCGGCGAGGACGAGGCCGACATCAAGAAAGGCCGCATCTCGGTGAGCTCGCCGATCGCCCGCGCGCTCATCGGCAAGGAATCCGGCGAGCGCGTCGAGGTGCAAACGCCCGGCGGCGTGAAACGCTACGAGATCATCGACGTCAGGTATGAATAGAGTCCCGCCGGGCATGGCTGCACGAGTCGGCGCGGCGGCGTTGCTCGCGGCTTTGCTCGCCGCGCCCGGCTTTGCGCAGGCGCAGTACCCGGCGAAAGCGGTCAGAGTCATCGTGCCGTTTACCCCCGGGTCCGCAACCGACATTCTTGGGCGCGTGGTGGGCGACCAGCTCACGAAATCGCTGGGCCAGCCGTTCGTCGTCGACAACAAGCCCGGGGCGGGCGGAATCATCGGCACCGAGGCAGCGAAGAATGCGGCGCCGGACGGCTACACGCTGGTAATGGCGGGAAGCGGGCCTTTCGGCATCAATCCCGGCGTCTATGCCAGGTTGCCCTACGATCCGGTGCGCGATTTCGAGCCGATCGCCAACATCGCGCTCACGCCTCAGGCCATCGTCGTCGGCGCCTCGACGCCGTACCGCACGCTCAGGGATTTCGTTGCCGCCGCAAGGGCGAAGCCCGGCGCGATCGACTATGCCTCGCTCGGCAACGGCTCGACCAGCCACCTGACCATGGAAGCTCTCCAGGCCGCGGCCGGCGTCAAGCTGAACCACATTCCATTCAAGGGCGCGGCCGAAGCGCAGACGCAGATCATCGCCGGGAATATCCCGGTGATGTCGGACACGATTCCGGGCGTGCTTGCGCACCTGAAGGCCGGCAAGCTGCGCGCGCTGGGCGTCGGCTCGGCGCAGCGCTCGCCTTTCGCGCCCGACGTGCCCACGATCGCCGAGCAGGACTACCCCGGCTTCGAGGCGGTGGGCTGGATCGGGCTCGCGGCGCCGGCAAAAACGCCCGCGGCGGTCCTCGAAAAGCTCAACGCCGAGATCGTGAAAATGCTGGCGCAGCCCAAGGCCAGGGAAAGGCTCGCGACGCTCGCCTTCGTGCCCGTCGGCGGCACGCGCGAGGAGTTCGGTGCCTTCATGAAGGCCGAGATCGCGAAGTGGTCGAAGCTGGCGAAGCAGTCCGGCGCCAGAGCGGATTGACGCCCGGCTTCAGTCCTCGCGCTTTTTCCTGAACAGCACCAGCACCTTTCCGATGAGTTGCACCGGCTCGGCGCCGGTACGTGCGCAGATCGCGGACATCGCCTGGTCGCGCTCGTGCCTGTCCATCGTCCCCGCGCGCACCTTGATCAGCTCGCGCGCTTTCAGCGCGAGATCAATCTCGACGATGACGGCGTCTGTCAGGCCTTTGCCGCCGATCATGACGATCGGGTCGAGCTTGTGGGCGCGCGCTTTCAGCAGCTTTTTTTCCTGGGGAGTCATTTGGGAAGACTAATATCGACGTTATGGCGAAGTCGAGCAAGCAATGGCTAAGGCGACACGTTACGGACCCCTATGTGCGCAAGGCCAGGGAGCAGGGGTACCGCTCGCGGGCCGCCTTCAAGCTTCTGGAGATCGATGAAAAGCAAAAGCTGCTGCGCCCCGGCTTCACGGTAATCGATTTGGGCGCGGCGCCGGGAGGCTGGTCGCAGGTGGCGGCGCAGAAGGTAAAACCCGGCGGGCGGGTGATCGCCGTTGATATTCTCGACATCGCCCCAATTACAGGCGTAACCGTCCTCAAAGCCGATTTTCGAGAAGAAAGTCTCCTCGACGCCTTGAGCGGCGCGAAATCGGACGCAATCTTGTGCGACGCCTCGCCGAACATCTCCGGGGTCGCGCTGGTGGATCAGGCCCGGCAGCTGGAGCTGGCGCTCGCGGCGGTCGGATTTTGTTGCAAGGCTTTGAAGCCGGAGGGCGTTTTCGTTGTCAAAGCCTTTCATGGAGAGGCATTCGATGAGCTGGTTTCTGCCTTGAAGAGCACTTTCTCGAAGATGCGTGTCATAAAGCCCACGGCATCGCGGGGGGAATCCGCGGAGACCTATGTCGTGGCCCGAAGTCTGTCGTGCCCTGCGAAAAGCGCGTAACATGGCCCTTTCGTTTCTTCAGCAGTAATAAGGAGTTAAGTCCTTGAACAACATGCTTAAGAACCTGGTCATCTGGCTCGTCATCGGGCTCGTCTTGATGACCGTGTTCAATCAGTTCAACACCCGCCAGGCGGCACAGGCGCCGCTGGAGTATTCGCAGTTCCTTGAAGAGGTGAAAGCGGGACGCATCGCCAAGGTCTGGTTCCCGATGCTGCTGCTGATCGGCGTGTGGATCTTCTTCATGCGCCAGATGCAGGGCGGCGGGCGCGGCGGCGCGTTCTCGTTCGGCAAGTCGCGCGCGCGCATGCTCGACGAATCGACGAACACCGTCTCCTTCGCCGACGTCGCGGGCTGCGAGGAGGCGAAAGAGGAAGTCGCCGAGCTGGTCGATTTTCTGCGCGACCCTTCCAAGTTCCAGAAGCTCGGCGGCCGGATCCCGCGCGGCGTGCTGATGGTCGGCGCCCCCGGCACCGGCAAGACGCTGCTCGCGCGCGCCATCGCCGGCGAGGCCAAGGTTCCGTTCTTCTCGATTTCGGGCTCGGACTTCGTCGAGATGTTCGTCGGTGTCGGCGCCGCTCGTGTAAGAGACATGTTCGAGCAGGCGAAGAAGCATGCGCCCTGCATCGTGTTCATCGACGAGATCGACGCGGTCGGCCGCCAGCGCGGCGCCGGCCTCGGAGGCGGCAACGACGAGCGCGAGCAGACGCTGAACCAGCTGCTGGTCGAGATGGACGGCTTCGAAGCGAGCGCGGGCGTGATCGTGATCGCCGCGACCAACCGCCCGGATGTGCTCGACCCGGCGCTGCTGCGCCCGGGACGCTTCGACCGGCAGGTCGTCGTGCCGCTGCCCGACATCCGCGGCCGCGAGGAAATCCTCAAGGTCCATATGCGCAAGGTTCCGCTTGCGCCCGACGTGAGGCCGGACATCATCGCGCGCGGCTGCCCCGGATTCTCCGGAGCGGACCTCGCCAACCTGGTGAACGAGGCGGCGCTGTTCGCCGCGCGCCAGAACAAGCGGCTCGTCGACATGGACGACTTCGAGCGCGCCAAGGATAAGATCATCATGGGCGCCGAGCGCCGCTCGATGGTGATGCCGGAGGAAGAACGCAGGAACACGGCTTACCACGAGTCGGGCCACACGATCGTCGCGCGCCTGCTGCCGAAGACCGATCCGGTGCACAAGGTCACGATCATCCCGCGCGGCCGCGCCCTCGGCGTGACGATGCAGCTGCCCGAGCAGGACCGCTATAGCCAGGACCGCGACCGCCTGATGAACATGATCGCAGTGCTGTTCGGCGGCCGCATCGCCGAAGAGCTGTTCATGAACCAGATGACCACCGGCGCGGCCAACGACTTCGAGCGCGCCACGGAGATCGCGCGCCGCATGGTGACGCAATGGGGCATGTCCGAGGAGCTCGGGCCGATGGTGTACGGCGAGAACGAAGGTGAGGTGTTCCTCGGCCGCTCGATCACCACGCACAAGAACGTGTCCGAGGCGACGATGCAGAGGGTCGACGCCGAGATCCGGCGCATCATCGACCTGCAGTACCGCCTGGCGCGCAAGCTCCTCGAGGAGAACCGCGACAAGGTCGAGGCGATGGCCAAGGCGCTGCTCGAGTTCGAGACGCTCGACGCCGACCAGATCGGCGACATCATGTCGGGCAAGCCGCCGCGGCCGCCCAAGCCGACCGGCTCGCAGAGCGCCCCCAAGCCCGCGAGCACCGGCGGCGCCGAAGGTGCGACCGCACCTACGCCTGCGGCCTGAGTCAGTTTCTTTTCTGAAGTGCGGCAGGTTCTCCCCGCCGCTCGATCGTCCGTTGATCATGGGCGTGGTGAACGTCACGCCCGATTCCTTTTCCGACGGCGGCCGGTTTTTCGACACTAAGGCAGCCGTTTCCCACGCGCTTCGCCTCGTCGAGGAGGGGGCCGATATCGTCGATATCGGTGGAGAATCGAGCAGACCCGGCGCCCTCCCCGTGTCGGTGCAGGAGGAGTTGGATAGGGTCCTACCTGTCCTTCACGGTCTGAGCGGTTTGGACAAACCCATCTCAGTAGACACAAGGCGTCCGCAGGTCATGCAGGAGGCGCTAAAGGCCGGGGCGTCGATGATCAATGACATCGACGCTCTTGCGGCGCCCGGCGCGTTCGAGGTCGTGGCGGCCAGCCAATGCGCCGTATGCCTCATGCACAAGAAAGGCGAGCCGGCGACGATGCAACGGGCGCCTCACTACGATGACGTTGTCGCTGAAGTCTCCTCTTTTCTGAAGGACAGAGTCCAGGCCTGCGAGCGCGCCGGCATCGGCCGCGAGCGCATCGTGGTGGACCCCGGATTCGGCTTCGGCAAGACCCTGGAGCACAACTTGACGCTCTTGAAACATCTTTCCCGTTTTGCCTCCATGAAGGTGCCGGTCCTGGCCGGCTGGTCGCGCAAATCGTCCCTGGGGAAAATCACCGGGCGACCGGCGGAGGATCGCCTGCCCGCGAGCCTCGCCATGGCTTTGCTCTCTTTGCAGGCCGGGGCGACAATACTGCGGGTGCACGACGTCAGGGAGACGAAGGACGTGATCGCGGTGTGGCGGGAATACGGGAAATGAGGAAGCACTTCGGCACGGACGGAGTGCGCGGCACGGTGGGACAGAGCCCCATGACGCCGGACTTCGTGATGCGCCTGGGCTACGCCGCCGGCAAAGTCTTGCTGGGCCAGAGCAGTCATCCCGCGGTCCTGATAGGCAAGGACACGCGGATCTCGGGCTACATGATCGAGGC
>WNFI01260379.1_pt1 | contig 10567 bp, 7 predicted proteins | sample 5400471 | NCBI WGS metagenome assembly WNFI01 (sample SAMN13153348, study PRJNA577476) | soil metagenome | isolation source: 100 cm saprolite on Douglas fir-dominated hillslope | place: USA:California | collected 2013-09-17 | reverse complement strand
CTTCAAGAAGCGGCTGGACTGGTTCCTCGAGAACCGCAAGGACCTCGCCCGCCATATCTCCTGCATGCAGACGCGCGACGACGACGACGGCGACGTGCACCGCCACCGCCTGCTCGCCATTCCCTCGCGTGAGCGGCTGGTGCGCGTGGTCCGCTACCTGCTCGACGAATCGGAGCTGCTCGCCCCCGGCGGGATCCGATCGCTCTCCCGCTACCACCGCGAGAACCCCTACGTGCTGCGCGTGGGCGGCCAGGAGCACCGCGTCGAGTACGCGCCCGCGGAGTCCACGACCGGCCTCTTCGGCGGGAACTCCAACTGGCGGGGGCCGGTCTGGTTCCCGATGAACTACCTCATCGTGGAGGCGCTCGAGCGCTACCACCACTTCTACGGCGATTCCCTCCGCGTGGAGTGCCCGACCGGATCGGGCCGGCTCCTCACCCTCAAGGAGGTCGCGGAGGAGATCTCCTCGCGCCTCGCGCGCATCTTCCTGCCGGACGAGCAGGGTCAGAGGCCGGTCCACGGCCCGGACCGACGGTTCGCCGACGACCCGCACTGGCGCGACCTCGTCCTCTTCTACGAGTACTTCTCGGGCGACTCCAGCCGCGGGGTCGGCGCCAGCCATCAGACCGGCTGGACGGCCCTGGCCGCGCGGCTGATCGAGGATCGCGCGCGGGCACGTGCCCTTCGTTTCGCTTCCGGGACCGTGGGCGGGGTGCGCACGCGGCGCTACCACGCCCTGCTCCTGGCTGCCCGCCGCCCGCCCGCCGAGCGGATGGCGCTGGTCGGCGGCCTCGACGCCTGGGTGGAGACGCCGCGCGGACGGTTCGACATCACGTCGCAACGCTACCGGCCGGGAGTGATCGCCCCCGCGGGCGGCCGTCGCCTGGAGGCCTTCTCGATCCGGCCCTGGCCGCGCTGGTCCCTGGTCCTCGACGACGGCACGCGCGTCGATCACGAGCTGTTCGTGCCCAAGGGATCGGCGATGACCGTCCTCACCTGGCGCGTCGCCGGCGCCGCCGCCGGCACGCGGCTCACCGTGCGCCCGTTCCTGTCCGGTCGTGACTACCACGCCCTCCACCGCGAGAACGGGGATTTCCGGTTCGAGGCCGAGCGCGCGGAGGGGCGCGTGACCTGGCGCCCCTACGCGGACGTTCCCGGCGTGGTCGCCCTTTCGAACGGGACGTATCGCCACGAGCCGCATTGGTATCGCGGGTTCGTCTACGAGGAGGAGCGGCGGCGGGGACTCGATTTCGAGGAGGACCTGGCCGCGCCCGGCACCCTGACCTTCGACCTCGCGGCCGGGGAAGCGCAGCTCGTCTTCGCCGCTCATCTGCGGGAAGCCCCCCTGCCTCTCGAGGGACGCGCGGCGGCGCCGGTCGTCGCGGAGCTGCGGGCCACCGAGGGCCGGCGGCGATCCACGTTCGCCTCGCCTCTCCATCGGGCGGCGGACGCTTACGTCGTGACGCGCGGAGAAGGACGAACGATCGTGGCCGGCTATCCCTGGTTCACGGATTGGGGGCGGGACACCTTCATCGCGATGCGCGGCGTCTGCCTGGCCGCGCGCCGGCTCGACGACGCGCGCGCGATCCTGCTCGAAGGGGCGGGCGCGCTCTCGGACGGCATGCTGCCGAATCGTTTCGCCGATCGCGGCGACGCCCCCGAGTTTGGCGCCGTCGATGCCTCGCTCTGGTTCGTCATCGCCGTCCACGAGTACCTGGCCGCGGCGGCGGCGGGCGGGCGGTCCGCGCCCCCCGGCGATCGTCGCCTGCTGCAGTCCGCAGTGGAGGCGATCGTGGACGGGTACGCGGCGGGCACGCGCCATGGGATCCGGCTCGATGGCGACGGCCTGCTCGCGGCGGGCGCGCCCGGCGTGCCGCTGACCTGGATGGACGCGCGCGTCGGCGGTCAGGCGGTCACCCCGCGCGTGGGCAAGCCGGTCGAGGTGGAGGCACTCTGGCTCAACGCGCTCACCATCGCCTCCGCGTTTTCCGAGCGCTGGCCCCGCACGCTCGCGGCCGGCGTGCGCGCGCTGCGCGAGCGGTTCTGGAACCCGGCGACGCGGGCCCTCAACGACGTCGTCGATCCCGATCACGTCCCGGGCACGGCGGACGCGACCTTCCGGCCCAACCAGATCCTCGCCGTCGGCGGCCTGCCCTTCGCCCTGCTCGAGCCCGCGATGGCCCGTCAGGTCGTGGACGCGGTGGAAGCGCGCCTGTGGACGCCTCTGGGGTTGCGCACGCTGGCCGCGGACGAGCCCGGCTACGCCCCGCGTTGCCAGGGCGCCGTGAGCGAGCGCGACTCCGCGTACCACCAGGGCACGGTGTGGCCCTGGCTCCTCGGCCCCTTCGTCGAGGCCTGGGTGCGCGTCCGTGGCGGAACGCTGGAAGCGCGGCATGAGGCGCGGCAGCGCTTCTTCGAGCCGCTGATGCGCCACCTCGACGAGGGCGGCCTCGGCCACGTGTCCGAGATCGTGGACGGCAGCCCTCCGCACGCGCCGCGCGGCTGCCCGTTCCAGGCCTGGTCGGTGGGGGAGGCCCTGCGCCTCGACCGCATCGTGCTCGGCGACGACAGCCGCCGGGCGCCGACGGTGGCCCCGGGCGCGAAGACGGAGGCCACGGCGCGCGCGCAAGGCCTTGCCCCCGCCCGGCCCGATTTCCGCGTCGACCGCGAATCCAACCGCTAGCCGTGGGCATCCAAGAGGGCATGAAGCAGCGTCCGCGTGTCGTGATCCTGGGCGGCGGCTTCGCCGGCATCTACGCCGCGATGGAGCTGGAGAAGGCGGTGGGCAAGGGCGAGGACATCGAGATCGTCCTCGTCAACAGGGAGAACTACTTCGTCTTCCAGCCCATGCTGCCGGAGGTGATCTCCGGGACGATCGGGATCCTCGACGTGGTCAGTCCCATCCGGCGGCTCCTGCCGCGCACCGACCTCCACGTCCGCGACGTGGAGGAGATCGACCTCGAGAAGAAGGTCGTCATCACGAGCCCCGGCTTCCGGCCGCATCCCCACGTCATTCCCTTCGATCACCTGGTGCTGGCCCTGGGCAGCGTCACCGATTTCCGCGGCCTGCGCGGCCTGCCCGAGCACGCCTTCCCCTTCAAGAACCTCGGCGACGCCCTCAACCTGCGCAACCACGTCATTCGCGCCCTCGACGAGGCGTCGATCGAGCACGACTTCGTGCGCGAGGTCGCGCGCAGCTACCCGAGCCTCGACCCGCGCGAGATCCGCATCGTGCTCCTGCACGCGGGGGAGCGGATCCTCCCCGAGGGGGCGGAGAGCCTGGCCCTGTTCGCGCAGGACATCCTCATGCGCCGGGGCGTCGAGGTCCGGTTCAAGACCGTCCTGGAGGCGGCCACGGGAGATGCGGCCACCCTGCGCGGGGGCGAGACCATCCCCACCAAGACGCTCGTCTCGACGGTGCCGTCCTTCCCCCATCCGCTCCTGGAAGCGCTGCCGCTGGCCAAGGGCAAGAACCGGCGCCTGCTCGCCAACCGGCACCTCCAGGCGGAAGGCCGGACGGACGTCTGGGCGCTCGGCGACTGCGCGGTCGTGCCCCAGGTGGACGGTACGCCCTCGCCGCCCACGGCCCAGCACGCCATCCGGCAGGCCGCGGTCGCCGCCCACAACATTCTGGCCACGTTGCACGGGCGCCCGCTGCGCACCTTCGATTTCAAGGGCCTGGGCAAGATGGGCGCGCTCGGACATCGGTCGGCCATCGCCGAGCTGCCGGGCGGGATCAAGGTCTCCGGGTTCCTGGCCTGGTGGATCTGGCGCAGCATCTACCTGGTGAAGCTGCCGGGTTGGGGGCGCCGGCTGCGCGTGGCCTCCGCCTGGACCCTCGACCTGCTGCTGCCGGCGGAGCTCGTGCAGCTCAAGCTCGGCGGCTCGCTCGGCGTCACCCAGGAGCACTTCGAGCCCGGCCAGGACGTCTTCCGCCAGGGCGATCTCGGCGATCGCGTCTATCTCGTCATGAGCGGCCAGGCGGAGGTGTGGCGCTCCGTGGACGGCGTGGAGGAGTGCCTCGGCCAGCTCGCGCCCGGAGACTGGTTCGGGGAGATGGCGCTGCTCAACGAGACGACGCGCGGCGCCACCGTGCGCTGCACGAAAGCGATGGACGCCCTGATCCTGCCCAAGAGCGAGTTCAGCGTCCTGGCCGCGAACCTCCCCGACCTGCGCCGCAGCTTCGAGCGGGTGATGGAGGGGCGGCGCGGCGCCGCGGGCCGGGGCGGGGAGCGGCGCGGATCGTGACGGGGGGAGCGCCGACTCTTGGAGCTCAAACATTTCTCTTCCCTTGCTCCCCCGTTTTGACATACTACGGGCCGTCGGGAGGGCCCCATGACAGAGCCGAAGGCCGGACGCCGGTCACGCATCGTGGTGCTGGGGGGAGGATTCGCCGGCATCTACACCGCCATGGAGCTGGAGAAGGCCATGGACGGGCGCGACGACTTCGAGGTCGTCCTCATCAACAAGGAGAACTACTTCGTCTTCCAGCCCATGCTGCCGGAGGTGATCTCCGGCACCATCGGGATGCTGGACGTGGTGAGCCCGATCCGCCGCCTCCTCCCGCGCACCGACCTTCACGTGCGCGAGGTGGAGTCCGTGGACCTGCAGCGCAAGATCGTGGTCTGCAGCCCGGGCTTCCGCGCCCAGCCGCACGTGGTGCCCTTCGACCACCTCGTGCTCGCCCTGGGCAGCGTCACCGACTTCCGGGGGATGCGCGGCCTCCCCGAGCACGCCTTCCCGTTCAAGAACCTCGGCGACGCCCTCAACCTGCGCAACCACGTCATTCGCGCGATGGACGAGGCGTCGATCGAGCGCCACGACGAGCGCCTGCGCAAGCAGCTCCTCACCTTCGTGGTGGCGGGCGGGGGCTTCTCGGGGGTGGAGGTGGTGGCGGAGCTCAACGACTTCGTGCGCGCGGTCGCGCGCAACTACCCCGGCCTCGATCCGCAGGAGATCCGCATCGTGCTCCTGCACGCGCAGGACCGCATCCTGCCCGAGGTGGAGGAGAGCCTCGGCCTGTTCGCGCAGAAGATCCTGATCAGGCGCGGCGTCGAGATCCGGTTCAACACCGTGCTGGAGGCGGCCTCCGGTGAGGAGGCGATCCTCAAGGGGGGCGAACGCATCCCGACCAAGACCCTGGTCTCGACCGTGCCCGCCTTCCCCCATCCGCTCCTGCAGGGTCTGCCTCTGCCCAAGGCGGGCAACGGCAAGCTGCTCTCCACGCGAAACGGGAACGTCGAGGGCCAGACGAGCGTATGGGCTCTCGGCGACGGTGCCCTCCTGCCCATGAAAGACGGGAAGCCGTCGCCGCCCACGGCGCAGCACGCCATCCGTCAGGGGGCCGTGGTCGCGCACAACATCGTGGCCACCCTTCGCGGCCAGCCCCTGCGCACGTTCGATTTCCTGGGGCTGGGCAAGATGGGCTCCCTGGGCCGCCATTCCGCCGTGGCCGAGTTGCCCGGCGGGATCCGGATCTCCGGCTTCCTGGCCTGGTTCTTCTGGCGCAGCGTCTACCTCATGAAGCTTCCGGGCTGGGGCCGCAAGGTGCGGGTCGCCTCCTCGTGGGCCCTCGACTTCCTCCTGCCCCCGGAGCTCGTGCAGCTCAAGCTCGGGGGGTCGGGAGGCGTCACCCAGGAGCACTTCGAGCCCGGGCAGGAGGTCTTCCGGCAGGGCGATCTGGGCGACCGCGTCTACGTCATCCTCAGCGGGGCGGCGGAGGTGTGGCGGAAGGCGGACGGCCGGGTCCGGCCGCTGGCCCGGCTGGGGCCGGGCGATTGGTTCGGGGAGATGGCGCTCCTCAACCAGACGACGCGTGGCGCCACCGTGCGCTGCGTCGAGGCCATGGACGCCCTGAGCCTGCCCAAGCGGGACTTCACGGTCCTGGCCGCCAACCTGCCCGAGCTGCGGGAGAGCTTCGAGCGGGTGATGGCGTCGCGCCGGGCGGCCCCGGCGCGAGAAGAAGATCCCGTACCCGTCGGCCCCTGAGATCGACCGCGAAGGTTCGACCTCAAACGGTACCGTTCGTCCTCAAAAACACAGGGGTTGCCCCTTCCCCTGAACCACTGGTACAGTCTCGGCCGCTCCCTCAGGCCATCATCCGGGTCCGGGCGGGCCCGATCCGAGGATTACGGAGGCGTGGCGTGCACGAGTTGGCCCTTGTCCCCTTGTTCGAGCGGTTGAGCGCCGGCGAGCTCGAGAAGCTCGAGAAGCTGACCAGCCGCAAGCGATTCCCGTCCGGCACCGCCGTCTTCTTCCAGGACGACCCGTCCGATTCGCTCTACGTCGTGCTCTCCGGGTCGGCCAAGGTGTTCCGCACCTCCGAGGACGGCCGCGACCGGATCATGACGACCCTGCGCGCCGGCGACGCCTTCGGCGAGCTGGCCATGATCGAGGGCCAGCCGCGCTCGGCCACCGTGCAGACCCTCGAGGAGACGGAGCTGCTCTCGCTCTCCCGCAAGGACTTCGAGCGCTTCGCCAGCGAGCATCCCGACTTCCTCTACAAGCTGCTCCAGTCGATGTGCGAGCGGGTGCGGAAGATCAACGAAGACGTCCTCGACCTTTCCTTCAAGGACGTCCCCTACCGCGTGCTTCGCCTGCTGTCGCAGCTCGTGACCCGCCACGGCGAGAGCGGGCCCGACGGCTGGCGCATAAAGATGCCGCTCTCCGTGCGCGACCTCTCGTCGATGGTAGGGTCGAACACGGAGACGGTGGGGCGTCTGCTGGACCGTTACGAGAGCGAGGGCCTCGTGCGCCGGCAGGGCGCGAACTGGGTGGTCCCCGACCAGGGCGCCCTCACGCGCGCCCTGGAATACGCGTCCGCGGAATCATGAGCACCCGCTTTCGCACCGCGCTCGCCGCCCTCGCCCTTCTGCTCGCGCCCTCGCTCGCGTCCGCGCACGAGCGGTTCATCCGGCACGACCTGAAGCACCGCATGCAGGACTGGTTCTTCGGTCGCGATCCCAACGCCATGTTCGGGATGAACCCCAACATGCTGCACATCGGGCTCCTGGTGACCGGACTGCTGGCCGTCCTCCTCGCGATCTGGTTCCTGCGCGAGTCCCTGGACGAGGTGGTCCGTTACAAGGTCCTCTCCCGGCTGCGCGGCGGCGTTCAGCGCACCCTCCACAACCTGGCCGCCTTCATCACGGACAAGCCCGTGCGCGTGGGCTGGTTCTACGCCCTGGGTGAGTGGTCGGTGATCATGTTCCTGCGCGCACCCGCCCTCGTGCTCATGTACTCGGCCACCAACGACTCGCTGGTCATGCCGAGCTACCCCCTCGAGCCCTCGTCCGCGATCTACTTCAAGTTCATCCAGGCCCTGCTCGCGATCCTGATCCTGACCCAGACGCTGCTCCCCCTCTGCGGCGCCTCAATCCCGAGCAGGCGCGCTGGGTGCGCATCATCCTGGGATTCGGCTTCCTCGTGCTGGGGTGGATGAAGGTCTACAACCACGACCTCACCGCGGGCGTGGCCGACAACTATCCGGCCGTCATGAACGACCCCCTGGTGAACCTGTTCGCCATGGGCACCGACCCCTCGCTGCACCGCGAGACCTGGGTCGTCTCCTTCGGCATGGCCGAGATCCTGAGCGGCTTCATGCTCATGACCGGCATCTTCACCCGCTTCTGGGCCTGCATGATGCTGTGGGTCTTCACCAAGCTCATGCTCATCGACTTCGGTTGGGACGAGATCCCGCACATCTATCCCATCGGCGCGCTGCTGGCCGTGCTCACCTCCAACGACCTGCGCACCGAGTTCGACGTCGTGCAGAAGACGGAGCGCTCCATGCGCGGCCACCGTCCGCTGCGAAGGTTCGCGCTGGTGGCGGTGTCCTCGGTCGTCATCGCCGTCGTCGCGATCCTGCCCATCCTGTGGGGCCTCACCTTCTCCGACCGCGTGATGCTGAGACCATGACAAGGTTCAAGCTGGCCACCCGTACCCAGATGGTCGTGATGACCATCGCCTGGTTGGGCGTCCTCGTCGCCCTCGACTACTGGAAGAACCCGCACCTGCGGGCGGCGGAGCGCATGGCGGAGAAGGCGCCCGGGGCCGCCCTCAGCCTCTGGGTGAACCACCTCTGCTGCACGGGCTGCCTGGGCGAGGTGCGCGACGCGCTGGCCGCCCTGCCCTGGGTCGACGCCAAACAGATCCACCCGCGGCAGAACGTCGTCTCCCGCGAGCAGGCGGACGAGCACCCGACTCCCTCGTCGGACTACGGCGGCTGGGTGGACGTGGGCGTCACGAACGTGGCCGCCATCGACTTCGTCGAGATCGACCGCGCCCTGCGCGACAAGGGGATGGTGGCTTCGCGCATGGAGCTGAGCGGACCCGAGCACTTCCGCCTGGAGGCGAAGGTGCGGCACCTCTGCTGCGGGATGTGCAAGGACGCGACGGACCGGATCCCCACCCTCGACCGCACGCGCACCCGCTTGCGCTGGGTCGACAGCGTGACCACGGACCGCGTGAGCCACAGCGTCACCGTCCACGCGCGCTACCAGTCGAAGGGAGAGGCCGTCGACGTGGCCGACCTGCTCGGCGCGTTCGACGAAGTGGGCCTTCCGCCGCTGTCCCTGAGGGTCCTCGTGGATGCCGAACCGCAGCCGAAGGTGCCCGGAGGTTCTGTCGGACGTTGACGACAGACCCCCGGATGAGCTAAGTCAAGGCTCACCGTTGGGACATCAACCTTAACGTTTGGGCAGCAACTCAGGGTTGCCACTGCAAACATTCCCTCCGGAATTCCTGGTATCGGCGTGGCGTTCCGTCTCCGGTATGAGGCGGCCCTGGCCTTGTTGGAGGTGCATGTGAGAGTTCAGCGAGCCGCGGCGGTCCTGTCGATCGCCGTGGGGATTCTCTGCGGTTCGGCCGCCGCACGAGCCGAGGACCCCCAGCCGAGCCCCACCCCGCCCCCGTCTCCGCCTCCCGCGGCCACGACGACGTCGGTGCTGGCCAGCCTGCCCATCCGCATGTACGCGAACGTGAACCTGAGGCAGGACTACCAGCGGCCGGAGGACAAGGCGGATACGCTCCTGGACCCCAACCGGATCGACGGGCTCCTGACCCGCCTTCGCTTCGGCATGGAGTTCAAGGACGCCAAGGCCACGGTGAGCGGCGGAATCCGTGTGAGCGCCGGGGAGACGCCGAACCCGACCGCGCCCTTCATGCGCCTTGGCGACGCTTTCCGCCCCGTCACCTTCGGCCTCGACCAGTTCTACGTGGACGTGCGGCCGCTCAAGGACAAGTCGCGGCTCTACTTGACGCTCGGCAAGATGCCGATGCCGTTCTGGCGCGGCGATCGGGGCACGGCGCGCGCGGAGATGACGTGGGACGACGACATCAGCCCCGTGGGCGGCGTCGTGAACCTGAACCTGTACCACAAGGACGACAGCTCGGTCAGCCTCGACAACGTCGGTGGCTACTTCATCGTCGAGTGGTTCCGCCAGGACCGCTTCGCCGGCCTGGTGGCGGATACCTGGATGGTCGCCGATCAGCTCAAGCTGAAGGTGAAGCGCGTGACGCTGGCCGCGAGCTACTACGACTGGGAGCATCTCAACTCCGGTGCGCGCGCTCCCAGCTTCATCCCGGGCTCGAGCGCGGTGCTCTACCCGGCCACCAACGCGTTCCTGCTGCGACCAGGCACCCAGCACACGAACGCGGAGGTAGAGGTCGGCGGAGCCGCGTTCGAGTTCGTGAGCGACCGCTTCCGCATCGGCGAGGTCATCGCCCAGGGAAGCGTGCCGGTGGGCCTGCCCTGGCTGGGCCGCACGGAAGCGTTCGTGCTCGGCCAGTACGCCCACAACTTCTCGGTCCCGCAGGAGAAGAACGGCTGGGGGGCGACGCTCGGGATCACCGGCGGCGACCTCAAGCGGAAGCTGCACCCGTTCACCCTCTGGGGGACGTACCGGAAGGTCGACGCCGACGCCGCCCTCGGCACCTTCGCCGACTCGGATCTCGGCGCCGGCACCGACGTGAAGGGCTTCGAGATCTCGGCCGACTACCGGCTCACCAAGAACTTCGCGCCCTACGTCTCCTACTTCCACATGATGGTGGCGCCGCTGCGCAGCACGCGGTTCAACCGGCTGTTCTTCGGCGTGGTGTGGGACTTCTGATGAGGAGAGCAATGCGCTTGCAACGACGGGACGATCGGGGCCGGGTGGCGGGCCTGGGTGTGGCCACCCTGCTCCTCCTTGCCGGATGCGGACAGGTCGGCAGCCTCACCGACGATCGCAGCACGATCGTCGGCCGCGACCTCTCCGCCGTCGCCCTTCCCGGCGACGCGCAGCCTCGGCCGGTGGAGCGCGTGCCCCGCAGCCAGTTCGGCGTGGTCAACCCCGCGCCCCTGGGCGAGCGGGACCAGCCCGCCTTCGTCTATCCCAGCATGGACGCGGACGAGAGGGCGTCGATGCTGGAGGGCCTGACCTTCTTCACGACCGAGCACACGGCGGCGGAAGGGCTCGGCCCCGTGGCCAACCAGAAGCGCTGCATGGGCTGCCACCTCAGCGGCGACGACAACTTCGGCGGCTTCATCACGACGAGCTCGCACGTGACGCGGGCCGCCCGTTCCACG
>WNFI01319069.1_pt1 | contig 10568 bp, 7 predicted proteins | sample 5400471 | NCBI WGS metagenome assembly WNFI01 (sample SAMN13153348, study PRJNA577476) | soil metagenome | isolation source: 100 cm saprolite on Douglas fir-dominated hillslope | place: USA:California | collected 2013-09-17 | reverse complement strand
CGGGACAAATATCTACGGGCGATTGAGGAGCGGAGCTAACCCTGCTTTTCGTACGTCGCCGTGAGCGAAATCTTGTAGCGGGCGTGGGTGTGGTCCATGCCTTCGAGCGCGACGCCCTGCACGGCGCTCCGCACCGCGGCCGCGCATGCGCTCACGATCTTGCGATCGCTGACCGATCTGCCGGCCTTCGGGAGCAGGATGCGCAACTTGTGGCGCGTGAAGCTCACGTCGGCGACGTACTCGATGGTGCCGGTCGGGCCGGCGGTGGGGACGCACGTGGCCGTCTGCTCGATGGCGTGCGTGAGCGCTTCCTCGACGGGCTTGATGTGGTCGCACTGGTCCGGAGGGGTCTTCTTGAGTCCCCGGTCCATGCAGGCGACGACGCGCGGGTCCGACAGGTGGACCCTGGACGGCGGCCCGGCGTCGACGACGCCCGACACGATCCCGCCCCCCTCGGCCGGAAGGGCGGGCCCCTCGGCCGACGCGCTCTCGGCGGCGCTCGGGTCGACCGGCAGCCGGGGGCGCCGCCACAGATAGAGCCCGCTCGCCACGAGGACGACGCCCACGACGAGCGCCACCGCGAGCTGCACGCGCATGGGTCGATCGTCGACCCCGAAGCCGGCCGCGCTGCTCGGGCGCGTGAGGGCGGGGTGCGGATCGGACGGCGGGTGGGAGGAGTCTCGCGAAGGCATGGGGTCGGCGGGGGCACCCTACCTCACCACCTCGCGGCAGCGCCAGACCGGCGGTGGCACAATGGCGCGATCCGCCCTCAGCGCGCTGGACGGCTCGCGTCGTGCGAAGCACGATCTCAGGACACTACGCGGAATCGACGAGCGTCCTCGCGATGACGCCCCGCTCGTAGCGCGCGATGGTCGCCCCGAGGTCGAGGCCATCCGGCAGCATCCCCTGGACCTGACCGACGACCTGCTCGACGAGGTTGCGCGCCTCTTGCTGGCCGGGGCCGACCATCGCGACGCAGAATCGAAGGGGCCCGGTGCGGCCCGCCGTCACGGCGATGAGCGACAGCAGCAGCATGTCCGTAAGCTCCACGACGCGGGTCGCCGCGCGCCGGAGCGCGAGCATTTCGAGGATCGTCGGCCGCTCGCTCACGAGGCGGTTCGGCCCGCGGAGCTCGTAGCGCGCGACGGTGAGCGGGGCCTCGACCCAGTCGGCGAACGCGGCCTCCTCGTCGAGCGCGCGCAGGACCTGGTCTCGCAGGAGCAGCCCGGTGAGACCGTCGCGCTTCGCGAGGTACGCCTGGGCGCGGCGGTGGCTCCCGCTGTCCTTCAGGAAGGTCACGAGCTTGAAGCGCAGCTCGCCGAGCTGCACCTCGCCGCTGTGCATCAGGTTGACGCTCTTGCGGCGCTCGTACGTGAAGTCGACGTACGTGCCGTTGGTCGTGCCCGAGTCGTCGACGATCCACGTCGCGCTCTGCCACTTGAGCTGCGCGTGCTGCCCGCTCACGGTGGCCTCGGGGACGACGACGTCGTTGTCGGCCCGCCGGCCGATGGTCACGAGGGGCCTGTCGAGGCTCACGAGCTCCCCGACGTACTGGTTCGCGTTGGTGGCGAACGTCACGAGGAGCGACTGCGACCCGGGCGAGAACGTCTGCGACGCGGCGCGCCCCGGGGGCGGCCCCGGGTCGAGACGCTCGCGTGGCACCTGGATCGGGTTCGTCGTCATCGACACGGGGTTGAAGAACCGCAGGTGCCGCGCCGGCAGGCGCTGCTGCGCGTCGTCGGATAGGCAGCGGAAGACCTGCTTGATCTCGTCGATGCTGAGCCCCGCCGGGACGTCGAACATAATCTGCTGGCGCATCGTCTTGGCGCGCGGCTTGTACCCCGGCTCGGGCACGCGGCAGGTCCACATCTCGAGGAGCGTGAGGCCGAGCGCGTAGACGTCGTCCTCCGGGCTCGCGCCGCCGGAGCGGATCCGCTCGGGGCTCATGTAGTTGGGCGTGCCGCCGTCGGGCGGGGCCCCGGGGCGGCGCGCGCTGGCGCGGGCGCGCTCCTTGGCGAAGCCGAAATCGAGGACCATGGCCTTGCCGAACGAGCCGTCGGTGTTCGACGTGACCATGACGTTTCCGGGCTTGAGGTCCCCGTGGACGAGGCCCTGCTGGTGGATGGCCGCAACGCCCGACGCGACGTCGTGCGCGATGCGCCGGAACTCGTCGGCCGTGTAGCCGCCCTGGGCCTTCTTGCGCCGGATGTGCGAGTGGAGGGTCTGGCCGGTGATGTGCTCCATCACGAGGATGGGGCCGTACGGGCTCGCGGCGAGGTCGTGCACGCGACACACGTTGGGGTGGCCGACGGAGCGCGCGAGGAGGAGCTCCTGGCGGAGCGCCTCGTCGTCGCCCGGCATGCGCGACTCTTCCCGAACGATCTTCAGCGCCACCTCCTGCTGCGTGGTGCGGTCGAAGGCGAGGAAGACCTCGCCCATTCCACCCTTGCCCAGGCCCGCCGTGACGCCCCAACGGATGCTCCTCGAGCTCGAGGCGCTCGCGGCACGGCTCGGGATCGCGATTCGCGCCGAGCCCTTCGACCCCGGAGCGCTCGGCGGGCGGGGCGGCCTTTGCAGGGTGCACGGCAGGCCGGTCGTCGTCATGGACGCATCCCTCGCGACGCCCGAGAGGATCGCCCTGCTGGCGGCGGCGCTCGGCCGCTTCGATCTCGACGCCTTGTTCGTCTCGCCTCTCGTGCGCGCCCGCATCGACTCGGCGCGCGCCGGTCGCTCCGCCGTCCCCGCCGCCCCGCGCCTCGTCCCGCTGCCTGGCCTCGCAAGAACGCGGCCCAAATTGCCCTGAGTGGGTTCTGGCTCGGCCGTCCTACGCGAGCCGCGCGTAGAGGCTTTCCAGGCCCTCGTCGAGCTTGTCGATCTGGGTGCCGCCTGCTTGGGCCATGTCGGGGCGGCCTCCACCGGAGCCGCCGATCATGCCCGCGATCTGCTTCACGAGCTCTCCCGCCGGGTACCGTCCGACCAGACCCTTGGAGACGGTGAGGACGAGCATCGCCTTGTCCTTCTGTGCCGCGCCGACCAGCACGACCGCCTCGCCGAGCTTGTCGCGCAGCTTTTCGGCCGTCTCGCGCAGCGTCGCCGCGTCGCCCACCGGGAGCTTCAGGGCGAGCGCCTTGCCGCCGGGCACGTCGCGCGCCCTGCGCAAGGCGTCGGCGACGCCTCCGGCGCCCTGCTCTCCCCCTCCCCCGCCCAGCGCCAGCTCGCGCTTGAGCCCCGCGATCTCCTTCTCGAGCGAACGCTCGCGCTCGACGAGCTTGTCGATCTTCGCCGCGACCTCGGCGGGAGATGCCTTGACGGCGCGCGCGGCGTCGCGGAGCGTGCCCTCGACCGACCGCACGTACGCCAGCGCGCCGAGGCCCGTGACCGCCTCGATGCGCCGGACGCCCGCCGCCAGCCCCTGCTCGCCGGTGATCTTGAAGGAGCCGATCTCGCCCAGGGCTCGCGCGTGCGTGCCGCCGCAGAGCTCCACGGAGTCGGGCGTCATCGTCAACATGCGCACGACGTCGCCGTACTTCTCCTCGAAGATCGCGACGGCTCCGCGCTTGCGCGCCTCGTCGATCGGAAGGATCTCGGTCGTGACGGGCGCGTCGCTCAGGATCTTGCGGTTGACGAGATCCTCGACGCGCGCGATCTCGTCGGGCGAGAGGGCCTTGTTGTGCGCGAAGTCGAAGCGGAGGCGCTCCGGGGACACGAGGGAGCCTTTCTGCGTCGCCTGCTCGCCGAGCACCGTCCGCAGCGCCCAGTGCAGGAGGTGCGTCGCGGAGTGATTGCGCCGCGTCGCGCTCCGCAGCTCGTGGTCGACGACCATGTGGACGACGTCCCCGACCGCGACGGCGCCTTTGACCACCTTGCCGTACTGGGCGACGACGCCGGCGATGGGCTTCTGCGTGTCGCCTACCTCGAACCGCATCGGCTCGGCCCCGCGCCGCTCGACCGCGCCGCGGTCGCCGACCTGCCCGCCGGACTCCCCGTAGAACGGCGTGACGTCGGTGACGATCGCGGCCGACTCGCCCTGCATCGCGCGAATGGCCCGCGCCCCTTCTTTGACGATCGCGACGACGTGGGCCTCGACCTCCTCGCGCTCGTAGCCGACGAACTTCGTCCCCGCGGGTTCCTTCTTCCTGGCCGCGGCCAGCACCTCGCGCCACACGGCGTCGATCGCGGTCTCGTCGTTGAGCTTCGAGTCGGCGCTGCGGGCGCGCTGCTCCTCGAGCGCGCGCGAGTACCCCACCTCGTCGAGAGTCAGCCCCCGTTCCTGGGCGATGACCTGCGTCAGATCGACGGGGAAGCCATAGGTGTCGTAGAGGCGGAAGGCGGCCGGCCCGCCGAGGACGGACTCGCCGCGCCCGCGCGCCGCGTCGATCTCCTCGTCGAGGATCTTCAGCCCGCGCTCGATCGTCTCGCGGAAGCGCTCCTCCTCGGCGCGGGTGACGCTCGCGACGAGCTCCTTGCGGGCGGTGAGCTCGGGGTACACGTCGCCCATCTGGCGGACGACCTCGAGCGCCATCTCGTGCATGAAGGGCGCTGCGATCCCGAGGCGGTGCCCGTGCCGGATGGCCCGCCGCATCACTCGCCGCAGGACGTACTCCCGGCCCGCCCGGTCCGGGAACACGCCCTCGGCGATGAGGAAGGCCGCCGTTCGTGCATGGTCCGCGATGACGCGCATCGAGACGTCGTCGTCGGCCTGCGTACCTCCGTAGGTCTTGCCGGCGATGGCGCCCGCGCGTTCGACGAGCGCGCGCAAGATGTCGATCTCGTAGTTGGACGTCTTGCCGGCCAGGACGCTCGCGAGCCGCTCGAGCCCCGCGCCGGTGTCGACGCACGGCCTCGGAAGCGGCGAGAGGAGGGCCTCGCCGGCGGCGTTCACCGTGCGGTCGAACTGCATGAAGACCAGGTTCCAGATCTCCATCCACCCGAGCCCGTCGGGCGTGGGCTCGGACCCGAACGTTCCGTACGGCGGGGCCCCCGCGGCCAGATCGCCGTTGTACCAGTGCACCTCGGTGCACGGTCCGCAGGGGCCCGTCTCGCCCATCTGCCAAAAGTTGTCGGCCGCGCCGCAGCCGATGATGCGGTCGTCGCCGAAGCCGGTGACCTTCTTCCATAGCGCGCGGGCCTCGTCGTCGGCCGGCACGCCGCCGCCCTTCTCGCTCCGCTCGCCTCCGAAGACCGTGACCACCATCCGCCGCGGGTCGAGGCCGAGCTCGCGCGTCAGCAGCTCCCACGCATAGACGATGGCCCCCTCCTTGAAGTAGTCGCCGAACGAAAAGTTGCCGAGCATCTCGAAGAAGGTGTGATGGCGCGCCGTGACGCCCACGTTTTCGAGATCGTTGTGCTTGCCCGAGATGCGGATGCACTTCTGGCTCGAGGTAGCGCGGTTGTAGGCTCGCGCCTCCTTGCCGACGAAGACGTCCTTGAACGGGACCATCCCCGCGTTCGTGAACATGAGCGTCGGGTCGTTCTGCGGGACGATCGACGAGCTCTTGACGACCTCGTGGCCGTTCCTGGCGAAGTAGTCGACGAACGCCGACCGCACAGCGGCGGAGCTCGACATGGAGGAAGGCATCGTGCGCGGCTATAGCACACGCTCCCGGCCCCTCGCTCAGCGGGCGGCGATCATCAACCCCTGGTCGGCTCCACGCAGGGCGCTTTGCACCGCGCCGTCGACCGCCTCGTCCTGCAGCCGGCGGCGGTCGTCCTCGGTGAAGGTGGGCCCGCCGCCCGCGCTCGTGGCGCCGCCGGAGAGCGTTCCGCGCAAGGTCTGGTCGCGGCGGACGGTGAACTCGACGTGCGCCTGCACCTGGACGCTGCCGGCGACGCGCGACTCGACGAGCTGCGTGAGGCTGCCGTCGAGCGTCACGACGGGCAGGCGCCGCCGCGCCGCCTCGGTGAGCAGAGGGGAGTCGGGCTCGAGGACCGCGACGTCCTTCAGCTCCTTGGCCCGCGTGCGCGTCGCGTCGCGCAGGACGCGGCGGATGTCGGCGCCGCGTACCGCCACGGTGCTGCGCATGGTGCCGAGCTTGATGACGTAGCGCGCGCTCGCGGGCACGGCGCTCCCGTCGTCCTCGGGCTGCGCCGCGGGGGTCCGCCGGAGGCCGTCGATCGTCGCGCGCAGCTGCGCGACCACGCCCGGCGACGGCTCGGTGCGCATGCGCCGGTCGAGCGCGGGCAGGCTGTCGGGGTCGCCGACGCCAGAGCCGCCGCGCACGCCCACCGCCGCATGGCGCGCGAGAGCCGACCGGTCCTTCCCATCGCCATCGAGCCCGTCCTTTGTTAAACGGGATGGACGCGGCAGGCTCAAGGGTTCGAGCACCAGGACACGACGATCGCTAGGGAAGTGTGCGCGGGTAGATCACTCGGGCTACTTTGCCCTCCTTCGCGCGATGCCCGCCTGCAGCGCGGTCTGCCCGCCGCCGCGCCACGTCCGGCGGCGGCTGAGCCGCTACTTGAGGCGCTCGCCGAAGAAGCGGATCGCGTGACCCAGCATCAGAACGCGTTGACGCGATCGACGTACGTCATGGGCGACAGCTTCGCGAGCGCCTCGGCGTCGGCCTCGGGATCGCCGTACTCGCTGATGCGCAGGATGCGCCGGTAGGGCGCCGTGTTGCGCAGGAAGGTCCGCAGATCGCTGATCCCGACGACGTCGACTCCCGCGTCGTAGGCACCGGCGAACATCGTCATTCCGACGAGCACCGAATACCCGCCGTAGCTGCCGCCGTAGATGCCGACCTTCGGCTCGCGGCCCCCCGAGGCGAACTTGACGCGAGCCCACTTCGAGGCGTCCTCGATGTCCGTCACGATCTCGAGGCGCCGTGGGCCGTCGTCGGCGTGGAGCCAGGTCTTGCCGTATCCATCGCTGCCGCGGACGTTGGGCTCGACGTACACGAAGCCCGCGTCGACGAACATCTGCGCTCCCACGCTGAAGCCGGGGCGGGCCTGGCCCTCGGGTCCGCCGTGAAACGCCACGACCACCGGGCACGGCGCGTCCGGGGGGCACCTGTCGGGGCGGCGCACGAGCACGGGGATCTTCGCGCCGTCGCGGGCGGGGTACGTTTCGAGCTGCGCGCGCGCGAAGGACGCCGTGTCGATCTCGGGCGTGCTCGGCGCGTGCCATGCGTCGAGGCGCCCGCCGGCCCAGTCGAGCACGTAGCCCTGCAGCGGGTGGCGACCGTCGTCGACGCCCACGGTCGTGAAGCGGCCGTCGGGCGTCGTCGGACCGAACGTGACGTGGTCGGCCTCGGGCACCGCCGGCAGCTTGAGCGGCTTGAGCGTCCGGGCGTCGAGGGCGTGCGGGCGCGTGAATCCGCCCTCGTTGGTGGTGTAGGCGACGCGGGTCCGCTTGCGGTCGACGTCGAAGGCGTCGACGTCGGCGTTCACCTCGTCGCCGATGGGCTGCAGCTTGCCGCCCGTCCACACGTAGAGCCTGCGAAACTCGCCCAGCTTGTTCGTGACCACGAGGAGCGTGCCGTCACGGGCCCCGTAGCGCGCGTCGTACTCCTCCTTCTCCCCCTGGCCGAGGAGGGGCGCGAGCGCCTGCTTGGCGGGGTCGTACTCGAAGTACTCCGCGGTGAGCGATCCGGTCTCCCGGCGAAGGAGCAGCCGGCCGTCGTCCCGGATGTCCGAAACCCGCCAGAGCCCCTCCTCCTTGTCGAAGACGGCCTCCTTCGTCTTCTTCGCGACGTCCCAGCGATAGACGACGTACGAGTCGGGCTTGCGGTCGTTCGACGTGAAGTAGACGTACTTCGAGTCCGGGGAGACCACCTCGAAGCGAGTCTGGATTCCCGGCAGGTGCTGGATGACGTCGAGCGGACCGCCGGCCGGCGGTTGCAGGTAGAGCCCGGGGTTCTCCTCGCCCTTGCGATCGCGCTGGACGACGAGCCAGCGCCCGTCCGGCGTCACCGGGGCGAGCGACGTGTTGTCCGCGCCGCCGGTCAGCTCGCGAGGGAAGCGCTTCGGGCCGTCGACGCGCCAGATCTGGGCGATGCCCGTGATGGTCCACGAGAAGAACATCGCCTTGCCGTCGGGCGACAGAGCTCCGATGCCGGGGGCGCGCACGTCGATGAGCGACTCGATGCGGCGCGAGACGTCGGCCGGGAGGGGACGGGGGCGGTACACGTCGAGGATCTTCGGCGGCAGGCTCGCCGGGCCGAGGCCCGCGTATCCGGGGCTGACGACCTTGGGCGCGAGCGCCTCCGGTCCGATGACGATCGACGCCCTCCCCGGTGTCGCCGTGGTCGGCGGGGGCAGGACGGCCGCCGGGCGCGGTCGGCACGCCCCGAGCGCGCCCGCGAGGACGGCGGCGGTGGTGCACGCGAAACCCGTGCGCAGCGATCGGACGAACATGGCGAGAGTCAGCGCGAGGTCGGGCCGGCCTGTCAAGAGGCCTTCACGTGCACCGGCAGCGAGACGACGCGGACGCGCCGCGCTCCCCGGCTCGCCTCGAGCCGGCCCTGGGTGATCTCGATCGCGCGACTCGACACGTCGATGCCGATCCACCGGCGCCCGAGCCCCTCGGCGGCGTCGACGGTCGTGCCGCCGCCGCAGAACGGATCGAGCACGACGTCGCCCTGCTTCGACGAGACCGCGATGATTCGCTCGAGGAGAGCCAGGGGCTTTTGCGTCATGTAGCCGAGCTTCTCGGTCGAGAAGCTCTTGATCCAGGGCGAATACAGCGCCACCTCGTCCCAGACGTCGTCGATGGCGACGCCCCTCGGATTTCCGCCGCCGCCGCGGCGCTTGTATCCCTGGCCGTGAGGCTTGTACGCGAGGTCCTTGTGGAACGTGAACGGCTCGCGACGGTCGCGGACGTAATAGAGGATCGTGTCGTGATTGCGCACCCAGTTGGCCGTCCGGGTCTTGAACCCCGAGACCCAGCCGCTCCGCCAGATGATCTCGCGCCGGAAATTGTCGGGCCCGAAGAGCGCATCGAGGATGAGCTTCAGGTAGTGGCTCGCCGTGGGGTCGCAGTGCACGTAGAGCGACCCGGTCTTCTTGAGGGCGCGCCGGAGCTCGACGAACCGGCCGGCCATCATCGAGAGGTACGCGAGCATGTCGCGATGGGCGTCGAGGGAGCCCCCGAGCGCGCGCATCATCTCGCGCAGCGGCGCCGGCACCGGGGGGCGACCCGCCTTGGGCAGGGTCAGCGCGCGAAAGGCGCTCTCCGCGGCGTCGTCCCACCGCCAGCTGTCCTCGAACGCGACCTGCTTCGGCGCGCCCTTCTGGATCACGCTGTAGGTGCGGTCGGAGTTGAAGGGAGGGTCGAGGTAGACGAGGTCGACGGAGCCGGTCGCGACGTGCCGCCGCATCACGTCGAGGTTGTCGCCATGGAAGAGCGCCCCGGGCATCGGGGCGAGTGTATCCTCGGCCGTCGTGGACCCGCACACGAAGAAGCTCGCCTGGCTGGCGCTGTGGGCGCTCCTCGCCGCAGACGCGTCCGGCTGCAGCAGCTCCGCCGCAACGCAGGGTGGATCGCCGCCGGACGCGTCGACCGACGGGAGCGGCGAAGGGGGGGTGCTCGGTGAGGGCGGCCCCTCGGGAGACGCGGGCGGCGGCTCGTCCGCCGACGCACCTTCCGACGGGACGTCCTCGACGCACGGGGACGCGGCCAAGGACGGCGCGGCGGGCGACGGCGGGCTCCCGTCCGACCTCGCGGCGTTCTGTCAGAGCTACGCCATGGCCACCTGCAACGACCGCCAGGCGTGCGGCTTCCGGGGCCTCCCTCCCCTGGCCGATTGCGTGACGTCGGAGACGGGGGCCTGCACGATGCAGGTCAGAGGCATCCTGAGCGCCCTCTCCAGCGGGAGGCTCGTTTTCGACGCCTCGGCCGTGGCACCCTGCCTGTCGGATTCCGCGGCCCCCTTCTGCGATGCGAACAACCTCGGCATGGGCGTCGCCAGCTGCCGCGCCGTCTTCAAGGGAACGGTGGCCGTCGGCGGCACCTGCTACGCCCCCTACTTCACGATCTTCATCGCAGGGGACCTGGTCGACGAGTGCTCCACCGGGCAGTGCACGGCGACGTACCAGTCGTGCCCCGGCCAGTGCATCGCGTACCTCGCGACGGGCGCGGCGTGCTCGTCGTCGGGCGGGACCCCGACGTGCGTCCCCGGCGCGTACTGCGACGGAGCCCACTGCGCGACGTACCTGTCCACCGGTGCCGCATGCAACGGGACGACCCTCCGCTGCGATCCGTCGCTCACGTGCGGTCCGCACGATGCGGACGGCGCGCTGACGTGCGAGGCAAAGAAGCAGCAAGGGCAAGCGTGCACGTACGACAGCGAGTGCGAGCGCTCGTTGTGCCTTACGGGCACGTGCCGCCCCGGTCACGCCGGTGAATCGTGCACCGCGTACCTGCTTTGCGATACGGGTCTCAAGTGCGGCCCGTCGGGGTGCCAGACGCCCATCGCCGTCGACGGCGCGTGCGACCCCACGTACGACCCATGCGGGAGCGGCCTGGTCTGCGAGGCCACGGGGTTCAACGACGCCGGGGTGGCGGTGGGCGCTTGCCACGCGTTCCAGGCGCGGACCGGCGGGCAGCCGTGCTTCAACCAGCAGTGCGC
>WNFI01173373.1_pt1 | contig 10568 bp, 11 predicted proteins | sample 5400471 | NCBI WGS metagenome assembly WNFI01 (sample SAMN13153348, study PRJNA577476) | soil metagenome | isolation source: 100 cm saprolite on Douglas fir-dominated hillslope | place: USA:California | collected 2013-09-17 | reverse complement strand
AAAGAAACCGCAGTACCCGACGAACGCCCCGAAGTCGCCGGCGTGTATGTGAACCGCCTGTCCAGGCACATCGCCCTTCAAGCCGACCCCAGCGTAATCTACGCCGAACTGCTGCAAGGAACCTACAGCGGCGCTCTGCACCACGCCGACATGCAATTCGGTTCGGCTTACAACACTTACCGCCACGCCGGCCTGCCGCCGGGCCCGATCGCCAATCCGGGCAAAAGTTCTCTGCAAGCCGCTATGCATCCCGCCCAAACCAGCGACTACTATTTTGTCAGCGACGGCAACGGCCACCACCACTTCGCCGCCACGCTTGAAGAACACAACCGCAATGTCGCCGCCCTCCGCCGCGTGATGTCACAAAGGTGACTTTCCCGACCACTCTACTGGCAAGGTAGGTTTACTAACTACAAAACACAAGGTAGGTTTACTAACTACAAAACAAAAGAAGCGCGGCAATGCCGAGTCTTCTATACTTGAGTCACATCTAATAGTCGGAGCAATGTCCTTATCTAGATACCTCGCAGTCCTAGTCCTTGCGACTCTACCCTTGGGGGGATGTCTGTTCCACACCCACCGGGTGGAGCAGCTCGATCTCGCTGTCCTGAAGACCGCCACCAAACAGGATTTGGTCAGCTATATCAACACCGAAGCCGCCAAAGTCCAAAGCATGCAGGCCACGGTGGATATTGACACCTCGGTCGGCGGCGCCAAAAAGGGCCAGGTAACCGAATACCAGCAGATCCGCGGCTTCGTCCTGGCGCGCAAGCCTGAGATGCTGCGCATGATCGGCCTGTATCCCATCGTCCGCAACCGGGCGTTTGACATGGTCAGCGATGGCCACGAGTTCAAGCTGTGGATTCCCACCAAGAACCGCTTTGTGGTCGGCCGCAATGACGTCACTTCGCCTAATCCGGCCCAGCCGCTCGAGAACCTCCGCCCGCAGATTATTTACGAAGCCCTGCTGCTGCACGAGATCACCCCTGGGGATACTGCCGTCCTGGAAAACGGCACGGAGACGGTCACTGATGAAAAGGGCCGTCCCAGGGAACAGCCCGCATACGTGATTGATGTGATTCGCAGCCGCGGGGACGACAGTTGGCTATCGCGGAAAATCATCTTCAGCCGCCTCGATCTGCGCCCCAACCGCCAGCTCATTTACGACGAAGCCGAAAACATTGTCACCGACGCGCGCTATACCGACTACAAAAACTCCGACGGCGTAAGCTTTCCTACGAAGATCGAAATCAAACGTCCGCAAGAGGAATACGACATTACCCTGACCATCCTGAAGCCCGGCTTGAACCAGACTTTGACCGACGAGAAGTTTGTCCTGGAGCAGCCCGCCGGAGCCCAGGTGATCCACCTCGACCACGCCCAACCGGCCAACGGCGGCGGTAGCCACTAGAAGCTGTTAGCATTTGGAAGCTCTTCGCCGTTAGCTAGGAGCCAAAAAGCTAAAAGCTAGCCGCTGCCTTTTTATGATGAACAAAATGATCGTCTCCAACCTGGCGCACCGCCCCTTGCGCAGTGCCATCAGCATCGTGGCCATCGCGCTCGAAGTCACCTTGATCCTGCTCATCGTCGGCTTCGCTCTGGGGATGCTGAACGATTCTCGGACTCGGCAGGCGGGGATTGGCGCCGATGTCATTGTGCTGCCACCGTCTTCTTCCATTCTGGTCGGCATAACTGGCGCGCCCATGCCCATCAAAATTGCCGGCATATTGGCGAAGTTGCCCCATGTGACCATTACGTCTCCCGTTCTGATTCAGATTCAACTCGCTGGGAACTCCCCGGAGACAATCTACGGAATTGACCTGAAGACGTATGACGCTTTGCGTCCCTTTACTTATTTAAAAGGTGGCCCATTTCAACAGGCGAACGACGCAATCGTGGACGATGTTTACGCGGATGCGAGGCACACACGAGTCGGTGTGACAATTCAGGCGCTCAATCACACCTTCCGGGTTGTCGGCATCGTGGAACATGGCAAAGGCTCTCGCCTATTTCTTCCGTTGGCTACACTGCAACAACTGAACGGCGCCCCAGACCGGGCCTCTGCCTTCTATGTGAAGACCGACAATTCCTCGAACGCAGATGCTGTGGTTAACGAGATACAAAGCGTACCCGGTATGTCCGGTTACGTGGTGCGCTCGATGCGTGAATATCTTTCGATGATGACACCGGACAATGTCCCCAGTCTTTCGGCATTTATCAGGATCGTGATCGGCATCTCAGTGACCATCGGCTTCATTGTGATCTTCCAGGCGATGTACACAGCCGTAATGGAGCGCACCCGGGAAATCGGGATACTGAAGTCATTAGGAGCATCGAAGTTCTACATCGTGAATGTAATCCTGCGCGAGACCGCTTTGCTTGCCGTGGGGGGAATCATTCTTGGGATTGTAATCAGCGTGGTCGCCAAAGAAGCCATCCACAAACGCATCCCGACGCTCCCAGTTGATATGAGCACTCATTGGATCGTAAATGCCACCATTATCGCCATCGTCGGCGCCCTCGGCGGAGCACTCTATCCCGCGTTCAAAGCCGCGCAGAAAGACCCCATCGACGCGCTGGCGTACGAATAGGCGGGTCCGTCAGTAACAGACCTGTCATTCCGAGCGGAGGATATCATTCGCATCGCGAAAGATCTTCGCAGTCGAGAGCCCGCCCTGAGCGAATGACCGAAGGGAAGGAGTCGAACGGGAACCTGCTGTTTTGCCGACTGAGAAATAAAGCCGAGCTATCGCCAGCGCATGTCATACCCCAGCCCCTGCAAAATCTGGCCGAAGAAACATCCGGCTGCGGCGCAACCGTAAGCTGCCGCGGCGACGCATTCCACACCCGGGGATCACCCGGAAGAATCTGCGCAGAAGCATTGCTCTGCAGCGGGTTCATGTCAATCTGCTGCGATAAATTCTGCTGCGCCGCGTGCCACAAGAGCCACAACTTCGCATCCGTGTGCTGTGTCTGATTAATAAATCCCACTTCCGGATTCGCTCTGCCTCCGCATCCCTGCAGCAACACAATCATCAGGGCCAGCGCCCGCAGCGGTCCGCGCATAGTTTTCCTTTGCCCCTGTTAAGGCCATCGGCAAGGCGCTTCGCAAGCAGCATGGTTTTGCTTCAGCACAGGTGTTACGACTTTCGGCATGTCCGCGCCCGCGTGGGGACAGCCGCAAACGGGAGGGCACGACTTCAGTCGTGCCAATTTTCGCGGATGTCCTTGGAGCGGGCTTTTAGCCCGCGAACCGGAAGTCTGCTAAAACATCCACATGCAGCGCCCAATCGGCGTGACCGCAATCGCGATCCTGTTCGCTCTGATTTCGGCTTATCTGGGCGCGCTCGGAGCGATTATGTTGCTTGCTCCCGGCGCCGCTTCCCTGAGCCTGGGCGCGCCTCTGCTGCATGGGTTGGAACTCGCCGGCCCTTACATGTTCTTGCTGACCGCCGCCGTCGCCGCCGCTGTCGCAGTCGGCTTGTTTCGCATGAAAAATCTCGCCCGCCGCGCCGCCATCGCCGTCTGCCTTGCCGGCATGATCATGCTGCTCCCCAAAGTCTCCGCCGACGCCGCCAATTTCGGCCCGCGCTTCTTCCTGGCCGGATCCATGGTGGTGATTCGGATGATCATCGTCTGGTATTTGTGGCAGTACTGGGTTGCAGAAAAGTTTAGTTAAAGACCGGGTTGCGGCAGACCGGCTTCACTCTGTTATGGGCGAACATCCCTCAGCACTACACCTTCAAATCCCGGGACGTATAATTCGGAGCGCGTTTCGGGCAGTAGGCTGAGGCCAGTATGGATGGCAATTTTCGCGCTGCAATCGCTCTCTCTGTTTCGCTTGTCCTCTCGACAATCATAGGGTCCTCCGTATTCCTGAAGGCGAAGAAGCTCACCCAGGCAGTTCAAGTAACTGGTTCTGCCAAGACGCGGATTAAATCCGACCTCATCGTTTGGAACACTTCTGTCACAGTCGAAGGCGTGCAACTATCCGATGCGTACCACAGGCTCGACAAGAATGTGGAATCTGCCAGAGCGTTCTTAGTGAGCAAGGGGATTTCAGCAGATCAGATTCTGACTTCCGCGGTGCAAGCCACGCCAATCCGCAAAGGCAAGCAGCCAAATTCCGACCAAGACTCTCAGGTTGGCCAAATCACTGGTTATCAGCTGAAGCAGTCTCTGGAGATACGTTCGGCAGATGTGGACAAGGTCGGAGCGGTTTCACGCCAGGTCACGGAGTTGATTAACCAGGGCATTTTTCTGGAATCCGATGCGCCGCAGTACCTTTACACTAAGCTCGCCGACACCAAGATTGCCATTCTGGGAGCGGCTGCACAGGATGCACTGGCACGAGCGAAACAGATCGCAGCAGCGACTGGCAGTAGTGTCGGCGAAATTCGTTCGGCGGACATGGGAGTGCTGCAAATAACTCCCGCCGACTCTACCGATGTTTCAGAAGAGGGCGTCAGCGATACCACTTCGCTCGAGAAAGACATCACTGCAGTCGTTCACATGACATTTGCGTTGAATTAAAACTGGTCGTCTTGTATTTATGGCAGTACTGAACCGGAGAAAAATTCCACTGAAGAGTTAACTAGAGATTGTGGAACGCGCCCTCGCCCGTCCACGAGCCCCGTCGGGGTTGAATTGTGGCCATTGAGTCCGCTACCGCACTTCGGCCCTTTGCGAATCCTCGCCCGGCACTCTGCTCTCGGCGCTAGGCTTCTTCTCCCGCGTTCCCAGATCAACCACCATCGACATATCCCCGACCAGCATGCCCACCAGCTTGAATCCGGACGCGCCATTGGCCGCTCCGCCGCTGGCGTCTCCGCCGCCATCTGTACCATGATGCAGGCCGCGATCGCCATCCGGCGAAGCCGACGAAGCCGCCAGCATCACCGCAATGCCGGTCGTCAGATACCTCGTCTTGGGAGTCGTAACCTGTGCGCCACCCTCGGAGTCGAGTTTCAAGTTCTGGCCTTTGTTAACGTCAACGCCCTCCAGCGTCGCCTCAATCTCTTGCTCAATGCCGCTCGGAGGAACGACTTGGTGGAAGGTGATCCGCAGTTGGCCATTACGGCCAAGCCGGCGGGCCGGCCTGACTTCCAAAACCGTGCCTTTCAGATGGCTTCCCTCCGGCAAGAAAAGATGGTCCGAAACCACCAGCGGCTGGCTGATCACCGCATCCACCAGATCGCCCTTCTTGCTGGTCGCGGAACTCAACGGCGTACTCAGCCACGCGTGAACCAGGCTGCCCGATGGAGGCTGTGTCCCGATACTCGTCAGCGTCTCCGCCTTCAGTTGCTCGCTGCCAAAGCCCAGCGGTTCCTGTACGTCGGCAACGAAGGTAGTCCCCGAGTCCACGTACTGCGGGTGGTACGGCGATTGCGCGAGTGCCAGTCTTTCCAATCGGTGCATCTTGTTCGGCGCGTGGATCTGTTCTTTCACCCCTGCAATCTGGTCGTGAATCTGCTGCCGCGCCTGTGCGACTTTGCTTTTTGCTGCCGCCTTGCCTTCGGCCATTTTCCCATGCGGCTCTTCACTTGCAGGCACAAAGCGCAAGACCGCACTCGAACCGGGTGTTACCAGAACATGGATCGGCAGGTGCCTGCCATCCTTGAGCACCAACTCATCGAACTCGATGCGCACTTTGCGATCGGGCGAGAAATCCGCGTTCAGCCCCGCCAAGGCCCGCGTCTTTTTCGAGACGGCATCAAGTTCCGCGATCTTGCCGTTTACTTCGCTCCCGGCCGGAACCAGTAGCTGATCGAACGCGTAAATCGGTTCCGCGGTGGTGCCGTGGACTTTCTGGCCGACCTTTTGAATGCGAATTTCGTGATCCAGCACCACCTTCAGCGGCGTACCCGCCGGCACCGTCAACGCGATGGACGCAGCCTCCTTCGGTATCACCGGAGCGGTCGCCGCCGTCGGAGGCTCCGCGGAGCGAATCTTCAGCGATTGACCCCTCGTGCGGGCTCCGGCAAGGAGCAGAAGGACAACGAAAGCAAAGTACCGCATAATGCTATTTTCCCGGACTAGTACAGTTTATCGGGTTCTTGCCTGGGCGGAAATAGCCGCTGCCCAGGCAATCTGCTCTTCGCTGACAGCATTCGGGCTCACGTTCCGGAAAGAGCAAAATTCCTCGGCAAAAACTCCACTTCGTGAACAATGTTTAGCTACTTCTTCTTCTCTTCACTCGCCCACCCCGGCAACACTCTTGGACGCTAGCTGCTTCAATTGCGCCATAAGGTCTGTGATGGCATGGTCGAGGCTCTTGTCGCTATCGAAGACGGCAGGTCTCACATGGGCGGTGAGCCACCAAAGTGAAACGTGCGTCTTGGGATCCAGAATTACCAGCCGGAGATGAGGATCGGTATAGGAGCCGCCAATAGGGACGTTGGCAACCGAACCAGTAACGGCAACTCCGACAATTGGCTCCCGAAAACTGCCTTTGTTCGCTGCGTGGAACGCGTTATAGACCTCGGCAGGGTCATTGTTGCGCAAGTCGTCCCCGATTGTATTGGAGATAAATACCTTCCTCGCCGAGGTGATCTGCGAAGGGATTGGCGCCACTTCGGATGCTTTTTGCGCTACGAGGGAACTTGCCAGCATGAACGTCACCGCTCCGGCCAGGACTGCGCTGTTTATCGTCTTCAGCATGTAAACCTCCGTTTACAGAACGTCCATTGTCCGACAAGATTGCAAAGTATCCACCTTAAATCGTTGCCTCTCAGCAACAAGAGTGCAAGTGCAAAACGGGAGGCGGCTGCTTCTCCGCCTCCCGTCGAGAACTGCCCCGGTTAGAACTTCTAAAACCCCGTGCCCGGCCACCTCAAAGGCTCGTTATACTCCCGAGAACTTCGTACGAACTCGATCTTTCCCTTGTCAGTATCAATGGTGCCAGCCATCTTGTCGTCACCTGCGGTCAGGTCGCATTTATCGAAGGCAACGTTACGACCCGGCTGAGGATGAGTCTGAAGCGTGAGCCTCTTTCCACTGAGGGTTCCGGTGACCGGAATCGGGTTGTTTTCGTCAGGCCCCACCCAGCCCTTTACCGTGTCACCAGTTTGCTGCAATGACGCCTTACCGGTCATCGTTCCGTCGGATGTCGAAATCGTGACCTGCCAGTTTCCGGTTACGTCGGCGGCTCGGGCCGGAGCGACCGTTAGCGCCAACAAGAACACACTTAACATTCCCAGTCGTTCAATCATGTAGGGGCTCCTTGCCGGGTTAGTACGCTAACCGCACCGGAAAGTTCACCTCGGATCCCCGCCGAGCGATGCCTGGCAACCAGTTTAGCTTATGGCAACAATCAGGCACTTCAAATAGGCTGTTTCCGGCACCCCCAGCAATGTCGGGTGGTCTTTCGCCGCCCCCCGGCTCTCCAGCAATCGAAGATTCCTGTGCGAATCCACCCCCGCCGCCGTCACCGTTCCCAGCAAATCCGTCGCGCTCACGTGATACGAGCACGAGCACGTCACCAGGATTCCCCCCGGCCGCAGCATTTTCAGCGCCCGCAGATTCAGCTCTTTGTACCCGCGCAGCGCCGTCTCCAAATCACGCTTGCTCTTGGCAAACGCCGGAGGGTCCAGCACCACGCAGTCATACTGCCTCCCCGCATCCGCATAGTCCCGCAGCAGATCGAACGCGTTGGCCTCAATCCACTCAATCTCCCGCAAGTTCAGCGCAGCATTCCGCTCTGCCAGCTCCAGTGCCGGACGCGAACTATCCACCCCCGTCACCTTCGAACACTTCTCCGCCAGATGGAGCCCAAATCCTCCCTGATAGCAGAAGACATCCAGCGCCTCGCCGCGCCCATAATGTGCCGCCGCCGCGTAGTTCTCCCGCTGATCAAGAAACGCCCCCGTCTTTTGCCCGCCCAGGGCGTCATAAACAAACCGCACCCCATTCATCTGAAATTCGGTGGAAGTCTTCTCGCCGAAAATCGCCCCGCTCTCCTTCTCCGCCAACTGCTCCAGCTTCCGCACCCGCGGATCCACCCGCTCCACGATCGCCGCTGGATTCAAAGCTTCCCGCAACTCAGAAATCATCACGCCCCGCATCGCCTCTGCGTCCATCGCCTGCGTAACAATCTGCACCGAAAGCAAATCGTTGTACCGGTCCACAATCAGCCCCGGCAAAAAATCCCCTTCGCTGAAAATCACCCGATACGCATTCGTGTTCTCGACAAACTGCTCGCGATAGGCCACCGCCGCCCGAATCCGCTCCCGCACCAATTGTTCGAGATCACGCACTGGCTTTGGCGAGATCATCCGCACCGCAATCTCAGAAGCCGTGCTGTAAAGAGCGGAGCCAAGCACCCGTGGTGGGTGCCCTCGTGTGGGTCGGGCATTCTTGTTCGCCAACTGCTTGGGACGGGAACCGACCTCTCCTTGTACCGTGACCAACGCGCCGGAAGTCGCGCCCCGCGCCTCCAACACATCCGATCGGTAAACCCACGCATGCCCCGCCCTGAGGCGGTCCGCACCCCGTCGCGACACTACCACCACCGGCTCTGCGCCAACGTTTTGAACCATGCCAAATCTTATCGTGGATTGAGAATTGCTCGTACGGGTGGGGTAAATCTGCCGATGGGTTTGTTCTTACTTAGCGATCTTACTTCACGACCAGCGCTGGATACGCCTGGTCAACGATTTCTTTGCCAATGCGCTGCTGAAAATTTCGGAATGCGGGTAGATCGTATAGCCGCATGCCCAACTCGTCGGACATGCCAAGAGCCTGCGCCTTGTGGCCGCTCTCGCGCACGGCAGCGCTCAATTTTGCAGCTGTGTCCTTATCAAAACTTTCGGACACAACCACAGTGTTGTCAGCGCACAGTTGCACGATGACCAGCCCTTCCTCCGTCGATAGTTGGGTTACTGAAACCGGGCAATCCCCAGTGGGGCAAGAGACGTCCGCGGTGGCCGTTACCGTCTGATAGCGACGGGAGACCGCACCAGCGTAAAACTTAGCAAACCGCTGCGCGGCCTGCGCCGAACTCCAGCGCGACACATAAAGTACTTTCAAGTCAGCCGTGCTGGGCGTCGTTGTTGATTTCTTTCGGAAGGCAACATAAGCCCCTCCCTGCCAACTCCTCGAGAGATCATCGGCAAGAGTTCGTGTGCCGAGTTGCCAAAGCAGGGCCCTGACATCCAGCTCACCAATGCTTCCTGAATCGTACAACTCGTAGGTGGCTCCCAGCATGGCGCGCACGTCTGGAAACGTGAAGGCAGGTAATTTTTCCTGGGCCAGATACGCCCGCGGTTGAATGACCTCGTGCGTGCTGCGTGGTGGGTTGGCAAACGCTCCGGCGAAGGCCATCTTCTTGCCGCCCGCTTGCAGCAGCTCGCCCTCGAAAATCAGCCCTTCGTGATAGGGGAACTCTCCCGCCACCCGCAGAATCATCGGAGAATCGTGCATCATCTGCGAGTCGATGGTGCCTTTGATGGCGGGATCTTCCATCCGGTAAATCAGGCCGGGTGTGTTCTGCAAACTACGTCCTGAAGGAGCCAATAGATAATCCACGTACACAACTGTGGCCTGCCCTTCCACTACCGCCCTGCGCGCAGATTTACTTTCGTCCGCAAGGTTTGCCCTATACTCGCCGCGATTGGTGTCACCCGCCTTCGTCCAGGTCGCGAGATCGTAATTCTGTCCTTGCGCTGCGCTTTGATCAGGAACTCTTGCAGATTGAATTCTCTGGGCAGCAGGCCAACCTTCTTCATCGTCAGCTCGGAGCGCGCCATGCGTTCCGAGGCCTCTTCTTTCGCCATTCTTGCCCGGGCCGACTTCTCCACCTCATCCGGTCCAACCAGTTGCCGCTTGATCGCTGACCGCCGGGGGAACCCGCTGTCCTCAGACGCGAAATTCGCTATGCGGTCCACTGCGCTGAACAGCTGCTTCGCTTCTTCGGGAGATATCTTCGTCTCTTCCGAATGATCTTTGCGTGCCTTGCGTGCCAGATCGCCAAGGCTCTGACTCGAGTTCTGGTTCGACTGACCTTGATCCGAGGTTGAGAGACTCGACGGAAGAGTTCCCGGCTCCTGTGCCAGGAGCCCCGCCGAACACAGGCAAACCAGCAGAAGAGTGCAGACCAGCGCGCGAATCAAGCAAGTCTTCACAAATGCGGCTCCGGCAAGAGGTTTGCCTGCATTATCGCCGCGGGTAGTGGGAAGGCTAGTGCAAAACGGCGCGGTCTGCTTACGGAAGTAATGGATTTGCCGAAGATTGTCGCAGCTTCTGGTGATCTACGCCGAAACCGGTTCCTTCTGATGCCGCGCCGCAGCTTCCGCTCGCGCCAAGTCCAAGTCCCGCTGCAGCAGATCGAGCACATAGCTGGGAAGCTCGCCGGCCCATTCGTCCAACTCAGCCTCACCCCAGTTGCCGTTCAGGCGAACGGTTTCAGTGAGGTCCTCGGGAAACGCCTGCCGGTAGCCGCCTTCGCGCACGAATGTCTCGCCCAATTTGCGTCCGGTGGCCGCGTCATATACTCGGCGATGGGCGCTACCATCGGTGTTCGAAAAACTTAGGAACACCTCGCCACTTTCCCCAAACTCGCCGCGATAGTA
>WNFI01072239.1_pt1 | contig 10569 bp, 11 predicted proteins | sample 5400471 | NCBI WGS metagenome assembly WNFI01 (sample SAMN13153348, study PRJNA577476) | soil metagenome | isolation source: 100 cm saprolite on Douglas fir-dominated hillslope | place: USA:California | collected 2013-09-17 | reverse complement strand
CACGGCGCAGCTGGCTATCTGCCGATGCAGTTTCTCTCGACCAATACGAATCTGCGCACTGATGAATGGGGCGGTAGCGTGGAGCGCCGCTCGGCTTTTCTGTTGGCGCTCGTCGATGCCATGGCAGCCACAACATCTCGTGAATTCGTATCTGTGAAGCTCTCTCCAGGGTGGACGTTCAACCAGGTTGAGACACCGACCCGGTTGCGACGTATTCCTGGCTTGTGAGCCAGTTGTCCAAGCGCGGCATTGCGTATTTGCAGCTAGCCAATTATGGCGTGGGATGGGACGTGTACGGAAAGCTTCGTCGCCTTTTTGAAGGTCCGGTGATCGCGGGAGTGGGATTCAACCGGCGGAGCGCCGCCCAAATCATTGCCGATGGAGGCGCGGACATGGTCGCATTCGGCCAGGCCTACATCGCCAATCCCGACCTTGCTGATCGATATCGGCATGGCTGGGATATCAGCCGTCCCAAGCCCGCAACCTACTACACGCAGGGCGAACACGGATATATCGACTATCCCGTCTATTCGGAAAGTGATCCTAAGAATCTTCAGTCCGCAGACGAGGAATTGGTGCCCTTAATGGCATAAGATGGGACTCCTGGGTTTGCGGTCTAGGTATAGGTAGAGAATCTTCAAAACCAAGATAATCCTCCCCAACTAGCCGCTGAGGAGACTAGCCCTGCGATTGAGCCCTTAGGCAAGTTCCCTGACCCAATTCATCCAGAGGCCGCTCGCGGTCCATTTGCACCGCGAGCGCGTTCATGATAACGGCTAGCAGTCCGGGAAAACGCTTATCGATCTCCTCGCATCGTGGCGTGTTGTACATCTTCACGCCCCGGCGTTCACTTCTTATGAGGCCCGCCTCTCGAAGGGTCCTAAAGCGCTGAGAGAGCGTCGACTTCGGCACCTTGCGATCGCTCAATTCTAAGAAGGCCGCGCAGGTCTGTGCGCACTCCGATCGCGCAATCCCCGCGAAGATTTGTACGCGTGCGGGATCTGACAAGGCATGGAGAATACTCTCAATGGTGATGTCATCGGCGGATGGATGAAATAGCGGCTTCATGACCCCAATCAACATCCAGCGGACTTGCGGTAAGCATTCGGACCACATCCTGAAACGGCGTGAAATCTGGCACTGAAGTGGCTCGGCTTGTGGTAACCGACACGCTCGGCTATCTCGAGTATCGGTAGTCGTGTTTTGCGGAGAAGCTGCTTTGCCCGATCCATCCGCGTACGAGTCACGAACTTGAAAGGGGTGACCCCGGTTGCAGCCTTGAATAAACGCGCGAAGTGAAATTCGCTTAAGCCGGCAGCTCGAGAAATCGAACGCAGCTCGAGAGATTCTCCGATATGGTCATGGATGTAATCGATCGCCGCACGCAGTTGATCGTCGGTAAGCCGTGGTGGACCGGCAAGCGGGTATCTGACTTGTGCGTAGTTGCGCAGAATTCGCGCACACGCCGCGTTGAGCAAGGTCTCAGTAAAGAGGTTCGCTGCCGGGTCATTGATTCGCGGCGCAGATGTAAGAGCGGCGGAGATTTCATGCAGGAAAGGGTCTGGTGTCGCGAACGTTGGTATAAAGTCGAGCGGACGACCGATCCCATTCGATAATGCAAGCTCTGCCAAATAGCTGGGCTCGAAAAGAAGTAAACTGTACGACAAGACCCGGTGCCGGTCGTCCGTCGCGGGACGAAGTATCATCGGCGCGTCGGCGGGTAGGAAAACAACGTCGCCTTTTGCCGTGGTTTCCCGTCTGGTGCGCCCGTTCAAATTTCGATCGAATTTCATCGGTCGGTCGAAATGATGGAGGCAAACGACATGCTGCTTTGGACGAAGTTGCGCGATTGCGTCCGCGTTTTGGGACAAATTGAGTTTCAACCGGAGATTGAAGAGTTTCACCTGACCGCCGCGGAGCTGTACACAGCTCAACGAGGAAGGAGGGGGGCAGAACCCGAACTCGGGCGGGTTGTATTCAAAACCGTAGGGATGAACCTGGGTTAATGTCTTCATAAGCGAGAGCGGCACCCTCTTCTTGATCAATTGCATCGGTTCGGTGCCGCCTTCTTGGTGGCCTCTTTTTGGATCCAGGCCGCGCTCGATCCATCGTTCCACGTTTTCGACCACCACGATCGGATCATCCATCACGTTGAGACCAGAATTGCCGAGACGCCGGTATTCCATCGTTCTAATTCCTTTCCTGTTCGCTGAGTACGTGGATGGCAACATTGGCGACCCTGTCTCTTATTTGCTCGTTGTAAGAACGGAGGTGCGGCGTGGCTAAATGGGCCTCGAACGTCTCGCGGCTATTCCACTTCTCGAGCATCACAAAAGCGTCGTCTCCGAACCGGTCCTTGCTGCCGCAGCTATCCATCGTAAGGCTGACTTCGACAAAACCCTCTTCTGCTCGCTGCAAGGGAATGATGGCTTCTAATTCTTTGATAAGCTCCGCCCGCCGGCCCGGTTTGGCGGTGACCACGGCGATGACATGGATCATGTGAGAGTCCTTTTTCATCTCGCAAAGTGCGAAATGAGGTGCTAGTTTAAAATCTGCACCAACACTTAGGATGACTCCTTATGCCCGTCAAGAAGGCAGTTTTACCGCACCTGGTGAGTTCCAGTGAACCAAGGCCGGACTACAACGACACGTTTGAAAACCCCGGCGTCAACCCGGATTGCGGCATCCGAAACGTGTTGGATCGGATCGGGGACAAGTGGAGTTATCTCATTATTCTCAATCTGGCGAAGCGACCCCAGCGGTTCGGCGAATTACGGCGCAGCGTTGTCGGTATCTCCCAGCGCATGCTGACCGACACGCTCAGGAGTTTACAGAGAGATGGCCTGATTGATCGAACGGTCTTCCACACGAGGCCGCCGAGCGTCGAATACCGGCTTACGCCGTTGGGGGAATCTCTGCAAGAACCCATGCGCCTCTTGGTTCGCTGGGCCGACGATCATTTGGCCGTTCCTGTTCAATATATAACTATAATAGTTACATTATTTGGCAACACGCCGTTTGAAGCGAGCCATTACCCTCTTCCTCCGGTGACTCGGACAACGATTGCGGCACTTGAGACAAGAAACGGCCAATTTCCCGAATTGGGGTATATCTACCTCCCCAGACAATGAGACCCGCGGATTCTCCCAACAGATTGTGGCGTCGTCACGATGTTTTTAAGCCCCTCGGCGCAACCGCTATCACCGGTCCAAACGGCTCCGGCAAAACGACTATATTTAATATCCTCGCCGGAATCACCAAAGCCGACCAAGGACAGGTATTCTTTCCGCGTACCGATATCACTCGCCTGGGAGCATTCGAACGGTGCCGTCGTGGATGCCGATAAAATGGAACTCATCCAAAGAGGAAAAGTGGTTATAAGGCGGGAGAAGTCTAGCCACGAGCTTGCTGGTCTGCCGCGCAATCTCCCTCCGGTGATACCGGACGCGACAAGCCACAATTTGGGGTGGGTCGGGTTACAGGCAGTTCGTTACCGGGATAGTGCCACTAACGAAATTCATCTGCCTCCGCTTTCTCAGCATTTGCTGGTCCTGATCACGAAGCCCCCCGCGGAGATGAATCTCAGGTACGAGGGAGTCAAGAGGGAAACACCGCCTCCTGTTGGCTCGGTTATGGTAATGCCGGTTGGGAGTAGTGTAACATGCCGCTGGCGAGGTACAGAGGACGCGTTTCATATTTATTTGGATCCAAAGTTGATCGCTCGGGTAGCGACGACGTCGTTCGGGCTGGACCTCTCCCGCACAGCGGTTCCGCCGCTCGACGCTTTAATCGTACCCGAGCTTCGCACCACGATGCTGGCCGTGGACGCCGAGTTAAGGGCTGGCGGCGTTGGAGGACCGCTCATTATCGAGTCGCTTGCCAATGTTTTAGCCGTTCACCTGATCCGCCACATCTTTGGGCTGCGTCGGCTAGCCACTCGGACGGATGGAGTACTTCCGCGCCGGAAGCTCATCATGATTGTCGACTACGTTATGGCGAACCTAAACGGCCGTCCGACGCTGGAACAAATGGCCGCGTTGGTTCATCTCAGCCCCGATCACTTCGCGCGGCAATTCAAAGCGGCAACAGGTTTATCGCCACACCAATTCCTAATCACACGGCGCGTTGAACGGGCGCAACAGCTCCTGCGCGGACGAGGAGGCGTCAGTCTTGCAGAGGTCGCGATAGGGGTCGGTTTCTTAGACCAGAGTCAGCTCTGCTTTCACTTCAAGCGGATTGTCGGCGTCACACCGGGGCAATTTCGGACCTCCGCAAAAATCACCTAGAAGAGAGCAGGTTCCGCCCATCTTTTAGAGATGCCGAAGCGTATCTGGTCGTCCCGCATTGCTGGCCTTGCTCACTCCCAAGGACTCTTCGACCAGATCGGCGGCAACAGAAAGTCCGTTGGCCTCGGCAATCGCCTTCTGGAGTCTGCGCGCATTATCTCGATAGGTGGAGTCGTTCAGTACCTCATTCAGCAGTGTTGAGAGGTGGTCGGCGGTTAGCTTGTCTAACGAGGTGACTACACCGGTCTGCTTGTTCGCGATTCTGGCAGCTATGCCGGGTTGATCATAGGTTCCCGGGATGGCTACCTGAGGGACACCCTGAGCCAGAGACTCCAGCACGGTGTTCAATCCCGCATGGGTGATACAGACCGAGGTCTGCTTCAAAAGTTCCAATTGTGGCGCCTGCTTTACGATGATGGCATTGCTCGGAATTGGTCCGATCTGCTCCGGATCGACCTGATCGCCAACGGAAAGCACGAGTTGCAAATCTTTATGCTTTGTCAGGGCGGCGACAATGGTGCGGAAGACATCCAACCGGCCATTCAGTAGCGTCCCCATTGAAGCGTAGATAAGCGGTTCGCCGGTTAATCGTTCCCAGGGGAAATCCACCTTCTCCCGACCCTTGCTGTCGTGGAATGGACCGGCGTGGTGAAACTGTGGAGGCCAATGAGAACTTTCAAAGTCGAAGGCTCTGGGAGTTTGGCTGATTGACGCTAGTGGGGAGAGAGTCGAACCGAGGTCTTCCCAGTCAATTTTTAATCTGGCCTTCTCCGCATATGCTCTGATGCCTGCGTTGGCGTTCTCCAGTATTTTAGCAAACTTTGCGACACCTTCTCGATTTCTGGCCAGAGCCGAAGGGGTAGTCTGGTGAGGCCAATCATAAAAACTGAGGGGTGTGTAACCAGAGAAGTCGAAGTGCAGCGCGTTCGACACGTGTATATACGGCATGCCCAAGTGGACCACACCCAATTCCGCATAGAATTGAAAAGTATCGATTATGAGGGCATCGACGCCGTTTGCTTGTACAACGGCCGGCAAAGATTTTAATATCGTCTCCGTCTGAGCCATCACCAAGCGTGCGCCAAATTGCACAGCGTCCTCCCCCCGCATTTTGCTCAAGTCTGCTCTGCTTTCGTTTAGGTGATCCTTCTCGGGACCAGGAACAAATGGTAGGCCGGCAGCACCTGACGAATAAAGGAACACGACGTCATGGTTGCGATCCTGAAGACGACGCGCCAGTGTAGTCATTGGATTGAGGTGGCCTGGTATGCTAAGGCTGATAAAACCAAGTTTCATAAATAGTACTCCCGTTGTAATTCTGGGCAGCGTTGACCGGATAGTCTGGCTGCGCGCATTTAGTCGGGCTCCACTAGAGCCCACACACATAATCCTGTTTATTCGATTTCTTGATGACGCCGCGATGCCGCGTCTACTTCAGGAATACGCTAAGTAGATTGCCACCCAACGTCTTGGCGGAAACCGCTCTCTTTTAGGTGATTTTCGTGGAAGCCCGAAATTGCTCGGTTCGGACGTGCGTGCCGGTTGGCTCAATAAAAGCGTGTCGACCATTCCTGCGTCTTCATTGAATCACTATGGTGTAGTTTTGGTCGCTCTAACAAAGCTGTGTTGGTTCACGTAAGCCCCTATCACTTCGCGCGCAATTCAAAGCGGCAACCGGTTTGCCGCTGCAACAATTCCTAATCACACAGCGCGTTGAACGGGCGCAACAGCTCTGCGCGGACGAGGAGGCGTCAGTCTGGCCGGGTGTCGGTTTTCTCAGACCAAAGCCGGCTCTCCTTTCACTTCAAGCGAACTGTCGGTGTTACACCACGGCAATTTCGGGCTTCCGCGGAAATCACCTAAAAGAGAGCGGTTTCCGCCAAGACATTGGGTGGCAGTTTATTTAGCGTGCTCCTCAAGTACAGACGGCATCGCGTCATGATCAAGAACTCGAATAAAAAGGAGTTGTGTGAGTTACCCACATTCACTGGACGTTAGAAGGCTAATCGAAGCCGACCGCAGCCCGGGAGTTCTCAAACTGACAACCTTCCCGACTCGAAACCGACCGCCAACCAAGTTCTCCTTCGCGTCAAAGCCACTCTACCGAGTAGGAGTACTCTGCAAAATCTTACACAAATCATGAATGCCGCTAACAAACCAAAGAGCCCAGTTTCCAAAGCTGAATTAAACGCGGAGGACATACGCCTCTTGCTCACGAAACAAAAAGAGGCATGGCTCGCGAACGGGATCCCGGATTACGCGACACGAATCGATCGCATGGATCGATTGATAGCGCTCCTGGTGGACAACAAAGATGAGATCGCCACCACGCTTAGCGAGGACTATGGAAGGCGCAGCATCGAAGGATCACTTTTTATAGAAGTCCTGAACGTGGTTAACACTTTGAAGTATAATAAAGTTCACCTGAGGGAATGGATGGAGCCGGAGTTGCATGACGCTCCCTTCCCCGACGCGGTAGCCCGAGTGGAATTTCAGCCAAAGGGCGTGGTTGGAATTATAAGTCCCTGGAATATCCCCTGGTTACTTGCATTCAGCCCCATTGCCAACATTTTTGCTGCAGGTAACGTATGCATGTTGAAGCCATCGGAATTGACGCCTAGAACGTCTGCACTGATGGCCCAGTTGGTCGCACAATTCTTCCACGAAACCGAAATCACCGTTCTTCAGGGTGGCCCGGAGACGGGGGCGGCTTTTGCGGCTTTGCCTTTTGATCACTTGATCTATACAGGTGGAACCAAAATCGGCGCAGCAGTAATGAGAGCCGCGGCGAAGAGTCTCACTCCCGTGACTCTCGAGCTCGGAGGCAAGTCACCGGTGGTGGTCGGGCGGACCGCCGACATCGGTGACGTGGCACGGCGAGTGATGACAGCAAAGACCTCTAATGCAGGCCAGGTCTGTCTCGCTCCGGATTACGTCCTGCTACCCAAGGGTACCGAAGATCCGTTTGTGGCATTCGCGATCAAGGCTGTACGCGACATGTATGGCGCTTTGAAAGAGAACGGCGACTACACGTCGATTATCAACGAGAGGCACTTCAACCGGCTAAGAAACTGGACTGACGATGCCAAGCAGAAGGGAGCTCGAGTCATCGAGCTGAATCCGGCCGGCGAAAACTTTGCAAACTCCGATCTTCATCGACTGGCGAGAGAGCGTCTGCAAACCACCTTATTCATCGACTCGCCCCAACGCGACAAGAATCAGAACCTATCCAGCAAGATCTCGGCGTAGACAGTCGGCCAAAAAGCGAGGAAGTACAAGATACTAGATATGAAAGCTACCTCTAACAACAAAGATCCTGTTAGTCTCTCTTCGGCGTCACATGGTGGGCCTGGTGATCAAAAGATCGAATAAAAAGGAGTATCCGTGATTTACCACTGCAAGACACTCCCTGGTCTTGAGTTGGCTAAGAAGGCTCTTTAGCAAAAAAGCGATAAACGCTCATAATTTCACTATGAACGCCAAAATTAGGCTCATTTGCTTTATCAATGCGCTTAAAATACTCGTCCCTCCGGTCGTTCTCGGAATGATGTACTGGTTCCATAACTGGAGTACGGAAGCATTTGTTTACCTCGGGTTGCATGGTACTTACGCAATGCTTTGGCTGGTCAAGTCAGCCATTTACCCCGATAAATCTTTTGGACAGAAACACTTATCATTGTGGGCCGGAGTGCTTGGCGGTTTCGTGCCGTTGGGAACATACTATATCGTTCCTTACATGCTGCTAAGCCGTCACGTATCGCTTCAGCCCTGGATATTCGGATTTGTGATTTGTTGCTACACAGTTGGTGTTTTTTTGCACTTTGTTGGGGATGCGCAAAAATATTACATTTTACGATTTCGATCAGGTCTGATCGAAGACGGGCTTTTCGCGCGAACCAGGAATCCCAACTATCTTGGCGAGACTCTGATCTACCTCTCGTTCGCAACTCTTTCTTGGCATTGGCTATCATTCCTAACGATCGGAGGGTGGTTCTGCTTCTTCTTTTCAAATATGCGAAGAAAGGATCGTTCCCTTGCTCGTTACCCCAATTTTGCGGCTTACAAAGCAAGGACCGGAATGTTGCTTCCATCAATAGCAGGACGGTTCCGACATCCATCGCTTTCAAGTCAATCCTAGGAACTAAGTTAGCAAACTTGGAATGAAGGCTTACTCTCACCCTTCGCTTAACCAGGTTAAACTAGGGAGCCGATAGGCAACGAACGGCAGTGAGCACCATCGAACGACAACACATCTCTTTCCAGTATTCAGGCGAAGGAATCGCAACGCCCGTTTATGAAGAACAAAACAAACATTACAGCAAGCTCCGAACCATACACCGACACGCAAGAATTCGCTAAACGAGTAGACGCGAATCAAGCGAAACTAACCTCTGAAGTAAAACCACATTACGACTTCATCGTCTGTGGTTCGGGCTCCTCCGGTTCGGTGGTAGCGCGCCGGCTGGCTGAAAATTCAGATGTCAGCGTGCTCCTGTTGGAAGCCGGCGGGAGCGATGATGTGCCCAGCATCATGGAGGCCGGTCAATGGCCCAGCAATGTTGGTACCGGTCGGGATTGGGTCTTCAGGGCCCAGCCGAATCCGCATCTCAACGGGCGGTTGGTTTCTATGAGGGCGGATCCAGCATCAATGCGATGGCTTGGGCGCGTGGTCACAAGAACGACTGGGATTACTTTGCCGCCGAGGCGGGCGATCCAGCGTGGAACTATGAGTCAGTGCTGAAGATCTATCGGCGAATCGAAGACTGGCATGGTACTCCAGACCCAGATCGTCGTGGCACCGGTGGTCTCCTCTTTATCCAGCCTGCGCCTGACACTGATCCTATCGTCCCAGCGACCCGTGAGAGTGTACGCTTGGTTGGCATTCCAACCTTCGACAGTAACAACGGTTGCATGATGGAAGGTGCAGGCGGCTGCGCTCTTCCCGATGGGCGGATTCGAGATGGGCAACGCCTTTCGATCTTTCGCTCTTATACTTTTCCTTACATGGATCGGCCAAATCTGACCGTGCTCACCGACGCCCTGGTCGCGCGACTGATCTTTTCGGGCACGAGGGTATCGGGAGTGGAAATAGCTCGCAACGGCAAAGTCCAACGTATCGGCGTCGGAACTGAGGTGGTTTTGTCGTTGGGTGCAATCCATACGCCGAAGGTGCTGATGCAATCCGGAATTGGCAACCAGGGTGATTTACAGCGCTTCGGTATACCCTTGGTACAGCATCTTCCAGGGGTGGGACAAAACTTTCAGGATCACGCCGGCGTTGCCTGCATATGGGAGGCGTCCAACCAAGCAGTAGACACACGCTTTTTCTGGTTCTGGAAAAGTGATCCTAGCCTCGATACACCGAACATGCAGGCAATCCAAGTTGAGCTTCCGTTCGATCGAGCCGAGAAAGCCAAGCTCAATCTACCGGCTAACTCCTGGATGATAAACCCCGGCGTCGTCAGGCCCAAGAGTCGGGGCCACCTGCGTTTGACGGGAGCAAATCCGCTCGATCCGATTCAAATCGAGGCCAATCTCCTGTCAGATCCAGACGATCTCGATGCCTTAATGGCTGGGGTCGAACTCTGCCGTCAGATCGGCAACTCCGCCTCGCTTCGCCCATTCGTTAAGCGAGAGGTGATACCCGGCGACTTGAAACGGCCCGCATTGGAGAACTTTGTCCGGAATGCAGCCTTTGGCTGGTGGCATCAGAGCTGTACCGCCAAGATGGGACGTGACCCACTGTCGGTGGTAGACGGCGATCTCAAGGTCTACGGAATCGAAAACCTGCGTATTGCCGACGCCTCGGTTATGCCGCGCGTGACGACAGGCAACACCATGGCTCCCTGCGTCATTATCGGCGAACGCGCCGGAGAAATACTCAGAGCCGATCATAAGTTATAAACAAAACGCTGGGGCAACCTGAGCTGACAGAATTAAGCAGATTGGTCTACTAAGTTGAGCGATCATTTTATTAACTATTTAAACTGAGGAGGAATACATGAATAAGCTTGAAGGAAAAATTGCACTTATTACCGGTGGAAATAGCGGCATCGGCCTTGCTACTGCGAGACAGCTTGTGAACGAAGGCGCTTATGTTTTCATCACGGGGCGGCGTGAACCGGAGTTGGCTGACGCGGTAAAACAGATCGGAAAGAATGTAACCGGCGTACAAGGAGATGTTGCGAAACCTGACGACCTTGATCGCCTCTTCGCACAAATTAAGCGGGAGAAGGGCAAGCTCGACATTGTCTTCGCCAATGCCGGTATTACGACGATGACC
>WNFI01053535.1_pt1 | contig 10569 bp, 8 predicted proteins | sample 5400471 | NCBI WGS metagenome assembly WNFI01 (sample SAMN13153348, study PRJNA577476) | soil metagenome | isolation source: 100 cm saprolite on Douglas fir-dominated hillslope | place: USA:California | collected 2013-09-17 | reverse complement strand
CCGACATAGTCGAGGTGTTCGATTGTTCTTTCGCCAACGTTTTCAAGAATGTTCGCCATCAAGACGTTCCATTTCCGCCCGAACTTTTGTCGAACAGTGCGAGCAACCCAGCAGACTCGAACAACTGGAGCACAGAACCCTGCCCCTGCAAATGGAATCGAATCTCGCGATGCCTTGCCACTTTAAGAGCCTCGATCAATGTTGCAATCCCCGACGCTTCAATTGATGTGACACCAGCTAAATCCACGGAGACCGCGTGAGATAGTGGATTGGTCAAAAGGATGGCCCGCAAGCGATCCCGAATATCTGGCGAGGAATCCACGTCAATGCGTCCCTTCAAATGGACAACGGTGTCCTCGCCGCTATACTCCACATCAATCTCGATGTTGATGGCTGAACCGTCTGTGACTCGCTTCAAGCGATAACCTCGTTAACCGTTTCTCCGCGGCTTGATCTCCTCATTGCTGCCATCCTCCCCCCAGTGCTTCGTACAACTGCACGAGCGCCAACAATTCGTTCTGGCGAGCCTGAACGAGGGCAAGCTCGGCTGAGAAGGCATTGGTCTCGTTGGTGAGGACTTCCAAATAGCCAGTTACGCCGCCCGAATAACGCATGTGCGAGAGACGCGCAGCGTCCTGCGCTGACTCAAACAGAAGCTCTTCCTGCAAACGGAATTCACGTGTCTTGCGGTACGCTACGAGCCCGTCAGAAACATTGCGAAACGCTCCCTGAATGGATTGTTGGTACACGAGTAGCGCCGTTTGCTCTCGGGCCTCCGCTAAACGAACTCCAGAACGAAGCCGGCCTCCCGTAAAGATGGGCTGAGTGAGAGATGCACCGAAGCTCCACGCTCCCGCGGGGCCGGTGAACAAATTGCTCAAGGCAGAACTTTGAAATCCACTGGTGGCACTCAGCGAAATCTGCGGAAAATAAGCGGCGCGCGCAACTCCGATCTCGGCATTCGCCACAATCAACTGCTCTTCTGCCTGTCGAATGTCAGGGCGGCGCTCAAGCAACGCCGAGGGGAGCCCTGAAGGAACTTCCGGGGGTTGGCGTTGTTCGGTAAGAGTCTGGCCTCGGGGGACATCATCGGGATTCTGACCGAGCAGAACGCTGAGAAAGTTCTCCTGTTGCTCAATCTGCTGTTCCAGCACAGGCACTTCGGCACTTACCGTGAAAACCAATTGCTCCGCCTGGCGAACGTCCAGTAGAGAGGTCGCACCGCCATTTGCCAGAACTTGCGTCAGCCGCAGCGATTCTCGCCGTGAATCGAGCGTACGTCTTGAAATCTCGAGCTGCAGATCCAGCGCTCGTAGTTGGAAGTATGCGCTGGCTACATTCGCCACGAGAGTTGAAACAACTTCCTGACGGGCCCATTCACTCGCAAGCAGATTAGCTCGCGCGGCTTCCGTGGCGCGGCGAAACTGACCCCAGAAATCAAGCGCCCAAGCGGACGAAACATTCACTTGACCTGTGCTGGTTTCAAATTCTGGAACCAACTTAGATTGAGACGAACGGACATCGGCAATCGCCCCACCGCCACTTAGCGTTGGAAATTGATCGGCGCGTGTGATCCCGAGCTGCGCCTGAGCTTCGAGAACCCGAGACGCCGCTATACGCAAGTCATAATTCTGTTTTAGTGCAGTGCGGATCAGCGTGCGAAGCTGTTCATCCTGAAATATGTCCCACCACTTTTCCTCCCCAAGCGGGACTGTCTGTGGCGCCGTGTCTTGCGGTTGCGGTCCCTGTTCGGGAGCCTCCCCGCGGTATGAACCAGGCACCGCGACAGTAGGTCTCTTATATCTCGGACCCATAGTGCAGCCGGTAGTCAGAAGGGCGGCGACGCTCAGCAAGAGAATGCGAAGTTTCATGTCAATCACCCTCCGCTGGCGCAATTGTGGGGGCAGCCAACGGTTCGATTCTCTTGCCTGCACCGGACCACTTCTCGACGAGGTAGAAGACGGCAGGGATGAAGAAAATACCGAGGAGGCTCGCAGCCAACATCCCGCCGATGACCGCCGTACCCATGATCTGGCGTGCCACAGCTCCAGCGCCGGAAGCAGTCCACAGCGGGACTGCACCCAGGATGAAGGCGAAGGAGGTCATTAAGATTGGGCGAAGCCGCAGGCGCGCTCCCTCTAGCGCCGCATCAGGCAGGGGTTTGCCGTGCTCATATTGTTCTTTCGCGAACTCCACAATTAGGATTGCGTTTTTCGCGGCCAAGCCGATCAACATCACGAGACCGATTTGCGAGTAGACGTCGCTTTCGATCTGCACCATGTAAGTTGGCAGGAAAGCGGCCAGAATTGTGCGCCTCAGCCACAAGACGGCAAACGCTCCAAAAATCGCGACGGGAGTACTCAAAAGCACGCTGAAGGGGAGAGACCAGCTTTCATAGAGTGCCGAGAGGATCAGAAAGACGAATAGAAGAGAAAACCCGAAAATCGCGGCTGGCGGAATTCCTTCCTGGGCTTTCTTTTCCTGAAAGGACATGCCGAGGTAGTCGAAGCCCATCTCGTGCGGCATCGTCTTCCGGAAAACATCTTCGAGGGCAGCCATGGCCTGGTCTGCGCTATACCCGGGAGCGGCGGCGCCATTGATTTGGGCAGCGCGATACTCGTTAAAGCGCATGGTGAATTCCGGTCCGTCGCGCGACTCGAAGCGCGTCACCGACGACAGAGGAACCATTCCCCCTTTGTCGTTGCGAACGTAGAACTGGCCAACATTTTCCGCCTGAGTGCGATAGTCGCCTTCCGCTTCGATGTAGACCTGCCATTGCCGGCCGAATCGGTTGAAGTAGTTGATGAAATAGCCGCCCATGAATGCCTGCAGCGTTTGGTACACGTCCCTGACGGAGGCACCCTGCTTCATGACTTTTTCGCGATCCACGTCCGCGTACAGCTGCGGCACGCTCGAAAGAGAAGTGGTGCTGAGTCCCGCAAGTTCAGGGCGTTTCCGCGCCTCGGTGAGGAAGGTCTTGAGATTCGATGACAGAAACTCGAGGTCCTTGCCGGCCCGGTCCTCCAGCACGAACGTGAATCCGCCAGACGTTCCAATACCAGGGATGGCCGGCGGAGAGAAGGAGAAGGCGATCCCTTCCGGCAGCGACGACAGATCCGCATTGATTCGTTGCTTGATGGCCTGGAGTTGCTCCGCGCGCGATTTCCGGTCGTCCCAGGGCTTCAGCGTCACGAAGAAGAAGGCGTTGTAGCTGGTGCGCACGAAGCTGAGCAGGCTGAATCCAACGACGCTGGTCGTATGCTCAACACCGGGTGTGTGGGCCAGAATGTTTTCGATCTTCGCGGCCACCTCGTCGGTGCGCTGAAGAGACGCGGCAGTCGGAAGCTGAACGTTTACGTAGACGTAGCCCTGATCCTCATCCGGAAGAAAACTGGAGGGGACTTTGCCCCCGAACCAGGCGGCGGCAACCGCGAAGGCTGCCAGCAGAAGGAGCGGGATTGCACTCTTGCGAAGCAGGAAGCCGCAAACCCGGACATACCATTCCGTGGCATTCGCGAAGACACGATTGAACCACCTGAAAAATGCTGCGAGCGGTCCGCGGGAAGTGGTCTTTGGACGCAGCAGCAACGCGGCCAGCGCCGGGCTCAGCGTCAGCGCGTTGAATGCGGACAAAATAACGGACAATGCGATGGTAACGGCAAATTGCTGATAGAGACGTCCGGTGATTCCGGGGATGAAGGCGGTCGGAATGAATACGGCGGAAAGAACCAGCGCGATGCCAATGACCGGACCGGAGATCTCCTCCATCGCTTTCAGTGCGGCGGCTTTTGGCGTGAGACCCTCGTCAATATGCCGCTCCACCGCTTCGACAACGACTATGGCATCGTCCACCACCAGTCCGATCGCCAGCACCAATCCGAACAGCGAAAGCGTGTTGATCGAGAATCCAAACAGGGGAAAAAACATGAACGTGCCGACAAGGGAAACGGGCACAGCCAGCAGCGGAATCAGCGTCGCGCGCCAGCCTTGCAGAAAGACGAAAACGACGATGAGAACCAGGGCGATGGCGATGACCAGCGTGAGTACGATTTCCTTCATGCCAGCGCTCACGGCCTCCGTCGTATCCAGGGAGATGGCGTATTCCATGTCCTGCGGCAGCCGGGTCTTCAGGTCGGCCATGAGCTTCCTGATCTCGTTGGCCGCCTGGACTGCGTTGGAGCCGGGCAACTGGTACGCCGCAACGATAGCCGCCGCTTTTCCATCCAGGCGGCTCACCATGTTGTAGCTCTGCGCGCCGAGTTCCACGCGCGCGACGTCCTTGACGCGGACGATGGCCCCCGTTGGCGATTCGCGTACGACGATATTTCCGAACTCTTCGGGAGATGTCATGCGACCCTGAGCCCGCACGGTATAGGTGAACTGCTGCCCCTTGGGGACCGGTTCGCTGCCCACCTGACCCGCAGGGTTGACGGCGTTTTGTGACTGGATGGCCGAAACAATCTCGGGAACCGTGATGGCCAGTTTCGCGAGCCGGTCGGGCTTCACCCACAGGCGCATCGCATATTGGCCGGCGCCAAAGATCTGAACACTCCCGATGCCGTAGGAACGATTGATCTGGTCGGATAGATTGATGTACGCGTAATTGGCTAGGAAGCGCGCATCGTAAGTGCCGTTCGGCGAATAGAGTGTTACTAGCATGAGCGGAGCGGTCACGGTCTTTTGCACGGTGACGCCGTAGTTCGCGACATCGGATGGAAGTTGCGAGGCCGCCTGCGTTTGTCGCATCTGCGTCAGCATCAGATCGGTATTCGGATCGGTCTTCACGTCGTAGTCCACGATGAGGCGCATCAGGCCGTCGGCTGTGGAGTTCAGCGAATACATGTAGTTCATGTTGTCCACGCCGCTCATCTGCTGCTCGACCGGCGTCGCCACCGACTGCTCGATGGTCTGGGCATCCGCCCCAACATAGGTTGCGAGCACCTGAACTTCGGGTGGAACGATGTTGGGGAATTGAGCCACGGGAAGCGTGGCGATGGTGACTGCTCCCACGATCACCATCAGGATCGAGATGACCATGGCTACGATGGGCCGGTTGATGAAAAACTTGGACACGGGTCAATCGCCTTTCGCCTGCGGCTGTTTGATTCTCACGGTGCCGCCGTTTTGGACTTTCTGCAGTCCCTCGACGACTACCTGTTCGCCTGGTTTGACTCCACCTTCAACGATCCACATGGGTCCGACACGGTCCCCGGCTTTCACCGCCCGGATGCTCACCTTGTTGTCAGCGCCGACGACCGCGACCTGGTAACTTCCCTGCAGTTCGCTCACGGCTTTTTGCGGCACGAGCAGCGCACCGCGCCTGACTTCTGGCGCTGCCCGCAGCCTTCCAAACTGGCCGGGGCGAAGGAAGTTTTGCGGATTGGGAAAGGAGCAAACGATCTGAATACTGCCTGTGCTTACGTCCACCTGGCGATTCGCAAGAAGGCCAGTTCCTTTGTGCGGATAGACGGAGCCATCAGCCAAAATCAGCTCAAATGGCGGCCCGTCGGAAGGAATCTCTTTTTGCGCGTTGGCATTAATCTTGTCAGCGAAGTGGATGTACTCCTGCTCACTGATTGAGAAATAAGCCTTAATGGGATTTATTTGTGAGACCGCCGTGAGAACCGTCGTCGGAGTGACGAGATTGCCGATTTGCACCTGAGCAATTCCGGCGATGCCATCGACCAGCGATTTCACATCGGTGAACTCGAGATTCAACTGGGCCTGTTCCACTTGCGCTTCAGCGGCTTTGACTACGGCCTTCGCCGCCCGGTTCGCTTGTATGTCGTTGTCCAACTGACTCTGCGCTATGGCCCGTTCTTTAGCGAGCGGAGTATCCCGATCGACGTCCATTGCGGTCTTGGCCAGCTGAGCCTGAGTCTGTGCCAGTTGGGCGTTCGCTTGTTCGAGCACAGCTTGAAAGGGACGCGGGTCAATTTGAAAAAGAATCTGACCCTTGCGGACAAAAGAGCCTTCTTTGTAGCTCTGCCGGATGATGTATCCCGTCACCTGAGGCTGAATCTGAGCGTTCACGTAACCATCGAGCGTCGCTACCCATTCGCTGACGATGGGAACGTCCTTCTTCACTACGGTGACGACTTCCACCTCCGGAGCCGGAATGGCGGGCGCAGCGTTTGTCTTACCGCAACCCACGGCTGTAGACACCGTTGCCAGCAGGACAGCCAGAACGAGTCGCGACACAGCAGTCCAACTAAGGCCGAGGATGGCGACTGCACCGCGATATCGTGGCGTGAGCCGTTCAGAGAGGCGCCGGCTCTGCAACGCAACCAGCTCAGCTGTGCTTTTCTTCGTCATGTCAGTCCGTCCTAATGCCGGCATACACCCGATGCTTCAATTCCTGGTACGCATTGCGTCGTCCCAGGTTTTGGCGGGATCTACATCGGGCACGGGAGGTCGAAAGATCCCGTGCTTCTTCATCCGCGCGATTAGTGTTGTGTGCGGTTCAACCCCAACCTTGCAGCTGCGCCGCCCAGTCCGCCAACGCGCCATCCCGTGGTCTCCAACGCTCTTAAAATCCGAGTGCGGTCCGACTCCCTAAAGGCTTCCCGTGCAGCAGAACCAAGATGCGAGGCAGCACTGGTGAGTCGTAGAGGATTTGGGAGCACACCATCGTTGGCCAGTACGAATGCACGTTCGATCAAGTTCTGCAGCTCACGAATGTTTCCCGGCCACGAATAGGACTTGAAAGTACTCAGGAGTTCATCTGGAATGCCGGATATGTGCTTCCCCATTCGACGGGAGAAGACTTCAACGTAGTGCTCCACCAGAGGCCCGATATCCTCGAGTCGCTCCCGCAGGGGAGGCAGCGTGATGGGAAATACGCTCAGGCGATAGTAGAGATCGCCACGAAAGTGGCCGCGCATCACCATCTGTTCGAGGTCACGGTGAGTTGCCGCGACGACGCGGACATCGACGCGATGAGTGTGTCCACTTCCGAGACGTTCGAATTCTTGTTCCTGGAGGACGCGCAGCAGTTTGGGTTGCAATGCTAGGGGTATATCCCCGACTTCATCAAGAAACAGGGTCCCTCTGTCCGCCAATTCGAAGCGGCCGATATTTTGGGAGACGGCACCCGTGAATGCGCCCCGCTCATGGCCAAACAGCTCACTCTCGAGCAGGTCAAAGGGAATGGCAGCACAGTTCAGCTTGATCAAAGCGTGGCCGCTCCGTGGGCTCGCATTATGGATCGTGTGAGCGATGAGTTCTTTACCGGTCCCGGTTTCCCCCTGGATGAGTACTGTGGAATCGGTCGCCGCGACACGCTTCGCTTGCTCCAGAACGGCTCTCAGAGCTGCGCTATTGCCTATGATCTGCTCGAATCTGCGCGGCCGACGATCTTGATCAGCGATTGTCATCGAACTTGAACCCCAAAGTGCGCGTGCGTTCCTGAGCTATTCTTCGAGAGCGGCATGAACGATTTCTAAAAGGACGGCGTCGTCGAACGGTTTGCTCAAGAATTCCACTGCCCCCTGACGCATGGCATGGATCCGCATCTCGGCGTCGCCATGCGCAGTGATGAAAATGACCGGTATTCGGCATCGCTCGGCCTTAAGCTTCGCCTGCAGTTCAAGACCGGACATGCCCGGCATGCGAATATCAGCGATCAGGCACGCAGCCTCGTTTCGGGCTTCGGAATCCAGGAATTGTTCCGCTGAGCCGAAGCAAGACGCGGGCAGGCCGTCTGACTCGATCAAATCTCGCAGCGCAAGCTGAACTGACTCGTCGTCGTCAACGATTGCTACGAGTGAGCTTGTCGGCCATACGGACCAATTCAACTATCGATCCCGCCTGCATCTTTTCCATGACGTGGCCTCGGTGGATTTTGACGGTGGCCTCGCTCGCTCCGAGTTCGGAGGCAATCTGCTTATTGAGCAGTCCTGAGACCACGAGAGTCATAACCTCCCGCTCTCGCGCGGTCAATGATTGATAGCGCTGTTTCAATTCGTGGATCTCGGTCTGTTGTTCTCGGGCTGCGCTATCGCGCTGGAGGGCCTGCTGAATGGCGTCCAGCAGATCCTGGTCCCTGAACGGTTTCGTCAAAAATTCCACGGCGCCCGACTTCAATGCCCTGACAGACATGGGAATGTCGCCATGCGCCGTAATAAAGATGATGGGGATTTGCACGCCGGTCTCCGCTAATTGGCGCTGGAAATCGAGTCCACTCAGCTAAGGCAGTCTTACGTCGAGAACCAAACAACTGGGGCCACCGGTGAGTTGCTTCCTAAGAAAGTCCTGACCAGTTGCAAACGCCTCGGCGCGGAGGCCGACTGACTCTACGAGATCCTGGATAGCCTGACGCATGCTGCGGTCATCGTCGACGATGAACACGGTGGGACCGGCCGCCGCTTTCATGCACGTGCCTCAGCTTCGATGGGGATAGTCAGATAGAAGATTGCGCCCGCCCTCTCGTTGGGCTTAGCCCACACTCGACCTCCGTAAGACTCGACGATGGAGCGTGTAATGGCCAAACCCATGCCCGTTCCCTGTGGCTTTGTCGTGTGGAACGCATCGAAAATTCGTTCGCTACTCGCCGCCGGCAATCCTACGCCGGTATCGCTGATTGAAATAAGTAGCTGACCTTCGGGATTCAGTCCCGACCTGATCGTCAATTCGCCTCCCGTATCTTTCATTGCCTCAATCGCGTTCAGCATCAGGTTCATAAACACCTGCTGAAGTTGCACCCGGTCAGCCAGGATATCAGGCACATTTGCGTTGTGTTCGGAATGAATAGTTACGGAGTACCGAAGGGCTTCGTCCCCAAGCAGAACAGTCATTTCTTGAATAATGTCTTTGACGTCCAGCATATCGCGTTCAGGGGGCGGGCCTTTCTTGTAGAAGGACCGCAAACGGTTGATGACATCAGCCGCCCGGTTTCCGTCCTGCTCGATTCTCTCTGCCGCGGCCCGCGCTCTTTCCAGGTCCGGAGGATCATGCGCAAGCCATCGCGAAAGTGCGTTGGCGCTGGTGATCGAGGCGGCTATGGGCTGCTTGATTTCGTGCGCCAGCGCGGCCGCCAGTTCCCCCATCATGTTAATCCGGTTGATATGTGCGAGATCAGCCTCCAACTGACGCAACCTTTCGCGCTCCTCCTCGGCGCGCTTTCGGTCCGTAATATCCATGGTGACGCCGACGTACTCGCCTGGTTCTCCGGATGCATTGCGATGTCCGATGGCACGCAGGAATCTGATGCTGCCGTCGGTATGATGAATCCGATATTCGTCGAGGTAAAAATCCGTCCCCTCGCGGACTGCTCTTTCAAGAGTTGCATTCACAAACGGTGCGTCTTCCGCGTGTTGAGTGTCGAAAAAGCGTTTGGCTGATATCGGGCCTTGGCTGGGATCAAATCCATACAGGCGAGCGTTCTCGTCCGATGAATACAGTAGCTTGCGAGTCACGAGGTTGTACACCCAACTGCCGATGTGGGCCATGCTCTGCGCATCGGTGAGGTATGCCCGCTCGCGCCGCAACTCCTCTGTCAATAGCGCATTCTCTGTAACGTCGATTGTCGTTCCGTGAAACGCTTTGAAAACTCCACCTTCAAAAACCGGAACGCCCACGCAGCGAACGTACCGCACCTCCCCGTTTGGTCGAACAATCCGTTTGGTTACGTCACAGCCGCAACGCTGTTCATGCATCGTCCTGATGGTTTCCTCCATAGAAGCACGGTCATCAGAGTGGACGGCGGCCAGATACTGCTCAAGGTTCGGAGGCCCGTTCTGTGGGTCGAGGCCAAAAAATTTGTATACTTCGTCAGACCAATAGATGCCCAAATCGTCAGTCCAACGGATACCCAAATCCTTTGCCGCCCAGCTCCCCATATGTGCGAGGCGCTGCCCTTCGCTTAGGTAAAACTGGCTTCGACGCAGGGCCTCCTCGCCGCGCTTGCGATCGGTGATGTCCTGGGTTGTACCGAACATTTGGTAGGGCCGTCCCGATGAATCTTTTTTCAAATCGCCCAAGCTGTGTACGACACGCACTTCCCCGTTGGGACGAAGGATCCGATGTTCACAGTCGGCGCGCTCGCCAGAACGAACGGTCTCTTCCGCGGTCCGAAATACATATTCTCGATCCTCAGGGTGGATTATTTCGCTCACTTTCGCTAAATCAATGGGGCCCTTCTTTGGCGTCAGCCCCAGGATGTGGCAGTATTCGTCCGACACGATCAGGCGATTGGTCACAAGGTCCCATACCCAGTAGCCGACGTGGGTGACGCGTTGGGCTTCTTCAAGCCACGCTTTACTTTCTTGTAAGTCGCGTGACAGCACTTGGTGCTCTTCCTCAGCGCGCTTGCGGTCTGTGATGTCCTGGACCGTACCGAACATTTCGTACGCTCGCCCCGATCGGTCTCTTTTCACAGTACCGAGACCCTGGACGGTGCGCACTTCCCCGTTGGGACGAACGACCCGATGTTCCGCCTCCGTGTGCACTCCGCTACGAACGGCCTCCCCAGATGCCCGGAAAACATGCTCTCGGTCATCAGGATGGATCATTTCGCTGACCATTGCCATGTCAATGGGCCCTTCCTGCGGAGTCAACCCATAGATGCGA
>WNFI01040547.1_pt1 | contig 10569 bp, 9 predicted proteins | sample 5400471 | NCBI WGS metagenome assembly WNFI01 (sample SAMN13153348, study PRJNA577476) | soil metagenome | isolation source: 100 cm saprolite on Douglas fir-dominated hillslope | place: USA:California | collected 2013-09-17 | reverse complement strand
AAGCGCCGGCGGGTTCACGACATGAATAGGAGCGCCCGCTTCGAAGGCGAGGATCTGGTCGTAGATCTGCGAGAACTGGGCTTCGTATTCGTCCCGCGTGACGTAGCCGATGTGCGGCGTGCAGACCACGTTGGGCAGATTCAGTAGCGGGTCTTCCCGATCGGTCAAGGGTTCACGCTCGTAGACGTCGACCGCCGCCATGCCGGGCCGGCCTTGCTTCAGGGCCCCGACCAGCGCTCCGGGTGCGATCAGCGCGGCGCGGCTCGTATTGATCAGGACCGCGGTGGATTTCATTCGCGCCAGATCGGCGGCCGTGACGATTCCGCGCGTCGCTTCGACCAGTCTCAGGTGCAGCGAAACCGCATCCGACTCGGCGAAGAAGCTCTCCTGGTCGTCGGCGATTTGATGTCCCTCATCGCGCGCGCGGCGGCGCGAGCTCTCGCTCGCCCATACCAGCACCCGCATCCCGAAGGCGCGCGCATAACCCGCGACGACGGCGCCGATCCGCCCGTAGCCGAAAACTCCGAACGCCTTCCCGCGCACTTCCGCGCCGATGCCGGCCTGCCAGTGCCCGGCCCTCAGTGCCTGCATCTGCTGCGGGATCTGGCGCATGGCCGCCAGAAACAGCCCCCAGGTCAGCTCGGCGGTCGCGAAAGACGGCACGCTCGAGTGCTGGGCCGAGCACACGACGATGCCCAGGCGCGTGCACGCGTCGACGTCGATGTGCGGGACGGCGCCCCGTTGGCTGATCAGACGCAGTCGCGGCAGCCGTTCGAGCAAAGGGGCGCGGATCGCGGTGCGCTCCCGGATCAGGACCAGGACGTCGGAATCCTTCAATCGTTCAGCCAGACCGGGCACGTCCTCGACGTGATCGTTCCAGATCGTCACCTCGCGACCGCTCAGCTTCCTGAAGGACGGCAGCGAGCGCAGCGCGTCCTGGTAATCGTCCAGAATCGAGATCTTCAAGTTGAAGTGCCCCTGAGGGTCCCGGTCAGGGCCGGGGTCACCCGGCCCGGGCTCGCCCGGCCCCCGGGCTCGCCCGGCCATTTCCGCGCTCACGCCGCAACGGCCGCCTCGGCCACCGCCGCCGCGCTGGGCAACTTCTCGACGTTCCAGCAGGTATCGAGCAGTCGGCGGGCCCGCGGCGACGGCAGGATGTCCGCGACGAGGTCGAGGAACTTCGCTTCCAGTGCGTCGTCGCTCAAAGGCGACGTGGCGCTTCCGGTCGCATGCTCGATGTGCCGGTGCAGCGTGCGGCCGTCGTTCAGCGTGACGGTCATATCGACCTGCGCCGGTTGGATCGATCGATCGACCGTCGGGGCGACCCTGGCGCGCAGCGCCAGTACCGCCGGATCGCGCACCGCCCGCTCGCTGAACTGCCTCTCGCCGGCTGCGCCCTCCACGAGGGCGACGGCCACGGCGTGATAGACGCTGAACTTCGCATCCAGACCGGTGTGCGGCGTTTTTTTGCCGGTCAATTCCAGCACGAGCGGATTGACGCGCAGCTCGACGCGATCGATCCGGTCCGCGCGCAGGCCGTGCTGACTGCGAAGCTGGATTGCGGCGTCGATGGCCGGGTGCAGAACGACGCCGCACGCGAACGGCTTGTACGTGTTCAGCGCCGCCTCGTAGCGCACGCCCAGGTCGCCGGTGATTTCGCGATAGTCCTGCTTGGTACTGATCGTGCTGGCCCAGCCCCGCCTGGCCTCGATCATCTCGTCCGAGCTTGTAAAGCCGGCGGCGGCCAGGACCGCGGCCGTCATCCCGTTGTGCGCGGCCCGCCCGGGATTGAAGCTCTTGCTCATGGATCCGAACGACTCGCGCAATCCCACCGGCTGGGAGGCGGCCAGTCCGAGGGCCCATACCATCTGCTGCTCGGTCAAACCGAGAAGCTTCCCCATCGCGGCCGCCGCTCCGAACACTCCGCAGGTACCGGTGATATGCCAGCCTCGATCGTAGTGGTCGGGATACACCGCGTTGCCGATCCGGCATTCCGTTTCCACGCCCAGTATCAGCGCATTCAGAAACTCGCTGCCTGAGACGCAGCGGTACTCGGCAAACGCCAGGATCGCGGGCACGACCGGCGCGGCCGGATGGATGATCGTCTTCAGGTGAGTGTCGTCGAAGTCGAAGATGTGGGAGCTCACGCCGTTGATGAACGCGGCGTTCATGATGTCGAATCGCTCCCCGCGGCCCAGGATTCCTGCGTGCGAGGCGGCCGAAAACGGGGCCAGCGCAGCGACCGCTTTGTCGATCGTCTCGTGATGCGATCCACCGACCGCCACGCCCACCCAGTTGACGAGGGTGCGCAGCCCTTCCTTGCGGACCGCTGCGGGCAGCTCTTCGTAGCGGGACTCCACGATGTACCTGGCCAGTTCGCGCGTCACGCCGGACGGCGAGGCCGCGGACGACGCCGCGCGCGCGGCCGGACCGCTATCCGCTAAAGGGACCCGGGACATCGGTGTCGTGGACTCGCGGCGCAGGTCCGGTGCAAAATCCGGCTGGCGATCATGGTTTGGACGGTGCGGGTCAGGAGCGGATGCCGGCATGCATTGTTTCAAATCGGCTGTCGGAGCACAAACGGCCTTGTGGATGCTGACCGGCCTGGCTTTCAGTCCGGTGTGCGGCGCCCAGGGACACGATTCGACCATCGTCATCAAGTTCAGCCACGTGGTGGCGCGCGAAACGCCCAAGGGCAAGGGCGCCGAGTACTTCAAGAAGCTGGCCGAGGAGCGTACGCGGGGCCGGGTCAAAGTCGAGGTCTATCCGAACAGCCAGTTGTACAAGGACAAGGAGGAGCTCGAGGCCCTTCAGCTCGGCTCGGTGCAGATGCTCGCGCCGTCGGTGTCCAAATTCGGCCCGATGGGCGTGAAGGCCTTCGAGGCCTTCGATCTGCCGTACTTGTTCGACGGCTACGAAGCGGCGCACAAGATCACGCACGGACCGATCGGTCAGTCGATGCTGATGCAGCTTCAGCAGCACCAGATGATCGGTCTCGCGTTCTGGGACAACGGCTTCAAGGAGTTCACCGCCAACAGGCCGCTGCGCCGCCCGGAGGACTTCAAGGGCCTGAAGTTCCGCATCAAGTCTTCAAAGGTGCTCGAGGCGCAGATGCGCGCGCTCGGCGCGATCCCGCAGGTGATGGCTTTCTCCGACGTCTACCAGGCGCTGCAAACCGGCGTCGTCGATGGTGCAGAGACCACCCCGACCAATATCTATACGCAGCGGTGGCACGAGGTGCAGAAGTACCTGTCGCTGAGCCACCACGGCTACGACGGTTACGTGGTGGTGGCGAACAAGAAGTTCTGGGATTCGCTGCCGCTCGATGTTCGGGGCACCCTTGAACAGGCGCTGAACGACGCGACCCGGTACGTCGAAAGCATCACGGTGCGGGAGGAGGCAGATGCGATCGAAGCCATCCGCGCGAGCGGCAAGTCCCGCGTCATCGAGCTCACGGCCGAGGAGCGATCGGCACTGAAGGAGGCCCTGCGGCCGGTTCATCAACAAATGGAAGGGCGCATAGGCCGCGAAGTGCTGGAATCGATCGACTCGGCAACAAGATCCGACCAAAAGCACTCCAAGGCCGCATCGGCGCTGCCTGTTGCAGTGCGATAGCGGTTATCGTCACTGTCTCGACCGGAGGCGAAAAAGGGCGCTCGCCGCGCCTGCGGTGTCCGAGGGCTTGCCGTCACGGAGAATGGACAAGGAGGGGATGCGCATGAAGCTGTCGTTTCGCGTGCGCGGTTTCGCCGCGCTTGCAATGCTGGGTGGCTTGGCATGGATCGCAGCGGTTCCGCAGGCGCGGTCGCAGGAGCCGATCGTGATCAAGTTCAGCCATGTGGTTGCGGCTGACACGCCGAAGGGGCGGGGCGCCGAGCGCTTCAAGCAGCTGGCGGAGCAGCTAACCAGGGGCCGCGTCAAAGTCGAGGTCTATCCGAACAGCACGCTGTACAAGGACAAGGAGGTGATGTCGAAACTGGAAACGAAGGGGATCACGGGGCTCGCCTTCTGGGACAACGGGTTCAAGGTGTTCAGCGCCAACCGGCCGATCAACGTCCCGGGCGACCTGAAGGGCCTGAAGATGCGGATCCAGAGCTCCAAGGTGCTGGAGGCGCAGATGCGCGCACTCGATGCGATTCCGCAGGTGATGGCGTTCGGCGACGTCTATCAGGCGCTGCAGACCGGCGTGGTCGACGGCACCGAGAACCCGTGGTCCAACATGTACACGCAGAAAATGCATGAAGTGCAGAAGTACGCGGTCGACACCTACCACGGCTGTCTGGGCTATGCGGTGATCGTCAACACGAAGTTCTGGTCCGGACTGCCGCCCGACATAAGGAGCGCGCTCGAGAGTGCGATCAAGGAGGCGAGCCGGTTCGAGCGCGAGATCGCACGCAAGGACAACGAGGATGCGATGGCGGCGATCGAGAAGTCGGGACGCACGAAGATCATTCATCTGAGTGCCGATCAGCGCGCCGTCTGGGTCAAGGCGCTGGCACCGGTTCAGGGGGAAGTCGCGGGGCGCGTCGGCAAGGAGGTGATCGAGGAGCTGGTCAAGGAGCAGGCGGCCGCGGGCGTGAAGTGACGCGATGTTCGCGCTCAAGCTGCTCGACCGGCTCGAGGAAACGCTGATCGGCACGCTGATGGCGGTCGCCACGGCCGTGATCTTCGTCTCCGTGGTGCTGCGGTTCCTGTCTTCGGTGCCACATGTGCAGGACGTGGCGATCCGGCTGAACATCACCTGGGCCCAGGAGCTGTGCATCTTCCTGTTCGTCTGGATGGCCAAGTTCGGCGCCGCCTACGGCGTGCGTGCCGGCGTGCATGTCGGGGTCGACGTGCTGGTCAACCGCCTGGCTCCCCGTCCGCGCAAGGTCGTGATGATGATCGGCCTGCTCGGCGGGGTGTTGTTCACGGGGGTGGTCGGCACGCTGGGCGCGATCCTGGTCTGGGAGATCGGGCACACGGACCAGACCTCCGAGGACATGGAAGTGCCGATGTGGATCGTCTACCTGTGCGTGCCGCTTGGCTCCTACTTGATGTGCTTTCGCTTCCTGCAGGTTGTTACAAGCTTCGTGCGGACCGGGCAGGTCCCGCACCGGCACTCGGTGCCGCTCGAGCGCGTGCAAGCGACCGGCGACCAGACCGCGAGGCCGGCATGAATGCGGCGCTGATATTCGGGCTGCTGATCGCCCTGATGCTGACCGGCATGCCGGTGTCGATCTCGCTGGGGCTGACCGTTCTGACGTACCTGTTCACGATGACCACCGTTCCGATCGAATCGGTCGCGCTGAAGCTCTTCACCGGCATCGAGAACTTCGGGATCATGGCGATCCCGTTTTTCATTCTGGCCGGCACCCTGCTGACGCAGGGTGGCGTGGCGCGGCGGATGATCCATTTCGCGACCACGATGGTCGGCCACCTGTACGGGGGCCTGGCGCTGGCGGGCATCATCGCCTGCGCCCTGTTCGCCGCCATCTCGGGATCGTCGGTGGCGACGGTCGCCGCGATCGGCTCGATCATCCTGCCGGAGATGGTCCAGCGCGGATTCCCGAAGCGGTTCGCCGCGGGCGTGATCACCACCAGCGGGGCCCTCGGCATCCTGGTGCCGCCGTCGATCGTGATGGTGCTGTTCGCGGTCTCGACCAACACGTCGGTGGGCAAGCTGTTCGCGGCCGGCGTGTTGCCGGGGCTGGTGCTGGCCCTGTTACTGGGGTTCACGACCTGGGGGATCGCGCGCCGGCGCGCGCTGCCGCGGCTGCCGCGCGCGAGCTGGCTCGAGCGCTGGCGGGCGCTGCGCGAGGCGTCGTGGGGCCTGGCTCTGATCGTGGTCGTGATCGGCGGCATCTACTCGGGCGTTTTCACGCCGACCGAGGCGGCCGCGTGCGCGGCCGTCTATTCGTTCATCGTCGTCGTGTTCGTCTACGGCGACCTGAAACTGAGCCAGGTTCCGCGCGCGCTGCTCGACGCGGCGGCCATGAGCGCGATGCTGCTGTACATCATCACCAACGCGGTGCTGTTCAGCTTCCTGATGACGAGCGAGAACATTCCGCAGGGTATGGCCGACTGGCTGACCGCGCAGGGCCTGGGACCGATCGCCTTCCTGCTGGTCGTCAACGTGCTGCTGCTGGTCGCCGGCAACGTGATGGAGCCGAGTTCGATCGTGCTGATCATGGCGCCGATTCTGTTGCCGGTCGCGGTTCGGCTGGGCATCGATCCGGTCCACTTCGGCGTCCTGATGATGGTCAACATGGAGGTCGGCCTGTGCCATCCGCCGGTGGGTCTGAATCTTTACGTGGCTTCGGGCATCACGAGCATGGGCATCACCGAACTGACGGTCGCGGTGCTCCCGTGGCTGCTGACGATGATCGGATTTCTGGTGCTGGTCACGTACTGGCCGACCTTGTCGCTGGTGCTGCCGACTCTGCTGCATCTCTAGTGCGTTGAATCAGGCAAATGCCACCCGCAGGCGAAATCGACACCTGCGCCGCTTCGGCACGCGTCAGAGCTTGGGCGCCCCGGACTGCTTGCTCGGCTCGGTGGCCGGGCCCGAGGGAGCCGGCTCGGGCTGCTTGAACGGATACGGGCTTGGCTCGATGACCGGGCCGAGGGGAGCCGACTCGGGCTGTTTGAACGGGTACGGGCGCGGCGCGATGGCCGGGCCCGAGGGCGACAGAACCTTGGACCAGCCCTGGAACTCGTCGTCGAGCTCCCGCTGAGCCTCGGGCTCCGGAAGAAGGATCAGCGGGCCGTTCTTCAACAGGCTGCGCGCCGCCTTGACCAGGTGCAGGTTCGAATCGACCCGGTACACGACCTGTCCCAGCGAGGTGCCGCTGCGGAACATGAAATAGCCCGAGCCGTCGTTCAACCGAGCGAAGCCATGCCGGTATCCCTGTTCGTCCTCGTAGGCGGCCTCCTTGATGTCCGGTGTATGTTGGCCGGGCTGCAGTTCAAGTATCGAAGCAACCGAGCGCGGAAGCTTGGTGCGGCTGCCGCGCTTGTCGATGACTTTCATCAGCCGCTCGAGCTGCTCGTGGGTCAGGGTCTGCCCCGCGGGCCAGGCCGGAGCGCACAGCAGCGCGCACGCCACCAGCAGCAGCCCGAGCGTGAGGGGTCCGTGCGACAGGCGACCAGAACCAGAACTTGCAGTCATCGTTCATTCCTTCCCTTGTCGAGCATCATTTTGCCGAAATCCGGGTCGCGCACCGAACGGGGTCAGCGGGGCAGCAAGGTCGACAGCGAGTACAGACCGAACGCAACGATGCCGCCGCCGGACAGGCGGTTGATGGCCCGCATCCAGGAGTCGCCGATGCGGTGGCGCATCAGTGCCACGCTGGTGCTCAAGAACAGCCACCAGAGCGCGGAACCGACGAACACTCCAGCGACCAGGACTGCCGCGGCCCCATAGCTCGGCGAGGCCGTGAGTCCGAAGCCGGCGAATATCGCGACAAAGGACAGGATCGTCAGCGGGTTTGCGAGCGTCAGCACCAGAGTCGAAAAATATGCCGATGCGAGGCCATCGGCCTTGACCTGCGCCTCGCGCTGCGCAGGCGCGCTCAGAAACGTGCGCACGCCCAGGTAGCACAACGCGGCACCGCCGCCCACTCGCAGCAGGGACACATGGGCCAGCAGGAAGGCGGAAACGGCCGTCAACCCGAATCCGGCGATGCATCCATACGCGGAGTCCGCGGTGGCGGCCCCGAGGCCCGTGACCAATCCCACGACACGGCCCTGCTCGAGGCTGCGGCGTATGCACAGCAAGCCGATCGGCCCGACTGGCGCGGCGATTGACAGGCCGACTACTAGCCCTGTGAGCAGGAAGTTCAACGCCATGGATGCCGCACTGCGGAAACGCCCGCGCGCAGCCGGTGCGGGCCCTTGTCTAATTTCGAAGACATCATAGGGCAAGGTTGTATATGATGGTCCGAGGAGAGACGGAATTCGAATTCGAGCCAGCGAGGAGGCCCCGCGCGGGATATCGGACCCGCGTGGCCGGCACCGAAGCCATGACCCGCAGCAATCCGTACGACCTTGGCCTGGACCGCAACCAGGCCAATTTCGTCGCGCTGTCGCCGCTGAGCTTCCTCGAGCGAACGGCCAGCGTATATCCGGACCATACGGCGCTGATCTACGGTGCGCTGCGCCAGAGCTGGGTCCAGACGTATCAGCGCTGCGCGCGCCTGGCCAGCGCACTGGCGGCGCGCGGCGTCGGCCGCGGCGATACGGTGGCCGCGATGCTCCCCAATGTGCCGGCGATGCTCGAGGCGCACTTTGGTGTTCCGATGAGCGGCGCGGTGCTCAATACACTGAACACCCGTCTGGACTCCGAAACCATTGCGTTCATGTTGCAGCACGGCGGCGCGCGCGTGCTGCTGACCGACCGCGAATTCTCCCCGGTGGTCGAAAAGGCGCTCGCGCTGAACGCCGGCGAGCGCCCGCTGGTGATCGAGGTGCAGGACGCGCTGGCGCCGGCGGGCAAGGAGCTCGGCCAGCTCGATTACGAGACGTTCCTGGGCGGCGGCGACCCGGACTTCGCCTGGCAGCTGCCGGCCGATGAATGGGATGCGATCTCGCTGAACTACACCTCGGGCACGACGGGCAATCCGAAAGGCGTCGTCTGCCATCACCGCGGGGCGTATCTGAATGCCGCCAGCAACGTGATCTCCTGGGGCATGCAGGAGCACCCGGTCTACCTGTGGACGCTGCCGATGTTCCATTGCAACGGCTGGTGCTTCCCGTGGACGATGGCGCTGACCGCCGGCACCAGCGTGTGCCTGCGGCGGGTCGACCCGGCCGAGGTGTTCCGGCTGATCCGCGAGCACACCGTCACGCACCTGTGCGGCGCGCCGATCGTCTACGGCATGCTGATCAATGCACCTGAGGAGCTGCGCGCGGGCATCCGGCACCCGATCAAGGGCCTGATCGCCGGCGCTGCTCCTCCGGCTGCGGTGATCGAGGGCTGCGAGCGGATCGGCATCGACATCACGCACGTGTACGGCCTCACCGAGTCGTATGGTCCGGCCGCCGTATGTGCCAGGCAGCTCTCGTGGAGGACGCTGCCGCTGGAGGAGCGCGCCCGGCTCAACGGGCGCCAGGGGGTTGCCTATCACCTGCAGGATGCGATCGCGGTGCTGGATCCGGACACGATGACGCCGGTACCGGCCGACGGCGAGACGATGGGCGAGATCTTCTTCCGTGGCAACATCCTGATGAAGGGGTACCTGAAAAACCCCGAGGCGACGGCGGAGGCGTTTGCCGGCGGCTGGTTCCACACGGGCGATCTGGCCGTCGTGCACCCGGACGGCTACGTCAAGATCAAGGACCGCAGCAAGGACATCATCATTTCGGGAGGAGAGAACATCTCGTCGCTCGAGGTCGAAGAGGTGCTGCACCGGCATCCGGCGGTCATGGTGGCCGCCGTGGTCGCGCAGCCGGACCCCAAGTGGGGCGAGGTGCCGTGCGCGTTCGTCGAGCTGAAGCCCGGCGCCAGCCTGGAGCCCGAGGAGCTGATCGGGCACTGCCGCGCACTGCTGGCCCGATTCAAGGTGCCCAAGCGCGTGGTGTTCGGACCGGTGCCCAAGACGTCGACCGGCAAGATCCAGAAGTACGTGCTTCGCCAGCAGGTCAAATCGGCGAGCGCCATCGAGTAGGCGCGCACGGTGTCCGCCAGCGACGTGATACTGGAAGCGCAGGGGCTGTCCAAGGAGTTCCAGGGGTTCTGTGCGGTCAGGGATGTGGACCTGGTGGTCCGGCGCGGCAGCGTGCATGCGCTGATCGGGCCGAACGGCGCCGGCAAGACCACCGTGTTCAACCTGTTGACCGGTTTCGTGCCGCCCACTGCCGGCCGCATCGCGTTCAACGGTATCGACATCACCGGCGAGCCGCCGGTACAGGTCGCCCGCCGCGGGATGGTGCGCTCGTTCCAGATCTCCGCGACTTTTCCACATCTGACCTTGCTCGAGAACGTACGGATCGCGCTGCAGCGGAAAATGGGCAACTCGCTTCATTTCTGGGAGCACGAGTCGCGGCTGAACTGCCTGAACGAGCAGGCGCTGCAGCTGCTCGAGGCGGTCGACCTGCGCGGCCTCGCGGATCGGATCACGGTCGAGCTCCCGTATGGCCGCAAGCGCGCGCTCGAGATCGCCACCACGCTGGCGCTGGACCCGCAGTTGATGCTGCTCGACGAGCCGACCCAGGGCATGGGTCACGAGGATGTCAGCCGTGTGGTCGAGCTGATCCGCAAGGTTGCGCGCAACCGTACGATCCTGATGGTCGAGCACAACCTGTCGGTGGTCGAGACCCTGAGCGATGTGATCACGGTGTTGCAAAGGGGCAGCATACTGGCGCAAGGACCGTACTCGGTCGTATCCAGGGACCCCCGGGTTCTGGAAGCCTATGTCGGGGTCGAGGCGTGAGCAGCGCATTTGCTCCCAGCGGGGAGATGCTCCACCTCGCGAACGTGCACGCGTTCTACGGCGAATCGCATATCCTGCATGGCATCGACCTTCAGGTGAACCGGGGCGAACTGGTGACGCTGCTCGGCCGCAACGGCGCCGGTCGCACCACCACGCT
>WNFI01037193.1_pt1 | contig 10569 bp, 11 predicted proteins | sample 5400471 | NCBI WGS metagenome assembly WNFI01 (sample SAMN13153348, study PRJNA577476) | soil metagenome | isolation source: 100 cm saprolite on Douglas fir-dominated hillslope | place: USA:California | collected 2013-09-17 | reverse complement strand
CTCCGGCACTAAAATGTTTACTCTGCGTAGTCCCGCCAGTGAACTGGCGGGCTATTATCGTTAGGTCCCTCCGGGACCGACTTGCGCTACGACACAGACTCCGAACCGCCAGGAGGTTCCAATGCCAGTGCTATTTTCCGGCACCGTACTTTGCGTCCAGCGCGAGATTCAATTCCAGCACATTCACGCGCGGTTCGCCGAGCAATCCCCAGGTTCGTCCCAGAGTATGCTCATTCACCATGGTCGCGATCTCGGACTCGGGCGCTCGTCTTGCAGCGGCCACGCGATGAATCTGGAACGCGGCGGCCGCGGGCGTGATTTCGGGATCGACTCCGGAGGCGGAGGTGGTCACGAGATCGACTGGCACTGGCGTATTCGGGTTTTCGGCCCGCAGCGTGGCCACGTCGCCCTTCACGCGGTCGATTAGTTTTTGGTTGGTTGGGCCGTATTGGGATCCGTTGGAGTTGGAGGCGTCGTAGTTGGTGGCCGAGGGACGCGGGTGAAAATAGCCCGGCCCAGAAAATCCCTGCCCGAGGATGCGCGAGCCCACGATCTTTCCGTTGGCCTCGATCAGTTGTCCGTTGGCCTTCGCGGGGAACAGGACTTGCGCGAGTCCAGTGACCACCAGCGGGTAGATGATCCCCAGCAGGATGGTGGTCGCGACGGTCATTAATACAGCTGTGATCAGGTTCTTCTTCATAAGTCTCCGTTAGGCCAGTCCGGCGCGAGTGATGACCATGTCGATCAGCTTGATGCCGAGGAATGGAATAAGAATTCCGCCCAGACCGTAAATCAGCAGGTTGTTACGCAGCAGGATGGCAGCGCCCATGGGCCGGTACTTCACGCCGCGCAACGCCAGGGGGATGAGCGCGATTATGATCAGTGCGTTGAAAATGACCGCCGACAGCACCGCTGATTCCGGCGTCTTCAAGTGCATGATGTTCAGCGCATTGAGTACGGGGAAAGTTCCGGCAAACATTGCGGGAATGATCGCGAAATACTTGGCGACATCGTTGGCGATGGAGAACGTGGTCAGCGAACCGCGCGTCATCAATAGCTGTTTGCCGATCTCCACGATTTCAATGAGCTTGGTGGGATTGGAATCGAGGTCCACCATATTGCCGGCTTCCTTGGCGGCCTGAGTACCGGTGTTCATGGCGACGCCCACGTCGGCCTGGGCGAGGGCGGGAGCATCGTTGGTGCCATCGCCGGTCATGGCGACGAGTTTGCCGTCGGCCTGCTCGCGCTTGATCAAGTCCATCTTGTCTTTCGGGGTGGCTTGCGCAAGGAAGTCGTCGACGCCGGCTTCGCGCGCAATCGCCGCCGCGGTCAGTGGGTTGTCTCCGGTAATCATTACCGTCTTGATGCCCATCGCGTGCAGATGCTTGAAGCGTTCGCGCATGCCGCCTTTCACGATGTCCTTGAGGTGGATCACGCCGAGCGCACGCTGATTTTCGGCGACCACCAGCGGCGTGCCGCCGGAGCGCGCGATCAACACCACGCTCGCCTGAATTTCTTTCGGCAACGCGGTGCCGTGCTGCTCGAGGTACTTGATGATGGCGTCGACGGAGCCCTTGCGGATCTCGCGGCCGTCGAGATTCACGCCCGACATACGAGTCTGCGCGGTGAAGGGAATGAACACCGCTTCGTGCGATGCCAGGTCGCGGCCGCGCAGGCTATATTTCTCTTTTGCGAGAACAACGATCGAGCGGCCTTCGGGAGTCTCGTCGGCAAGCGAAGAAAGCTGCGCGGCATCGGCCATCTCGGCCTCGGTGATTCCCGGCGCGGCGATGAACTCCGCCGCCTGACGATTGCCGAGCGTGATGGTTCCAGTCTTATCGAGCAGCAAGGTGTTGACGTCGCCCGCGGCCTCCACGGCGCGTCCTGACATCGCCAGGACGTTGTGCTGAACGAGTCGATCCATGCCTGCAATGCCGATGGCGGAGAGAAGGCCGCCAATTGTGGTGGGGATCAGGCAGACGAGCAAGGAGACTAGCACGAACACAGTCTGTGGAGATCCGGAATAAATTGCGAAGGGCTGCAAGGTAACCACGGCCAAAAGAAAGATGATGGTCAGTCCGGCGAGCAGAATGTTGAGCGCGATTTCGTTGGGAGTTTTCTGGCGTTCGGCGCCTTCGACCAACGCAATCATGCGATCGAGAAATGTTTCTCCGGGATTGGACGTGATGCGGACTTTGATGTGGTCGGAAAGTACGCGGGTTCCACCCGTGACGGCAGAACGATCGCCTCCGGCTTCGCGGATTACGGGCGCCGATTCTCCGGTGATCGCGGACTCATCCACGGAGGCGACGCCTTCGATGATCTCGCCATCGGAAGGAATGAATTCGCTGGCGGAAACCACGACCACGTCGCCCGTTCGTAGCTGGGAGCTGGGAACTTTCTCGACGCGCGCGCCGCCGTCGAGCAGACGATTCGCCGTCGTCTCCGAGCGCGCTTTGCGCAGGGTGTCGGCCTGGGCCTTGCCGCGGCCTTCAGCCATGGCTTCGGCGAAATTGGCGAAGAGTACAGTGAACCACAGCCAGAGCGTGATCTGGATGTTGAACTTGAACGCGGCGGCGCCCTTGAAGAGCAGAGCGGTGGTGATGACGCTGCCGATCTCCACCACGAACATAACGGGATTGCCCATCATGGTGCGGGGGTTGAGCTTTACCAACGCGTCCACCAAGGCCCGCCGGACGATCTTCCATTCCCAAATTGCTTTCGACTTTTTCGCCATAGAATCCTTAGAAAGTCTTGCCCGCAGCCAGGAGCAGGTGCTCCAGGATCGGTCCCAGGCTCAAGGCCGGGAAGAAAGTGAGCGCTCCCAAAATCAGAATCGTGCCAATCAGCAGCACGGTGAAGAGCGGCGTGGTCACGGGGAAAGTTCCCAGCGACGGCGGAACATAGTTCTTGCGCGCCAGGTTGCCAGCAATGGCCAGCATCGGAATGATCATGAGGAAGCGGCCGGTAAGCATAGTGAGGCCGAGCGTGGTGTCATACCAGGGCGTGTTGACGGTCAGTCCGCCAAACGCCGAGCCGTTGTTCGCTCCGCTCGAAACGTAGGCGTAGAGCATTTCGCTCAGGCCGTGCGGTCCGGGATTGGCGATGCTGGAGGTGCCGAAGTCCTTCACGCTCGCGATCGACGCGAACGCCAGAATGATCAGCGGAAAAATCAGCGCCACGAGCATTGCCATTTTGACGTCGTAGGCTTCAATTTTCTTGCCGAGATATTCGGGTGTGCGGCCGACCATCAATCCGGCGATGAACACGGCCAGCACAATGTAGATGAGAATGCCGTACATGCCCGCGCCCACGCCGCCGAAGATTACTTCGCTCAGCATGATGTTGACGAGCGGCACCATGCCGCCGAGAGGAGTAAAGGAATCGTGCCATCCGTTGATGGCGCCGCAACTGGCGTCGGTGGTGGCGGTCGCGAACAGAGCGGTGTTGGCGATGCCGAAGCGGACCTCCTTGCCTTCCATGTTGCCGCCCGCTTGCGTCGCCGACACGTGCTGATCGACCGCGTGCAGAAGAGGATTGCCGTTGGCCTCAGCCCAGTAGGCGACAGTCACGCCGGCCAGAAATAGCAGCGCCATCGCCGCCCACACCGCCCAGCCGTGGCGCTGAGAGCCGGTCATGCGGCCGAGGACGTAAGTCAGTCCGGCGCTGATCGCGAAGATACAGAACATTTCCAGCAGGTTGGAAATTGGCGTCGGGTTCTCGAACGGATGCGAGCTGTTGGCGTTGAGGAATCCGCCGCCGTTGGTGCCCCACATCTTGATGATTTCCTGCGACGCGATCGGACCCTGTGCGATGACTTGTTCGGTAACGGTGTTGGTGACGGTCTTGCCGTCGGCGCCTGTGGTCCGGACCTGCTGCGGTTCGACTACCGTGGCGTGGTCGTAGGGACGAAGGTTCTGCACTACACCCTGCGACACCAGCACGAGCGAGCCCACGATGCAGAACGGCAGCAACACCCACAGGCAGGTGCGCACGATGTCGACCCAGAAGTTGCCGATGGTTTCCATCTGGCGGCGCGCGATACCGCGGATAAACGCGATCGCCAGCGCAATGCCGACCGCCGCCGAAGCGAAGTTGTGGTAGGCGAGGCCAGCCATCTGGGTGAAGTAACTCATGGTGGTCTCGCCGGAATAGGCTTGCCAGTTGGTATTAGTCGTGAACGACGCGGCGGTATTGAACGCGAGGTGCGCAGGGGTGACGGCTCCGAATTTCTGCGGATTGAGCGGGAGAAATCCCTGAACGCGCTGGATCAAATACAGCACCAGCATGGACACCGCACTGAACAGCAGCATGGAGACGGCGTATTCGGTCCAGGGCATTTCGTGAGTTTCGTCCACGCCAGTGACGCGGTAGAGCAGACGTTCCATGGGTCGCAGTACCGGATCCATGAAAGTCTTTTCGCGGTTAAACACGCGCGTCATGAAGATCCCGAGCGGCTTTGTCACGGCGAAGATCAGCGCGAGGAAAACGAAGATTTGCAACCAGCCATTGATGGTCATTTCAGAATTTCTCCGGACGCAGCAGTGCGTACAGCAGATACACCGTGGTCAGCACACTGATGGCGAGCATGATCGCCGATTCCAGGCTCATATCGTTCTCCTCACTTCAGGCGGTCGCAAAAATGCACATAGGCGATCGACATCACAAAAAAAGCGACCGCGATTGCTACAAACATTGCGTCCTGCATATTGGGTCTCCCAAGTTACATGGCGGCTTTATTGCCGATGGCCGAAGCGCGCGCACGATGAGCGCGGGCTTGGTTGATGACGATGACTCTGGCCGGCCCCTGCGATTGCTCCTGTCCCAGATAGGACACACTCACCGGCTCAGAAGATTCGATACGCGCCTCTTTCCGAAGAGCTACAAAAAAGCGGAGCAGAAATGCGATGCTGCCTCCAGCGGCGGCTGCAAGAACAAAACTCATATGAGTCACCATCGATTCAATATCCCGGCAGATAAGTGTGGGATAAGGTCTTCATAAAGAATTCATAAGTATTCAGCGTCGTGCGGGGTTGCAGGCCTTAGCAGCCCCACTCCGCTTCACCCGGTTTGGCGAAAGTATTCACGATTCGCGTCGGGCTGCGTTTCCGCCAGTTCCAGCAAGGCCATCCGGACCACCGCAACCCTCAAGTTGCGCTCATTTTGTGGAGCTTTTTCCCAGGAAGCGGAGTTGCCGGTGGCGGGCTGACAATCGAAGTCTCCGGCGAGCGCTTCGTGATAGTGGTGAAAAAGTTTGGCGAGTTCTGCGGCGGAGGCATTCAAAGTGAAAGACATGAACCCTCCGGGCCGCGGAGTACCGGCCCAATCTCGACTCATTGGATATCCCCGCCCATAAGGATTGAATAAAGAGTTCGTAGATTGTTTGTTAAGGAAGCACGGAAAGGGAGAGTTAGTCGCCGGGCTGAAACCGGTAGCCGATCCAGGGTTCGGTGACAATGTAGCGTGGAGAGGATGAGGACGGCTCCAGCTTCTTGCGCAGCTGACCAACAAACACGCGCAGATATTCCACCTGCTCGGTGTTTTGTCCGCCCCACACCGCGCCGAGTAGGGCGCGATGGGTCACGACTTTGCCAGGATGCCTGGCCAGAAAAACGAGCAGGTCGAATTCTTTCGGCGTTAGGTGGGCAAGGCGACCCTGCACGTGCACGGTGCGGGCGCCGGGGTCGATGCGGAAATCACCGAGTTCTATCCGCCCCTGTTCGGCCTCTTCCGAGCGAGCGCGGCGCAGATTTGCGCGCACTCGGGCGAGCAATTCTTCAATGCCGAAGGGCTTCGTGATGTAGTCGTCGGCGCCGGCGTCGAGCGCCTTGACCTTCGTGCGCTCCTCGCCGCGAACGGAGAGCACAAGAATAGGAATCTGGCTCTTGGCGCGTACCCGGCGGCAGAGTTCGAGGCCGTCCATGTTGGGCATGGCGAGATCGGTGATGACCAGGTCGGGTGACCAGTCTTTCATGATTTCGAGCGCGGTCTCGCCGTCGTTGGCGACGCGAATGTCGTATCCGTGACTGGAGAGCGAAGTGCGCAGAACCCGCGTGATCTGTGGTTCGTCGTCCACCACGAGAATGCGTTTTGGGTCTGGCATGACGGGTCAGTTGGGCTCCTGCGTCACGATGTGGACGTCGACGGCGGGAGCGTCACGCAGGAACTGGTGGATCGCGGAGAGATAGAAATAGCGCTTCCATCCACGGGTTGCGGAGCGGCCGAATACGACTTGCGTAATGTGTTTCTCGTTGACGAACTGGGCCACCGCCTCAGCCACGCTCTTTCCGGGCACCTGGGCAATTACGGCCCCGACGTTTTCGGCGAACTTAAAATTCGCATTGAGAGTCTTCTGACGGGCGTCGCTGGCGTCCTGTCCCAGGTCGGTGTACACGACAAAAAGCTCGGCGTCGATAGCTTGCGCCATGCGCGCGCCCCGCGCGATGAGATATTGCGCCGCGGGATTGGAGCTGATGCAGACCGCAATCCGCTCCCGGATGGCGACCGCCCGCTCGTGCGGCAGCTTCTCGCGGCGGTTCTCGAGGCTGCGGTCGACCGCGTGCGCCACCTGGCGCAGCGCCAGTTCGCGCAAGGCGATCAGATTCGTTTCCTTGAAAAAATTGTCGAGCGCGCGGCCTACGCTCTTGCGGATACACATCTCCCCGCCGCATGCGATTCTGGAGCGCTTCGGGCGTCAGGTCGACCATCACGACTTCGTTCACACGCTGGAGCACCCAGTCGGGCACTGTTTCCCGCACCTGAATTCCGGTGACGCCCTGTACCGTGGGCGTGACGCTCTCCAGGTGCTGAATATTCATAGTGGAGAGCACGTCGATTCCGGCATCGAGCAGCTCGAATACGTCTTCGTAGCGCTTGCGGTTCTTGCTGCCCTCGACGTTGGTGTGCGCGAGCTCATCCACCAGCGCGACTTTGGGTTTGCGGGCGAGGACGGCATCGACGTCCATCTCTTCAAACAGCGCGCCCTTGTATTCGATCGGCTTGCGCGGAACGATTTCGAGATTCTCCACGAGTTCGGCCGTGCCTTTGCGGCCATGCGTTTCCACTGCGCCGACGGCGACGTCTTCACCGCGGCTGTGGCGGCGGATGGCTTCGCTCAACATGCTGAACGTCTTGCCGACGCCCGGAGCGTATCCCAGGAAGAGTTTGAACCCGCCTCCTTTTTTCGGCGGAGCGGCTTCCTCCAGCCATTGTTCGGGAGTCTTGGACATCGGGTTTATTGTCGTTGAGAGTTCTGTCTTTGTCGATGTCGGATACAATCGGCTCGTGAAAACCCAGGTCCGATCGGCGCTCGGCTATGTGCTGGCGGCCCTCACCGTTCTCGCCATTATTTTGCTGGGCCGCGTGGCGCACGGCATCAATCCCACCACCATCGCACTCGTCTTCCTTCTGGGAGTGCTGGGCATCTCGACGTTCTGGGGCTTGGGGCAAGCGGTGTTCATGGCCGTGATCGCCACCCTGGCGTTCAACTATTTTTTTCTGCCACCGGTGGGTACGTTCACGATTGCCGATCCGCAAAACTGGATCGCGCTCTTTGCTTTTTTGATTACGGCCGTCACCGCCAGCGAGTTGTCGGAGCGCGCCGGACGCGAAGCGCGCAACGCCAACGAACGACGCCACGAAATCGAACGCCTGTATGGATTCAGCCAGCTTCTTCTTTCCAGTGACAACTCGGCGGATCTGCTCAATTCGATTCCACGCTACATCGTGGATTCCTTCGGCGTGCGCTCGGCGGCCATCTCGTTCGCCAATCGCGCCGACATCTACCGCTCGGGCCCGACCGTCGACGGACTGGAAGCCCACGATTTGCAATTGTGCTGCTTGCGCGGCGAACCGCGCGTCGATCACACGAATGAAGTGGCCTTCATGCCCCTAACCATGGGCATGCGAGTGGTGGGCAGTATGGGAGTCGCCGGCTCGCTGCTGCCACGCCAGACGCTGGACGCCATCGGCAGTCTGATCGCCATTTCGGTCGAGCGCGCTGGAGCGATCGAGAAACTCAGCCGCGCGGAAGCGGCGCGCGAGAGCGAGCAGTTGCGGTCGCTGCTGCTCGATTCCGTGACCCACGAATTCCGCACGCCGCTCACTTCGATCAAGGCATCGGTTACATCGCTGCTGGGCAGCCCCGGCCTGTCTCCGCCGGAAACGCAGGAGTTGCTTACCATTATCGACGAAGAAAGCGACCGCCTGAACCGCCTGATCGGCGAAGCGGCGGAAATGTCTCAACTGGACGCCGATAAAGTGGAGTTGCACCGCGCGCCGGGGCGCATCCGCGATGTGGCGGAACAAGCCGTGGAGGATCTGAAACAGCTTCTCATGACGCATCCGGTCGAAATCAGAATTCCTGACGATCTGCCTCCGGCGCGGATGGACTCGGCTCGCATCAAGGAGGTGCTGGTGCATTTGCTGGAGAATGCCGCCAAGTATTCCCCCGCGGGCACGCCGATCCGCATCACCGCCGAAGTCAAGAACGCGACCCTCACCACCAGCGTCGCCGACCGCGGCCCCGGCATCGACGACTTCGAACAGCCCCTGGTCTTCGAAAAGTTCTACCGCGGACAGAATCAGCGCGTGCAGGTGCACGGCACCGGCATGGGATTGGCGATCTGCAAGGCGATCGTCGAAGCACATGGCGGGCGCATCGGCGTCACCAGCCAGTTGGGGCATGGGTCGGTGTTCTACTTTAGTTTGCCGGTGGGATAAATCACCAGCGGGGATTCTCTCTTTCAGCGTGAAAAAGTTGTGGGCATCTTAGTGATGCGCCGTCGCCGCTTCATCGTGCAGAAGGCCGAGTCGGTCGATGCCGGCGTTGTGAGCCGTGTCGATCACGGCGGCAACTTGTTCGAAGTCGATGTCGTCGTCGGCCTTGACGAAGGCGATGCGTTCGACTCGGATGGAGAAGATATCCACCAGCCGTTGGCGCAGAGCGCTCAAGGCCACAACTTCATTGTTGATCTTGACATCGGGCTGGCCGGGCGTCTTACTGTCGCGCACCTGGATGATGATGGTCGTCGCCGGCGGCGGGATGGAGTGATCTTGCGGATTAGGCTGCTGTGGAATCTGGGCCTCGAAGCCCTTGGGTTTTTCCTGAATCACGACCAGCATGAAAATGATGAGCAGCACCAGCAGAACGTCAATCAGGGGCGTGACGTTCATTTGGGGCGCGGAGGGACCACCGCCTGCCGAGAATGACATGGATTGTTTTCCTCTCTGGCACGCGCGTGTCTGAAGAGATTGGACACTGCATAGCGCAGGATGGTTCCCGGTGCGCGTGGCGTTTCGTCGATTGCTGATCGGACATTTAGAATCGGGATTGAGTTGTGGCGTGCCTCATGCAGAAATATCTCTTGGCGTTCGCGGTTCTGGTGCTTTGCCTGGGTTCGCGCGCCTCTGCGCAGGACAACTACGAGATTCAGGTCTATAGCGCGGACACAGTTCCGGCGGGCATGACGATGGTTGAAATTCATTCCAACTTCACCGTGGACGGCACCAAGCGGACGGAAAACGGAGTCGCGCCGACCAACCATGCCATGCACGAGACGCTGGAGCTCACGCACGGCTTCACGTCGTGGTTTGAAGTCGGCTTTTATGTTTTTTCGAGCATTCAGCCCGACGGCGGATGGCAGTGGGTGGGCGATCACATTCGTCCGCGCATCGCGGCCCCGGAATCCTGGCATCTTCCGGTGGGCTTGAGCCTGTCGCAGGAGATTGGGTACCAGCGGCGCAAATTTTCAGAGGACAGTTGGAATTATGAGCTGCGTCCGATCATCGACAAGAAAATTGGCCGCTGGTATCTGGCGTTCAATCCTTCGCTGGAGAAATCGATTCACGGCCTCAATCAGGACCGCGGCTTTGAGTTTTCTCCCAACGTGAAAGTGAGTTTCGATTTCACGAAGAAGATTTCCGGCGGACTGGAATACTACGGCGGCCTCGGTCCCATTAGCGGCTTCGACCGGATTTCGAGTCAGTCGCAGCAGTTGTTTCCTTCCATCGACTTGAACCTTTCGCCCAATTGGGAATTCAATTTCGGAGCCGGCGTGGGAGTGACGCGCTCCACCGACCACCTGATTCTGAAGTGCATCGTTGGGCGCCGCTTTAGTTGGGGCGGCGCGCGCAAGTCAAACTAGCGGATTTTTCCGAAACTGTTTATCCGATCGGTTCGGGCGACGGTGGCAAAGGCGGCGGCTGGGGCGGGATGTCCATCACCGGCGGAATCTCGGGCGCGGGCGGCACTGCCGGCGCCGGATATACCAGCGCCTGCAGATTCGGATAACGCGCGGCGAAGAAGTACATGGCGTACGCGGGAAAGAAGACGGTGGCGGGCGTGGCCACGAGCGCGATGATGTACAGCAGCACAAACAAGGCGATGGTTCCAACGATGATCGCCAGGCTGATGGTGGTGACACTCCAGGTCAGTCCGGCGGCGATGCCGGCGACGACGATCAGGGCGATGGGTCCGATGACAATCAAGGCGGGAATAAACGCGAGGATGGAGAAGATAATCCAGGCGACAATGGCCAGCATTAGTTTCAACAGCAGGTAACCCACGTA
>WNFI01704574.1_pt1 | contig 10570 bp, 12 predicted proteins | sample 5400471 | NCBI WGS metagenome assembly WNFI01 (sample SAMN13153348, study PRJNA577476) | soil metagenome | isolation source: 100 cm saprolite on Douglas fir-dominated hillslope | place: USA:California | collected 2013-09-17 | reverse complement strand
TGAGCGTTGAGAACTGGATCGGCCTGATCGGCGGCGTCCTGCTGACGATCTACCTGTTCGTGGCCCTCGTCCTGCCTGAGAGGTTCTGATGAGTAGCACTGGTGCTGGCTGGCTCCAGTTCGCCCTGCTGGTCGCCGCTCTGGCCGCCTGCTACGTGCCGCTCGGCAACTACATCGCGCACATCTTCACCACCGACAAGGACTGGGCGGTTGAGCGCGGTTTCTACAAGCTGATCGGCATCGACCGCACCGCGGACCAGAAGTGGTCGACCTACCTGCGCAGCATTCTGGCGTTCTCGGCGGTCAGCGTGCTGTTCCTGTACGGGCTGCAGCGACTGCAGCACTACCTGCCGCTGAGCCAGGGCCTCCCGGGCGTCACGGCCGACACGGCCTGGAACACCGCCGCCTCGTTCGTCACCAACACGAACTGGCAGAACTACGCCGGCGAGGCGACCATGGGCTACGTCGCGCAGATGAGCGGGCTCGTGGTGCAGCAGTTCATGTCGGCCGCGGTCGGCCTGGTGGTGGCGATCGCGATGATCCGGGGCTTCACCCGGTCCCGGACCGACAAGCTGGGCAACTTCTGGGTCGACGTGACCCGCTGCGTGATCCGGCTGCTGATCCCGCTGGCCATCGTCGGCGGGCTGATCCTCGTCGCCGGCGGCGCGATCGAGAACTTCCACGCCTACCAGACCGTCACCACCCTGAGCGGCGCGCACCAGACGATCCCCGGCGGCCCGGTGGCCTCCTCGGAGTGGATCAAGAACATGGGGAACAACGGCGGCGGCTGGTTCAACACGAACGCCGCGCACCCGTTCGAGAACCCGAATCCGCTCACGAACTGGTTCATCATCTTCAGCCTGCTGCTGATCCCGTTCGCTACGCCGCGGGCGTTCGGCAAGATGGTCAAGGACAACCGCCAGGGCTTCGCGCTGGTCGCGGTCATGGTGATCATCTGGGCGGCCGCGGTCGGCGGGATCAGCCTGTTCGAGGCCCACACCGGCGTCGGCGGCACCGCCACCGTGCTGGCGCACCACGCCGCGGAGGGTACGGAGGTGAGGTTCGGCACACCCGCCTGCTCGCTGTTCGCGGCGTCCACCACGGTGACCTCCACCGGCGCGGTGAACTGCTTCCATGATTCGCTAACCCCGTTCGGCGGCGGCATCGCGCTGTTCGACATCGCGCTCGGCGAGATCGCGCCCGGCGGGATCGGCGCCGGCATGTACGGCATCCTGGTCCTGGCCATCGTGACGGTGTTCGTCGCCGGGCTGATGGTCGGCCGCACGCCGGAGTACATCGGCAAGAAGATCCGCCCCACCGAGATGAAGTACGCGGCCCTGTACTTCCTGACCCTGCCGGTGGTCATCCTCACCGCAGCCGGCATATCGATCGGCACGCACATCGGGCAGAAGAGCATCTTCAACCCGGGCCCACACGGCCTCACCGAGGTCGTGTACGCGTACGCCTCGATGGCCAATAACAACGGCTCGGCGTTCGCCGGCCTGGGCTCGGGCGCGACGTTCTACCAGATCATGGGCGGATTCGTGATGCTGTTCGGCCGGTTCGCGCCGGAGATCTTCGCCCTCGGCCTGGCCGGATCGCTGGCCAGACAGCAGCCGGTGCCTGCGAGCGCCGGCACCCTGGATACCCGAACACCCCTGTTCGTCGGCATGGTGGTCGGCGTGATCCTCGTCCTAGTCGGCCTGACCTACTTCCCCGCCCTCGCCCTGGGCCCGTTCGCTGAAGGACTTCACTGATATGGCTATCACAACGACGCCCCAGGCGCCGGAGGCCAGGGGCCGCGGGTTGACTGAGGCTCCGGGCCGGATCGGCGGGGGCCTGCTCGACCCCAAGATGCTCTGGAAGTCGACCCCCGACGCGTTCAAGAAGCTGGACCCACAACCTGGCCGAGGCCGTGGCCGAGGGCCGGGGCAAGGCGCAGGCCGAGACGCTGCGGCGGACCAAGCGGGAGACCGTGGCCCGGCGGCTGGTCGGCTGGAAGCCGGGCCAGGCCAATCCCCGCGAGGAGCCGGTGCCCGGCACTCAGCTCCAGCTCGGCGACCACGTCGTGGTCGAGGCAGGGGAGATCATCCCCGGCGACGGCGACGTGGTCGAGGGCATCGCCTCGGTCGACGAGTCGGCGATAACCGGCGAGTCCGCGCCGGTGATCCGGGAGTCCGGCGGCGACCGGTCGGCGGTCACCGGCGGCACCAAGGTGCTGTCGGACCGCATCGTGGTGGAGATCACCTCCAAGCCGGGCGAGACGTTCATCGACCGGATGATCGCCCTGGTCGAGGGAGCTAGCCGGCAGAAGACGCCGAACGAGACCGCGCTGAACATCCTGCTGGCGTCGCTGACGATCATCTTCATGCTGGCCGTCATCACCCTGCAGCCGATGGCGTCCTACTTCGGCGCGGGGCAGACCCTGGTCATCCTGGTCGCGCTGCTGGTCGCGCTGATCCCGACCACGATCGGCGCGCTGCTGTCCGCGATCGGCATCGCGGGCATGGACCGGCTCGCAGCTGTCCAGCATCGCCGACTTCACCCCGGAGGGCCGCTCGATCACCGTGCTGGCCAAGAACGCCTACGGCCTGCGCGAGCGCGGCGAGGGCGAGCTGCCCGGGGCGGAGTTCGTCCAGTTCACCGCCCAGACCCGGATGAGCGGGGTCGACCTGGCCGACGGTCGGCAGGTGCGCAAGGGCGCCGCGTCGTCGGTCGCCCAGTGGGTCCGCGACAACGGCGGCACCCCGCCGGACGAGCTGGGCCGGACGGTCGACGGCATCTCGGCCGTGGGCGGCACGCCGCTGGTGGTGGCCGAGAAGGCCGCCGGGGATGGGCCGGGCGGGGGCGGACCGGCACGCGCGCTCGGCGTTATATACCTCAAGGACATCATCAAGGAGGGCATCGCCGAGCGGTTCGCCGAGATGCGCAAGATGGGCATCCGTACCGTCATGATCACCGGCGACAACCCGCTGACCGCCAAGGCGATCGCGGAGGAGTCCGGCGTGGACGACTTCCTCGCCGAGGCCACGCCGGAAGAGGCCGGGAACATGGTGGACCTGGACTCCAACCCGACCAAGCTCATCCAGATCGTCGAGATCGGCAAGCAGCTGCTGATCACCCGCGGCGCGCTGACCACGTTCTCCATCGCCAACGACGTGGCCAAGTACTTCGCGATGCTGCCGGCCATGTTCTCGGTCACGTTCCCGCCCCTGAACAAGCTCAACATCCTGCACCTGCACAGCCCGCAGTCGGCGATCACGTCGGCGATCATCTTCAACGCGCTGATCATCGTCGCGCTGATCCCTCTGGCGCTGCGCGGCGTGCGCTACCGGCCGGCCTCTGCACAGTCGCTGCTCCGCAGGAACCTGTGGATCTACGGCGTCGGCGGCCTGATCATCCCGTTTGCCGGTATCAAGCTCATCGACCTCATCATCCAGTTCATCCCAGGATTCCGGTGACATCATGAATCGTCTTCCCGGCATTGTCCGGCAGCACATCGCGGGGCTGCGGCTGCTCCTGGTCTTCACCGTGCTCACCGGGATCATCTACCCGGTGGTCATGGTGGGGATCGCGCAGGTGGCGTTCAGCAAGCAGGCCAACGGCTCGATGGTGAGCTTCCACGGCCGCGTGGTCGGCTCCAGCCTGCTCTGCCAGGAGTTCGTCGACGCCAAGGGCAACCCCCTGCCCCAGTACTTCCAGCCGCGTCCGTCGGCCGCGACCCCGTCGCCTACCCCCAAGGGCGACTACGGCTGCGACCCCACGTTCTCGTCAGCGTCGAACTACGGGCCGAACAACCCCGCGCTGGTCACGCTGATCAAGCAACGGCAGCAGCAGATCGCGGCGTTCGACCACGTCAGCATCGCCCAGATCCCGGCGGACGCGGTGACCGCGTCCGGTTCAGGCCTCGATCCCGACATCTCAACGCAGAACGCCGATATCCAGGTGAACCGGGTCGCCGCGGCCCGGCACGTCAGCCCGGCCGCGATCATGGCACTGGTCAGGCAGTACACCCAGGGCCGCAACCTCGGGTTCCTCGGCGAGCCGCGGGTGGACGTGCTCAACCTGAACATCGCCCTGGACCAGAAATACCCGGTGTCCTAGGCGGACTCAGGCAGCCGGGTGGCAGAGACAGTCATGACGCAGGCGCGCGGGCAGGAAGGGAGCTCGCCCGCGCGCCTCGAGGCTCCCAGGATCCCGCGGGTGCTCATCGTCGAGGATGAACCCGCGCTGCTCCGCGCTCTGCGCATCAACCTGCGCGCCCGCGGCTACGACGTCCGGGTCGCCTCCGCGGGGCGCGAGGCGCTCGCCGAGGCGAGGCATCGGCCGCCCGATGTGGTGGTTCTTGACCTGGGGCTCCCTGACCTGGACGGCACCGAGGTAATCCGTGAGCTGCGCGGCTGGTCCAGCACACCGGTCATCGTGCTCTCCGGGCGCGCGGGCTCGGAGGACAAGATCGGCGCCCTGGACGCGGGCGCCAACGACTACGTCACCAAGCCGTTCGACATGGAGGAGCTGCTCGCCCGGCTGCGGGCCGCCCTCCGCCGCGATGACCGGTCCCCGCGCGGCGCCCGGTTCACCATCGGCCGGTGTGAGATCGACCTCACCGCGCACACGATCGTCCGGCGCCAGCCGCCCGACCCCGCCCCCACCAACCCCGGCCCCACCGGCCCCGCCGCCGCCGGCCCCGGCCCACCGGGCACCGCGCCGGACGCCCAGCCCGAGCAGCTGCACCTCACGCCCACAGAGTGGCGGCTGCTGGAGATCCTGCTGAACGCCCCCGGGCAGCTGGTCGGCTCCGATCGCCTGCTCGGCGAGGTCTGGGGACCTGGGTTCGAGCGCAGCACGCACTACCTCCGGTTCCACATGGCCGGGCTGCGCCGCAAGCTGGAGGACGACCCGCACCGCCCGCGCCACCTGCTGACCGAGCCCGGCATGGGCTACCGCTACCAGCCCTGAGCTGGGTGCGCGGCGCGGTGCGGTGCGCGGTGCCCGGTGACCGGCGCAGCCGGGCCGACCCGAGGGCCTGTGGCCACCCGTGGTTCCCTCTGTGGTCCTGATCGAATGTCTCACCGGAGAGGGATCACGCGACGCGGCGCAGCACCGTTTCCTGCGCACCTGCGATGTCATGGAGATCGTCCCCGTCCCGCTCGCCCGCCGGGCTGCATGGCTGCGCGCCAGGGCACGCCAAGGGTCAGCGGTCGACGCCCTCGTCGCCGCGGTTGCAGAGCCCGGCGGGACGGTCCTCACCGGGGATCTCGCAGACCTGCGAGCCCTGGCCGCGCACGCATCGGACGTCACCATCGAGCCGGTCTAAATCCCCCAACGCGGCGCGAAGACCGGTCGGCATCGTCACTCGCGGGCGGAGACGCGGGCTCCGCGGAGCGTGATGAGCACGAGCCCGGCGGCGAAGGCCAGGGCGGCGCAGAGCGCCCCGCCGAGGTCGTGCGGCGGCCGGGCCGGCCAGACCCACGGCGTGGTCCACGCCGCGCTGAGCGCGCCCTCGGTGACCAGCAGGTAGGCCATCGGGCCGGCCCACGCGAACGCGCCGCCCAGCACGGCCGCGGACAGCAGGCCGGTGCCAGTCAGGCCGGCCACGTTGCGGAGCATGGCCAGGGTGCCGCCAGGCAGGTACCCGCCCGTGGCCCCGGCCGCCAGCCCGCCGACCGCGGCGGCGGTGAGCGCCACGGCCGCGCCCAGCCGCAGCAACGGCAGCCACCGGCCGGTGGCGCGTTCCGGTTCCCCGAACGGGCCGTAGGTGGTGACGGCGATGACCGCGGCGGTCCCGGTCTCGATCACCAGCGGCAGGAACTGCCGCGCGGCCGCGCCGCCGGCCACGTTCCAGTGCCAGTGCAGCCCGGCCCACAGCAGGCCGCCGAGCGCCGCCAGCAGCCCCAGGGCAGCCGGGGCCCGGCGGCTGACCAGGTACAGCCGCGCCAGGCGCAGCGGGGCGACGGCACGCCGGGCCGCCGGATCTGACGCGGCACCCGGAGGTGGCCTGTGGATTCCGGCGGCCGTCATGGCAGCTGTCCCAGGGTGAGCTGGCCGGACCGCAGCGCGGCCAGATGGGCGGCGAGCCAGGCGTGCCGGGCGGCGGCCGGAAGCGCGGCGAGCCGCCGGGCCGCAGCGTAGACCGGCCCGCTCGCCGGCCCCGGCCCATCCGGGGCCGGCGGCCCCGACGGCGGCAGCCCGTCTATGGCCAGCACCTTGGGCTGCGCGGCGAACGGTACGCCAGCGCCCTGCAGCAGAGCGGCCTGGACACTCTGCTGCGCCGCGGTGCCGGCGCCGGGCCCGGCGTTGACGAACGCATGGACGAACTGCAGCCGGAGCTGGTTGACGAACTCCGGCTGGTCCGACCCGAATGCGCCCGGCAGATTGAGATGCCCGAGGGGCAGGCGGAGCACCGGCGGACTGCCGCCGATGGTTTCGGCGGGGATCACCGCGGTCGGACTGAGGTGCACGTCCTGGTCGGCCGCGTAGGTGGCAGCGACCTGGACCGCCCGGACCGGCGTGCCGGGCAGGCCGGCCGCCTCATCGAGCACCGGACGCAGCGCGGCCGTCACGTCCGGCAGGTAGCGGCCGTAAGCCGGGTTCAGGCACACCGGAACCCCGGCGGCGTGACCGCAGGCCGGCGTATAGGGGATCGGCCGGTCACTGGCGGCGTCGTGCAGCGCGGGAATGACCATGCCGTGCGGCCCCGGCCGCGCGGTGTCGGCCAGCCCGACGGCGGTCCCGGCCGCCGCCACCCCGGCCAGCGTGACCACCGCGGCGGTCCAGCGCAGCCGCGGCCCGCCGGCCCGGGCGGGCAGGCCCAGCAGGCCTGCTGCCGCCACGGCGATGCCGCCCAGGAACATCACCCGGGCGATCGGCAGATCCGGCAGGTAGGGATAGAAGATCCCGGAGTCGGCTCCGTAGTTGCCGTTCGAGTTGGTCGGCAGGATCAGCGCCCACCCGCTGGTGTGGCTGAACCCGGTCTGCGACGACGTCACCAGCGCGAGGAACCCGCCGAACGCGGCCAGCGGCGCGGCGAACCGGCTGGGGAAGTACGCCCCGACAGCGAATCCCGCCGTGCTGAACGCGGCCACCCCCGCGGCGCCGACCGCCACCCACCACCACGGCGGCGTACCCTGGAGGCCCTGGTGGGCGTAGACCCCGAACATGACGCCCACGAAGACCAGGTAGGCGCCCACCGCCCAGCTGACGGTCGCGGCCCAAGTGGCCAGCTGCATCGCCCAGCGGGGACGGGCGGTGGCGGTCACCAGGTCGGCGGTGCCGCGCCTGCCGTCCCGGGAGCCCATCCAGGCGGCCACGCCCGCCACGAACGGGCCGAAGTCGATGATGGTGTGCCCCTGCCCCATGTTCCAGAACGTGCGCAGTATCCAGATCGGCGGCATGCCCGTGCTGGGCCGGTAGGAGTCGAACCAGAACAGCGCGGCGATCAGCGGCAGGATCCACGGCATCGCGTTGCGGCGCAGTTCCAGCCGCAGCAGCCGGGCCGCGGTCAGCGGGACCGCGCCAGCGGTGCGCGGCGGCCGGGGCCGGACCGGGGCGTCGGTCGCGGCGGTCATGCCCGTGCTTCCCTAGTGGACGGTGGCGCCGTGGCGGATCGCGCCGCCGCGAGCACCGCGCTGTAGCCGCGCTCCAGCGGGGCATCACCCGCCGCGGCGGTGCCCTCGCCCCTCGCGGTCAGCTCATCGGGGGTGCCGTGGAAAGCGATTCTCCCCTGGTCCATCAGCGCGACCTCGGTGCACGCGGCGCCGACGTCCTCGACCAGGTGGGTGCTCACGACAACGGTGGCCCGCTGGCCGAGGTCGCGCAGCAGGGCGCGGAACGCCACCCGCTGCTCGGGGTCCAGCCCGGCGGTCGGCTCGTCGAGCAGCAGCAGGTCCGGCTCGTTCACGATCGCCTGCGCGATGCCGACCCGGCGCAGCATCCCGCCGGACAGGGTGCGCAGCTTGGCACGGGCCCGGTCCCCCAGGCCCACGTGCTCGACGGCGGCCGCCACGGCCCGGGGCACCCGGCCCGGCGGCATGTCCTTGAGCAGCGCGAAGTACTCGACGAACTCCGCGACCGTGAAGCCCGGGTAGTAGCCGAGGTTCTGCGGGAGGTAGCCGAGCCTGCGCCGGATCTCCCGCCGCGGCCCGTACTGGCCGGGATCGCGGCCGAGCAGCCGCAGCCTGCCGGAGCTCGGCGGGATCACCGTCGCCATCATCCGCAGCAGCGAGGTCTTGCCCGCGCCGTTCGGCCCCAGCAGTCCGAACACCCCGGGACCCGCCTCCAGGCTTACCCCCGCCACGGCCCGGGTGTGGCCGAACCGCCGGGTCAGGTCCGTGATCTCGACGTTCATGATGTTCCTCTCGGGATCCGGGTCGCATACAGCATGATCACGCCGCAGCAGGCGGCGAACGCCAGGTAGGGAAGGACCAGGGACGTGTCGGTTATCACGGCGGTCAGCCGCCCGTGCGCGGCGGCCTGGCCGGCCAGCACCGTGATCGCCCAGCCGGCCATGCCCGCCGCCACGCCCGCGTTCGCCGACCGGGCCAGCGTCGCGGCGGCCAGCGCCAGCGCGCACGCCGCGGTCATCGGCACCAGCCAGCCGAACGTCACCGCGGCCGCCGCCCCCGAGGCGGCCGAGGCGGCCAGCCCGAGCGCCGCGTTCAGCGCGAACACCGCCAGCGCCCGCACCAGCAGCACCATCCGGTCGCCGACCGCCATGCTCTGGGACAGCTCCCACGCCGGGTCGATGCCCGGCCCGTAGGCATACGCGATGCCCGCCGCCGCGACTGCGGGGGCGAGCAGCGCCACCCACGGCGTCCCGGTCCCCAGGGTCGCCAGCATCCCGGCGAACAGAATGATCACGGTGGCGATGATCCAGCCGAGCAGCAGCGACGGCGTCGTCACCAGCGCCCGGGCCAGGCCGGGCGAGCGCAGCAGCCGCCCGGCCATCCGCTCCAGCCTCCCCGGCCGACGGCGCCATACCTCCGCGGCCACGCCGAGCCACACCCGGCCCAGATCAACATCCCCGGGTCCCGGGCCCGGTTCGGCCAGGTCCTCGAGGCCGCCGCTCATCTCGTAGCCACCGGTCATCGCCCGCCTCCCTCCGGCACCGGCTCGTGCTGCCGCAGCGCCGCGCGCATCAGCTGCCGGGCCCGGTGCGCGCGGCTTTTCACCGTGCCCTCGGGAACGCCCATCAGCTCAGCCACCTCGGCGACCGTCCTGTCCTCCACGTACATCAGCCGCCACGTCTCGCGATGCGGGCCGCCCTCGGGCCCGAGCGCACGGACGGCATCGGCTAGCTCGGTCCTGGACAGGGCCGCTTCCGCGGGATCACCCGGGTGCCGGCCGTCGGCGGCGACCAGGACGGGCAGCAGCAGCTCGGCCGGCCCGCGACGGCGCAGCCACAGCGCCGCCTGCCGGCGGGCGATCCCCCACATCCAGCCGCCGGCCGAGCCCTCGCCGGGCCGGTAGCCGCCCGCACCACGCCACACCGCCAGGACCGTCTCCTGCAGCACGTCTTCCACCTCGGCCGCGGGCAGGACGGCACGCAGGCGGGCTGCCAGCCATGGCGCGTGCCGGAAGAACAACTGTCGCAGCGCGACGTCGTCACCGCCCGCCAAGGCGGCGATCAGCTCGTCGTCGTCCATCGCTTCTCTATTGCGTTGTGGCGACAGCAGGTTCACGAGAGCGGCAAGATTTCCGGCGAGCCTGCCGGTGGGCGCCGGGCACGGCAGGCTGCGGGGTTCATGACCGAAGGCGGCTTCCGGGCTACGGACACCACCAGCGGCCCGTGCCGCATGGGATCGATCCGCATGCGTTCGTCGCGGCGCCGCATGGATATCATTTGGGCCGATCTGCCGTGCACTGGCGTCAGTAGCTTATCGTCGGCAGAGAGGCAGGTATTCCCAGGGTAATCAGGGGTGCTGACGCAGCGCGATGACTGACACCGATCGAGCGACCTACCAGGACCGATCAGGTCCCAGGGGCCGCGGTCAGCTGAGGATCTATCTCGGCTCGGCCGCGGGAGTGGGCAAGACCTTCGCCATGCTCGGCGAGGGCCATCGGCGCGCCGAGCGCGGCACCGATGTGGTCGTGGCGTTCGTGGAGACGCACGGCAGGCCGCACACCGCGGCCCTGATCGAGGGTCTCGAGGTCATTCCCCGCCAGCGGCTGGCCTACCGGAGCGCGTCCTTCGAGGAGATGGATGTCGATGCCGTGCTGGCCCGGCGGCCCCAGGTTGCGCTGGTGGACGAGTTCGCGCACACCAACGTCCCGGGATCACGTAACGAGAAGCGGTGGCAGGACGTCGAGGAACTGCTCGCGGCGGGCATCGACGTCATCTCGAACGTCAACATCCAGCATCTCGCGTCCCTGAACGACGTGGTCGAGAAGATCACCGGAGTCCCGCAGCGGGAGACCGTGCCCGACGCGATCGTCCGCGCGGCCGACCAGGTCGAGCTCGTGGACCAGACGCCCGAGGCGCTGCGCCGCCGGATGGTCCACGGCAACATCTATCCCGCGGAGAAGATCGACGCGGCGCTGACCCACTACTTCCGCCCCGGGAACCTGGCCGC
>WNFI01365927.1_pt1 | contig 10570 bp, 4 predicted proteins | sample 5400471 | NCBI WGS metagenome assembly WNFI01 (sample SAMN13153348, study PRJNA577476) | soil metagenome | isolation source: 100 cm saprolite on Douglas fir-dominated hillslope | place: USA:California | collected 2013-09-17 | reverse complement strand
GACGCACTGGGCCAGTCAACCGTCTTCTCCATGGCGACTGTTCCTATCGGACGAAGCAGTCTAAGATGTAATTTCAATACAGTGCTGCCGGGGTCCATCCGCACGCCACCTGCTACAGTCTGGCTGCTCTTCAAATCAGAGAATTGCTGTTCCCCGCTTGCCAGAAGCTTACTGTTCTGGTCACGAACGTCCCACATGAGTTTGTAACCATAGAGAGGGTACGAAGGCAAGCTTTCCGCGGCATTGGGCGTGATGGTCACGGCAAACTCAGTCGGCATTCCGCTGGACGTTTCTTTCCATTGCGCATCCACAGCCGCCGGTGAATTCATCTCTTTCCAGACATAGTAGGAAGGTTTGCGCTGCCGGTACTCGTCCACCACGCCATGATCTACGTAACCTTCTTCTAACCCGGCTCGCAGGTTCCGGCGTGATTTGTAGTCCTGGTAGCACCACAAGATGGCTCCCGCGATCCAGTCGCGCCGGGCGAGTTCCGGCAACTGCTCCTGGATGATTCTCACGCGCATACGGTCCGCATCTTCCGCGTCCTTGCCGAAAATTCCGGGCAATCCGAATTCAGAGACAATCATCATCTTGTCGGGGAACATTCGGTCAATTTTGTCCAAGGATGCGGACAATTCTTCTTCGCGACCATGCCAACTGCCGAAATACTGATTCATCATCAAAAAATCGGCTTCACTGGCGGCGGAGTCGTGCGCCTGCTTCAGCTTAGAGAGATTGTCATCCGCATAACTGACAAAGCGGCCGGGATCCAGATTGCGAATGAGATCGCGCATGGCCAGAAAATAGGCTACTCCGCCGGGAGTGGCCGTTTCGCTCTCGTTACACACGCTCCAGGCAAAGATACTGGGATGGTTCCCCGCTTGTTCGATCATTTCGCGCATCTGCTGCCGCGCCAGCCGGAGCACCTTGGGGTTGGCCAGTTGGGCTTCACTGAATTGCCACACGGGGATTTCCGGGATCAGCAGGATTCCATGCCGCTCAGCGTAGTCGAGGATGAAAGGGTTCTGCGGGTAGTGCACCGGACGCGTCAAGGTCACTTGCAACGCCTTCATATCGTCATAGTCGTAACGCATCGTCCCTGGGGTTTCCGCAAGCCCTTCCCATATAGACTCTTCATGGCGCGTCACTCCGGTGAGCCGTACCCGTTCACCATTGATGAGCAAGTGACGGTCGCGAATTTCAATCGTGCGTATCCCGAATGTGTCCCTGTGGTCGTCCAACACCTTTCCACCTGCGTCTGTGACGGTGACTATCATCCGATACATATTTGGATGATCGATTCCCCATAACTTCGGCGCGGCCACTCGCAAAGATATCGTGGCCTCTCTCCGGCCTGGCGCAACCGCCAGAGAATGGGTTTGGCTGGCTGCCAATTGGTTGTCCGGATCGAATGCCGTCACATGGACGGAGAGTTGCCGGGCCCGCGCAGATCGGTTTTCCAGGAAGATCCGATCTTGTACAGTGGCGCCGGCTTCATCCATCCAGCTGCGGATTTGCTGGCGCTGTATCTGGATCGAACCACCCAGCGTGAGCCACACGTCGCGCACCATGCCGCCGTAGTTCCACCAGTCGTACCATGCAGTATGCGGGCTCCGCTGGCGCATGGCGAAGCCTGGAACGCTCTCCGATGTGATGCGATTATCGATCTCGACTGCCAGATAATTCCGGCGGCGCAGGTGCGGAGTGAGATCGAACGAATACTCGGTGTAGCCGCCCTCGTGCTGTCCGAGTTCCACGCCGTTGAGCCAGACATGGGCAGCGTAAAACGTGGCGCCAAAGTGAAGTTCCACGCGCAGGTTGGAGAGCTGCACCGGCATTTCCAGAGTGCGAAAGTACCACGCCCGGCCCAGATAACTATCGTACTTGCCGATATTCCAAGTGTGCGGGAGGTCGACCGATTCCGTGTCGCCCGGAAGTTGTTTCTGCCACCCGGAACGCTCGCCCTTTTGTTCCGGGTCCGTGCGAAAGAGCCACTCGTGACCTAAATCCACTCGCGTGGTGGCAAGAAGAGGAGAAACCAAAACAAGAACCAGGCTTACGCTCAGAGCTATTCGTTTCATGAATCCTTCCGTTGCGGCCCGCTTCAATTGACCCAGGATCCACGATGAGTTCATTCAGTGTCCGTTTTGTCCGCGAGTCTTTCCAGACCCAAAGAGGGCGAAGCCTGCTAATTGCGTTTGTTTAGCGCCAGCTTGAAACTCTACCGGGGAAAATAGATTTGCGAATCCGACGAAAGTAGGATTCAAAGGGACATTCCCGTTTAGGAAGATCCGCTGACCGTCTGTAGTTCCGGTTGCTACAGATGTACCAGGCCGCGCTGTAGGGCCGTTATAACGGCCTGTGTGCGATCACTCACATTCAGCCGCGCAAGGATCATGCTCACGTGACATTTCACCGTGGCCTCCGTGATCCCCAGCAACAGGGCAATGTCCTTATTGCTTTTGCCGTTTACCAGCAGACGCAGGACCTCCTGCTCTCTGGCGCTCAGGTTCGAGTCTGGGGAGCGCGATGCGAGCGCGCGGACAATCGGCGGCGGCAAGAAACGTCCTCCGGAGTGGACGCGTTGCAGCGCCTCGACCAGAGTTTGGTAGGGCACCCCTTTGATCAGGTAACCTTGCGCTCCGGCTTCGAGCGCCCGATGAATGTCCTCATCTCCCTCATAGGTTGTGAGTACCACAAAGCGGGCCTTCGGATGGCTGGAGCGAATCTCCAGAATGGCCTCGACGCCGCTCATCCCCGGAAGCCGCAAATCCATCAGGGTGACATCGGGCTTATGTCGGCGGAAGAGCGTGATGGCTTCTTCTCCCGTTTCGGCCTGGGCTACCGTGATCATATCGGAGCGGGCGTTAATAATGGAGGTCACTCCCACCCGCATCAGCGGATGGTCATCCACAACCATGATCTTCATTTTCTCGCTGTGGTTCACAGGTCTCTCTCCACAATAGGTCCTTGAGCTTCTCGCACCAGGGACGCCTTTCTGGAAATCTGAATCAGGAGTTCGGTTCCCGCGCCTGGCCGGCTGTTCAGCTCAAACTTGCCTCCCATCCGGTGCACGCGTTCTTTCATCCCGATGAGGCCATAATGCGTGGCAGACGGAGAGGACACGTTCTCTGCATCGAATCCGCATCCGTCGTCTCGCACTTGCACCACCAGCCTGTTCCTTTCAAAACGCGCCTGGAGCAGGATTTTACCGGGGCGTCCATGCCGGACGGAATTGTACAACGCTTCCCGCACGATCATCAGCAACTCATGCGCGGTGAGCTGGTTCAGGGCAAATGGCCGTCCCAGGACCTGGCATTCGATGGGCACGCCGAATTCGCGCCCGACTTGTTCCGTCATTCGCCGCAGCATGGAATCGATCCCGGTAATCGAATCCGGGCCATGCCGCAGGTCCCACACCGCGCGCCTGGCCTCGTCCGCGGTGGAGCGCAACTGGGTGCGCGCGCAATTCAGCAGGTCCTGACCGGGGCCGCTCGCGGAGTCTTCTATGCTGGAGTGTGCCTCCAGCAACGCAGAAACGCTGACACATCCTTGAATGAGCGTATCGTGCATCTCGCGGGCCAAGCGGCTGCGCTCATTCAGTACCGCCTGCAACCGGACCCGGAGTTGGCGGAGCCGGAGTTGATAAATTCCCCAGACCGCGGAGGCCAACAAGAGCAGGCAGCAACCCAAAAACCAGGAGGTACGATAGAGATGCGGTTTCTGCACAATCTCGATTGACGTTTGCGAGATCTCTTCCGGGCTATTCATCTCAAAAGCCGCCACACGAAATTGATACCGTCCCGGAGGCAAATTGGTGTAGTACGCCACACGCTGCGATGAAGCTTCAGTCCAGTTTTTGTCGAAGCCTTCCAGGATGTAGCGAAAGCGAACACGCTCCTGCGAACGCAGAAGGACCACCCCGTAGTGGATCTCCAGCTTCGCATTATCAGGTCCGAGGGAAATACTGGGTAGAGCAGGTAGCTCGCGCCCGTCCGCAAGCACCTGGTAGATTACGGCTGGCGCCAGACCCGCATCCGCGGCCTTGGCCCTGGTTGTCTCCAGCGAGACGCTAATAGGACCTTTGTTGCTGGGAAACCAGACCTCGCCCTGGGCAGTGAGAACGCCAGCCGGTTTCTCGCCGCCATATATCTGAGTTGTCTCCATGCCATCGGAAATACTATAGAGCGTCAGCGCTATGGACCGCGAATTCTCCGCAATCCCATCCAGTTCGTGGCGATTGATCACGGAAATGCCGCTCGGGCCGCTCATCCACAAATTGCCGTTGCCGTCTTCCAAAATCTCGTAGATGCTATTGCTGGCCAACCCCTGCGCTACCGTGTAGTGAGTCATCTTTCCCAATCGCCAGCGGTATAGCCCTCCGGTGCGCGTGCCGAACCACAAGCCCCCATCCGCATCTTCGTGAATGGCCCAGATCTTTTCATCCTTGAGTGCTTCCGTAGCCCCATCGATTGCAAAGGCATCGCCGCGTAAGCGGCTCACACCCCGGTCCGTACCAATCCACAAATCGCCATTCCGGTCTTCCAACAAAGCTCGAGTACTGAAATAGCAAAGGCCATCACGCATCTGATAATTGGTAAATCCCTGCGGACGCCAGCGGCTCACACCCTCGTCGGTGGCGATCCACAAACTTCCGTCGCGCCCCTGCAAAAAAGCGCGGATGAAGTTGTTCACCAGGTGTTGTCTGGTGGTGTACTGGACAAGTTTGCTTCCATTCCAGCTAAAAACACCTTTACCGTCCGTGCCGATCCAGAGCGTGCCCCCGCTATCGCGAAACACGTTCCGGATTCTCACCCCCGCCAGGCCGGGAAATTGATAGCGAGCGGCTTTGCCATTTTGGAAACGAAACAGATGTGTAGCGGCAACCCACAAGTCACCGTTGCGGTCTGCATAGATCGTCCCAAAATCAGAATCCGCCGCATCCGGCAGTGCGGCAGTCCTCACCGGTGTCTTGCTGAGCCGCAGCATTCCTACCTGTGTCCCTACCCAGATGTTTCTCTCTAGGTCCTCAAAGAGGTTCAAAACAGTATTGCTCGGCAAAATACCGGGCGCAGTGATTTTGAAGAATCGATGAGCGCGGTAAACGTAGATTCCGTGCCCAATCATCCCGATCCAAAGGGTCCCATCGGAGGTCTCGCGTAGGGACCGGGCTGTCCCGCTGATTTCCTTGATCCGACTGAAGGAAGCCTTACCGGAAGGGCTATTCAAGTTCATCTTTTGCAGACCTGAAACTGTCCCGACCCAGAGCGTCCCATCACTCGTTTCCAAAATTGATTTGACCCTGTTCTGGCTTGCTTCCCCCTCCAAGTGATATTCAGCCGCCGTGTTGCCTTGTAAAGCTAGTAATCTGGAACCACCCACCCAAAGTCGCCCACTCCTGTCTTGGTAAATGGCATGGACCGCCACCGCCGGAATTGTGTTGGAATTATCTACTCGCTCAACCCGCTCCCCCGAAAGACGGAAGAGTCCATTGTCCGTTCCAATCCAAATCTGCCCCTGGCTGTCCTGGTAAACGATGCGCACGAAGCCGTTGGTCAGACCATCTTTTGTCGAGAAAGAACGAAAGCTATTGCTCCGATAACGAAGCAACCCACCTCCTTCCGTTCCAATCCAAAGGCTATCGTCGCGGGAAACCATCAGACAAAAGACGTTGTTCTCGTTGAAGACTGGAGTATTCTCGCGGTCGTATAACAAAAATCGGGCGCCATCGAAACGAAGCAACCCGCCGGTGGTGCCGATCCAAAGATACCTCTCTGACGTCTGTGCAAATGCTTGAACAATCTGCTCCGGCAAACCGTCTTGCGCTTGCCAGGCACGCTCGGTGTACCCGGCGAGAGGGTGATCATTATTATTATTCAACGGCAGAGCAGACGCAGCCCCGGCAACGACCAGGAACAGCAAGGCTGACGGGATCTGAATGCGAATCATTGTCTTCCGTAAAAATCTGACGGCACATTGTACAGTGGAAAAGCCTGATAACTCGACGCCTAAGCATTCAAGAACTATCGCTGGCAATAGAAGCGTTTCGAGCGGCTCTGCCGAAAGCCAAGGCTTTGGTGAGAGATTCCCTGCTAAATCCCAATTCACGCGGTATTTGGTCTGTGCGCGAGCGAGAGGAGACAATTAACTCCTTTGCTGTGATAATCTGATTATCTAATCTCTCCAACAGGAGGAATGCCATGAAACACGAAGACGAATTTTCCAACCTATCCTCCTTTCCAGCGGAACAGTAAGCGCCGCGGAGGATACCCCTCAGAAACCTGCGTTAAGCGAGGTCACCGGACCGTTCACGGTGACAAGGAACTCATTGAAAAGCTGGGTCGCAACGACTTGTGCCCCTGCGGTTCCGGACGACGCTTTCAAGAAGTGCTGTATGCATTCCGGCTTCTTTGATGGCAGCCGCCGCAACTACTTTTTTCCGAAAATAGATTCGCTAACCCTCTACGGGACGACTTCGCGTCGTCTCGTTTGGAAACACAACCGGATGAGCTATGTACGTAAGATTTGTCGTTGCCGATATCGACGAGGATTCTCAGCGAATGCTTGGAGTGTTCCATGCTGTCGGCAATCTGCGCGAGTGGGGATGGCTCCATCCTTACGAAGAAGAGCAGCATGACTTGATTCGAGAGTGGTTCAGCGAGAACCTGGAACGGCCAACACGGTTCACCGCTTCTAAGCCGCCGTATTATCGCAAGAAGAGCAAAGCGATTTCATGGTTTAGAGACACTGCGCGTGAACACATTGCGTGGATTCAGGGGCTGGTGACAATTCTGCAGAACCACGGCATTCCAGTACGGATGCTGAAAGCGGACCGCGTCGGTTACGTGGTCTATGAGGACGAATATCAGGTGGTAGCGGAGCCATTTGCGGACACGCAGTGCTGAGGAGCACCATGTCAGGGCGATGAAGGCGAATCGGTTCAAGTCCGATTCGTCTTCTTTCATTGCCCTTTAGTTCACCGTTCTTCTCTTCGCTTCACTCACGCCGCTTCAAGAGCTGACCGCGCCCTCATTTTCCCTGCGCCGTTTGGGTCTTCGCCGGGTTGCTCATGCCGAGTTGCCATAGCAGAAAATCCAGTTCGTCGGTTGTGTTTTCCACTTGTTTGCTCACCGGGGTCCCGCCGGAATGGCCGGCTGTGGCTTCATAGTGGAGCAGTACGGGGTGGTCCGAGCCAACGGTGGCGGCCTGCAAGCGCGCGGTCATTTTGCGGGCGTGCAGCGGGGCCACGCGAGTATCGGAGTCGCCGCTGATGAGCAGCACCGAGGGATATTTCGTTCCCGGCTGAACATGGTGATAGGGCGAGTACGCGTAGATATATTTGAATTGCTCGGGATCGTCCGAGGAGCCGTATTCCGGCACCCAGTACTTGGCCACCAGGAAGTTGTGGTAGCGCACCATATCAAGCAGGGGATAACCGCATATCACCGCCCCAAAAAGCTCCGGACGCTGGGTCAGCGCGGCGCCCACCAGAAGCCCGCCATTACTGGTGCCGCGGATAGCGAGTCGTGAAGACGTGGTGTACTTGTTTTGGATCAGCCACTCAGCCGCGGCGATGAAGTCATCAAAAACATTTTGTTTTTTGGCCAGCATACCCGCGTGGTGCCATTCCTCACCAAATTCTCCGCCGCCACGCAGGTTCGCCACCGCGTAGACGCCGCCGCTGGCCATCCATGCAGCCGCGAAGGAATTATATCCAGGCGTGGAACTTACATTGAATCCGCCATAGCCGGTCAGGAGGGTAGGATTCGATCCATCCAGCTTAATGTTTTTGGCGTGGGCCAGGAACATCGGCACTTTTGTGCCGTCCTTGGAGGTGTACCAGACTTGTTTGACCTCGTATTTTTCGGTTTCAATCGGCGCTTTGAATTGTGACCACACCGATTGTTTCCCGCTGGCAACGTCATACCGGTAGATCGTCGGCGGCATGTGGTAAGAAGTAAAGGAGAAGAATGCTTCGTTCGAGCTCCAGCGGCCGCTGAGACCGGAGATGGACCCAAGCGTGGGCAGTGGGACTTCACGCAGCAGCTTTCCGTTTACGTCGAACAGCTTTAAGCGCGGAACCACGGTTTGCGTCATGTGTACCGCAAGCTTGCCGCCCACCAGGGAGAGGCCATCCATCACCGCATCGCTTTCCGGGATTAGTTCGCGCCAATGCTCCGGCGCAGGGTCCTTGAGGTCAACTTCCATGATGCGCCACTTGGGCGCTTTCCAGTTGGTGCGCACGTACATATGGTCGCCCGCGATCTGTCCAAAGAAGGCGGCGTGCACATTGTTGACGATTGGAACAATAGGTCCCTTCTTCACCAGGTCCTGAAAGTAGATTTCAGTTTTTTCAGCGGCCGATCCCTGATAGACCGTGATGATCAGGTAACGGTCATTTTCAGAAGTGAAATTACCGATTGCCATTTCCGGGCCGTACCCTTTGCCGAAGACTTCTACATCCTGCGCTGTTTCAGTGCCGATCTTGTGAAAGAAAACGCGCGGGCCCTCGGGCATCACCTTGGTGAGATACACGCCGCTCTTATCCGGCAGAATAGCAAAGCCGGCGTAACGTGCCTTGGGGAAGATGTCCGGCAGATCTTTGTGCGCATCCACGTCAAACAAATGGAGAGCAGTTTCATCCGCTCCACCCTGACGAAGGGCGTAGGCGATTAGCTTGCCATCGTGAGTCACGTCGAACAGATTGACCGTAATGGTGTGCTCCGCGCTCATGGGGAGAGGATCGATCAGGACTTCATCCTTGCCTTGCAGGCCCTTGCGCATGTACAGGACAGATTGGTCCTGGTCGGCTTGGCGTTTCGTGAAGAAGTAGCGGTCACTCTCTACCGCGGGCGTGCCCATGGCGTCGATTTTCAAGAGCGCGGTCACGCGGCGCTTGATCTCTTCGCGTCCCGGAATTTTGGAAAGTGCGGCATCGGTGTAGGCATTCTGCGCGCCGATCCACGCCCTGGTTTCGGGACTGTTCTGGTCTTCCAGCCAGCGGTAAGGGTCAACGATCTCCGTTCCCTGGACAACATCCTTGACGTCATTGGTGGCGGTTTTGGGTGGCGCGCTTAGCGCGGGGCCGCCATCATTTGGTTTTTCCAGGGCGGCTGAAGAACAAACTAAAGCTACTAATAGAAATGAAAGTATGGATAAGGTGGAGATCTTTCTCTGCATCATAGCCTCCGAGCAACGCACCTATTGGACTTAGCTTCTTGCCGAAAGGTACCCAATTAGTATTTGCGATTCTAGTCTGGCCATGGCACGGGGTCAACGGCCCCGGGGGCCAGGCGAGTATTCCTGCTCTCGCGTATGTTGGACGTTTAATAGGCTGGCTTCTTCAAGCTCCGGCCTTCTGGAAGAAGTGTTTGGCGGGCGCGCCGTGATGTATCGGTGTGCCCGCCAGAAGGAAGTTAGTTCCGTTTCGGTTTGTTAAAAATCGTAAGTCAGTCCGACTGAAACCCCTCTGTGGGTCAAGCCGGTGAAGGAGTTCCCGGCAGCGTCTAGGCGGTCGACAACGGCCCCGTGTCCGTTTGCGCCCAGGTCGTAATGGGCGCCCTGGTGGTTCAGCTGCTCCGCAAACACGAAATACGCTGACACCCTTTTGTCGGGAAAGTGATGCTTGAAGCCCAGGTCGATCAAGTTGGACACATTGTCGATGGGCCCCGCAAGATTGATCAAGGTCCCGGGTTGATTGATTTGCCCGCCCGGATCGCCGGGGGTCTTGCCCGCATGGGCCCAGCCGAAATTGAGGTCATCATTCGGGGTAAGTTTTTGCACAATGGCCAGCCATGTGGCCACAGGCCGGCTGCGTTCATTGAAGGTAGATACGGCGGGAGCGTAGCGCTTCAGGCCTTCAAACAAGAAGCTCGCCGTGGTGTGGGTCTGTTTCAACGTGTACTGTGCGCCCGCTTGCCACGCGCTTTCATCGGCGATATTGACCGATCCGACCGGAGGGACGCCGGGCACCGAGGAGGTCCCTTCATCGCCGGTGCGATTGACTTTGGAGTGGTGTTCATAGGCAAGAAGGGCATAGAACGGGCCGCGTGTGTAAGTGACCGCCCCGCTCAATAAGTTATTGAAGGCGCCATCGTTGCAGGGTGGATCATTGCCCCCGGCGCAAATCGGTTCCACGCGCGCCTGGATAATATTGTCGTCAGCGCGGTTCTGCCCGGGAGAAAACAGAATATTGGCGTTGAAGCCCTTCATACTGGGCGTCTCGTACCATAGCGCATGGGGCACGCGGGTCTTGAACTCGGCGCGATTGTCGCCTCCACTATTGCCCATGATGCTTCTGTTGTCGCCGATCGAGTTGATGAAGGGGTCCAGGCGCGTTACCGACCGTTTATAGGGAGCGTCTTCTTTGCCGAACTTGAGCGCGCCCCAGTTGCCTTGCACTCCCACATAGGTGTCGCGTGAGCCCAGGCCTTGTTTGATTTGCGCGTCCGTGGTCGGTCCGGGGGTCGCTGAAAAAGCAACCTCGGTTTCGAGCTGGAATATGCCGTTCAAGTGCGGGACAAGCCGCCGCGAACCGCGAACGCCAAAGTAAGACAGGTTGCTCGATAGT
>WNFI01218061.1_pt2 | contig 10570 bp, 10 predicted proteins | sample 5400471 | NCBI WGS metagenome assembly WNFI01 (sample SAMN13153348, study PRJNA577476) | soil metagenome | isolation source: 100 cm saprolite on Douglas fir-dominated hillslope | place: USA:California | collected 2013-09-17 | reverse complement strand
GCACGAGCCGGACCGTCGAGCTCCCGGGAGGCCGTCGCGTCGAGGTCAAAGTCCCCGCGGGAGTGAAGGAAGGCACGGTTCTACGCGTGCCTGGCCTGCGCGCCAAAGTGCAGATCGCTCCCGACCCAGTGTTCAGGCGGGAAGGCAAAGATCTCTACGTCACGGTCCCGGTCACGCTCCACATGGCGCTGCAGGGCGGAGACGTGGCGGCCCCGTCGCTTAAAGGTGGCCAGGTCCACTTCAAAGTTCCGCCCGAGACGCAGAACGGCACGAAGATCCGGCTTCGCGGACTCGGCTTGCCCGACCCGAAGGGTGGCCCTACGGGCGACCTGTACGCGGAGGTTCGGGTTCAGCTCCCGGTTCCGATGGACGAACGCACCCGCAAGTGGGCCGCGGAGCAACCGCTCGGCCAATAGTTCTGAGTAGCTAATCTTCACGAGCTTTGATCTCCCCTCGGTCCCGCCGGACGCTGCTGCCGCTCGTCTTCGTGTCGGGCATGGCTTCGCTCGGGGTTGAGTTCGGTGCGTCACGCCTGCTCGCTCCCTATTTCGGCACCAGCCTCTACGTGTGGGGCGTCCTGATCGGACTGATCCTCATCTACCTGTCGGCAGGCTACGTGATCGGCGGCCGGCTGGCCGACCGGCACCCGCGGGACGACGTCCTCTACCAGATCACCGCGTGGGCGGGGCTCTGGATCGGGGTGATTCCTCTCGTCAGCTATCCGATCCTGATCGCCTCGCAGCAGGGGTTCAAAGAGCTGAGCGTCGGCCTCGTCGCCGGGACTCTGCTTGCCGTCGTGCTGCTGTTTGCCGTCCCTGTGATCCTGCTCGGCTGCGTCAGCCCGTTTGCTATCCGCCTCCTTCTGAAGGATGTGGAGACGGGCGGCAACACCGCCGGTCGGGTGTACGCCCTGTCCACCGCGGGCAGCATTCTGGGCACGTTCCTTCCGGTCTTCTGGTTCATCCCGACTTACGGAACGCGTCCAACGCTGGTTGGCTTCGGGCTGGCGCTCATCGCTATGTCAGTGGCCGCGCTATGGCCGCGCCGCCGCTGGTACGCGGCGTTTGGCATCGCAGTGATCCTCGCCTGGGTGCTGTTGCCATCAGGGATCAAGCCACCGGCCGCAGGCACTCTCCTTTATGAGAAGGAGTCCGCGTACCACTACATCCAGGTCATTCAGGTCGGCACGAAGACCGAGCTCATCCTCAACGAAGGGCAAGCCGTCCACTCGATCTACGACTCGCAGAATCTGCTCACCCGCGGTCCATGGGACTACATGGTGATCGCCGACTCGTTCCAGCCGGCGCAGGCGAAGGAGCCCCAACCGAAGAGCGTCGCGATCCTGGGCCTCGCCGGCGGAACTGCCGCGCGTCAGTACACCGCTGCATTCGGGCAGCAGGTCCAGATCACCGGGGTGGAGATCGATCCGGACATCCTCGACGTCGCGCATCGCTACTTTCATCTCGACGAGCCCAATGTCCACCCGGTCGCGTCGGACGCGCGGTACTGGCTGAACACACGGGCGGGGCAATACGACGTGATCATCATGGATGCGTACCGGCAGCCCTACATCCCGTTTCATCTCACGACTCGGGAGTTTTTCAGCGAAGTTCGTGGCCACTTGAACCCCGGTGGCGTGGCGGTGGTCAACGCCGGTCGCACGGCCACCGACTACAGGCTTGTGGACGCGATAGCAAGCACGATGGCCGCGGTCTATCCCAACGTCTTCCTCGTCGATGTGCCCGAGTTCGCGAACACTCTGGTCTATGGGTCGACGCAGCCGGTCACGCTTGATGAGGTGAGGCACAACCTGGGTCTCGTCAACGAGCCGCTCGCGCGCACTGTCGCGGACAGCGCGCTGGCCGAAGGCAACCTACGCGTGTCTCCCTACCACGGGCAGGTCTTCACGGACGACCTCGCGCCGGTCGAGCGTTTGATCGACCAGATCATCTTCGGCTACGTGAGCGCGCTTCCCAAACCTGCGTGCGCCGGCCGCGCGTGACCGGCGTCGACACCGCGTGCAGCCTGGCTCCCGCACGCACGGCGCGCACGAAGCTCGTGTTGTTCTCGAGACCGACCACTGTTTGTTTCCTGGGCATCGCGACCAGCGCGGCGCCGATCGACGCCAGCGACTCGATGAGCCCGCAGTGGACGCCGCCGTGAACGATGCCGTACCCCTGCAGGTGTTCGGGTCCGACGGTGAGCTCGCAGCGCACCTCGTCCTGAGTGGCCAGCGTGATGGTTACGCCCATCGCCTTGAGCCAGCCTTCGGGCAGCTCGTTCATGCGAGCGGAGAAGTCCTGACTCATTTCGAAAATCCTAACCAGCTGGAAAAGACAAGGGCCCGGAAGATCCGGGCCCCTGTTGTCGACGTTCGCAGTGCTTCCGCCTCCGACTCCAGGAGCCGGATCCGGAAATTGGAAGCCCTAGAGGCTTACTTCCTCCCGAGCTCCCGGCTGGCAAACGAGGCGGCTGGCACCACGATTCGGTTTATCCAAGCTTCCGCCTCACCTCCTTTGCCCCACGGGCGTTGAACTTCGCTCCGAAGTGTATCAGCCAAACCAGGGTCGGCTGGATTTGGTTGCGCCTCTGGCGCTAGATTGCGCGCGCTTGGGGACGAAGGACTAGCTCAACTAGACTCTTCGCTCGATGCCTCGCAGACGTGGCAAAAGCAAGCGGCTCACCAAGCGCGTGGTTACCAAGGCCGACGGCCGGTACCTGATCTACTACGAAAAGGTTTGAGCGAGCTCCGCTGGCATCCCCTGCTCGAGGAATGGGTCACCGTCGCACCCTGGCGGCAGGACCGCACGTATCACCCGCCGGCAGACCACTGTCCCCTGTGCCCGACCCGCCCCGGCCAACCCGAGACAGAGATCCCCGAACCCGACTATCACATCGCCGTTTTCGAGAACCGTTTTCCTTCGTACACCGGCGACCAGGGGCGGTGCGAGGTCGTCTGCTACACGCCGGTGCACGATTCTTCGCTTGGAGAGCAGAGCGTCGATCACATCCTGGACCTCATCGAAGTCTGGCGGGACCGCACCGATGAGCTCGGCCGGCTGCCCAACGTCCGCTACGTCTATGTCTTCGAAAACCGAGGTGAAGCGATCGGCGTCACGCTCAGCCATCCGCATGGACAGATCTACGCCTACCCATTTGTGCCTCCGATCATCCAGCGTGAGCTTGCGGCCGAGGCCCGCCACAAGCGGAAGACCGGCCGGTGCCTGTACTGCGACGTCCTCGAAGGGGAGCGAGGCGGCGAGCGCACTGTGCTGAGGGACGAACTCTGGATCGCATTCGTGCCATCGTTTGCGCGCTGGCCGTATGAGGTGCACCTGGCGCCGATCCGTCATCGCGGCGGCCTGTTGGACCTCGACGACGACGACGACGAATCGTTTGCTCGCATCCTCAAGGGCTTGCTGCAGAAATACGACCGGCTTTTCGATCGGCCTCTTCCTTACGTCATGGCGATGCACCAGAAACCGCCGGGTCGTGGCGCCGGGCACCACCACTTCCACGTCGAGTTCTATCCGGCTAACCGGACCAAGGACAAATTGAAGTACCTGGCAGGTTCGGAGATCGGCGCCGGTGCGTTCATCCTCGACGCGCGCGCCGAGGACACAGCCGCGGAGCTGCGTGGAATCTAGGCCCAAGGGTCCGTGGCGGGGTCGAGCGCCCGGCCGCGTGAACCTCATCGGGGAGCATGTCGATTACCTGGGTGGTGTCGTGCTGCCGGCGGCCGTTGACAAGCACACCACGGTCACGGGTCGATCGGCCGATAGCTGGTCCGTGGAAAGCGTTGTGGAAGGTGGGCTCGCCTACGTCCGCGCGATTGGAGAGGAACTGGGTGCGGCACCGCAGGTTGTGACAGTGACATCTGAGGTGCCGCCGGCCGCGGGCATCAGCTCGTCTGCCGCGCTCCTGGTTGCAGTTGCCGTCGGCCTCCGTCCGGCCATGGAGGGCAAGCAGGCGGCGCTCGCGTGCCAGCGGGCGGAGCAGCTTGCGACTGGTGTGCAGGTCGGCGTCATGGATCAGTTCGCCTCCGCGCTGGGGCGGCGCGGCCACGCGCTGCTGATCGACTGCAAGACCCTGGAGTATCAAGAGGTGCCATTTCCAGACGAGCTCGCGATCGCGGTGATCGACTCGGGCGAGCACCGCTCGCTGGCGGCAACTCCATACAACCAGCGCCGGCGCGAGGCCGAGGCCGGCGACCCCAAGCGGAGGCGCCACGTGGATTCTGAGGTCGCGCGCGTTCACTCGTTCGTCGATGCGCTGAGGTACGGAGACTTCGATGAGCTTGGTCGGTTGTTGAGAAAGTCGCACGAGAGCCTTCGCGACGATTTCGAAGTCTCGACCCCAACCGTGGACGCGCTCGTCGAGAAAGCCTGGGGCATCGCGGGGTGTTACGGCGCGCGCATCATGGGCGCCGGCTTCGGCGGCAGCATCCTCGCCCTGGTCGAGCGCTCGCAGACCAGTACTTTTGCCGCCTCGATCGGCAGGCCGGTCCTTTTTTGCGCGACCGCAGACGGCGCGTTCGTGGCCTTGCATTGAGCGACTGCTTGTTCTTGCCGCTGCCGCAGCGTTCGGCGGGCGTCCGCGAGCTGAGCTCGTGGGAGGCGGTGTGGATGTCCCTTGGCGAGGGCGAAGCCGAGCGGCTGACCATCGGCCGGGGTTCCGGCTGGAAGCCGATCGAGGTGCCGCGCCAGCTGTCGGCGCGCCAGGGACGCCAATCCATCTGGTATCGCACGGAGTTCCCGCGCCCCGATCATTCCGGCCGCGTCGTGCTGCGGATCGGTGGCGCTTTTCTCGCCACCAACGTCTGGCTCAACGGCAAGCTTCTCGGCTCGCATTACGGGTACTTCGCTGCGTTCGGCTTCGACATCACGCCTTACCTGAAAGCCGAGAACCTGCTCGTCATCTGCTGCGAATCACCCGTGGAGACGCAGCCCGACAAGAAGCGTCACATCATGGGTCTGTTCAACGACGGCGACCTCAAGCCGTACCCGGCCTCCGCGTTCTCGAGCCTGCCCGAGCAGTACCAGCTGGAGGTGCCCATAGGCCTGTGGCGTCCCGTCGAGCTCGAGTATGTGGGCCCGATCACGATCGACTGGATGCGGATCAAGCCGGGATTCGAGGCCGGCGACGGCCGCATCGAGGTCGAGGCGCGCCTGCGCAACCTCGATGGGCGGCACATGGAAGGCGTGGCAGAGCTCATCGTTCCGGTACCTGGCCGAGACGCCTTGCGGCTCACGCGCGACTTGCATCTCGCCGGTGGTGCGGACCAGGTGGTGACGATGCGTCTGGCGTTTCCGGGTGCTCGCCGTTGGGAGCCATGGAGACTTGGCGAGCAGCCGATCTACCGCGCGGAGCTCGTGACGCGGTCCGCGGGTGTGGAGTCAGCGAGGGTCGACGACAGCTTCGCGTTTCGCGACCTCACCTGGGACATAGGTCCGCGTCGCTGGACTCTGTCGGTGAACGGCCGGCCGATCTTCTTGCGCGGTGCGTGTTACGCGCCGGGGTACCGGCTCGATGAGCTGACCGCGGATCGATTTGATGCAGATCTCGCGACGGCGAAGGGGGCCAATCTCGACGCGTTGCGAGTGGTCTCCAATGTGCTGCCCGGCGACTTCTACCGGCGAGCGGATGCAGCGGGAATGCTCGTGCTGCAGGACCTGCCTCTGACCGGAACTTATGCGTACCACGCCACCGGCGTCGATGCACGCTTTTTCGAGCAGGCCGCGCGCGAGCAGCAGGCGGAGATGGTCGAGATGCTTTACAACCGACCGTCGATCGTGGTCTGGATCGCACACGACGATCCGCCGTGGCTGGCTGCGAACTCTGACCTCGGTGAGGTGCATGCGGTGCGGCAGAACCATTCGATCGATCAGGATCTCAAAGCTTCCTTCGAGCGGCTCGACCCGAGCCGGCCGGCCCTCGCCGCATCCGGCGAGGTGGACCTGCACGTGATGCTCGGATGGTCGGCCGGTTCGTGGTCCGACCTTGCTCACCTCGAGCCGCTGATGGTCACGGCGTTTGGAGCGCAGTCTTTACCCGGCGCCGGCTCGCCCGTGTGGGAGCACATCGAGACGCGATGGCCGGTCGCGGATGACGAGCCGTCGTGGCGGCATGCCGGCTTTCAGGCAGTCAACTGGGCGGAACGCGGGGCCGGCCTGCCTTCCACGCATCAGAGTCTCGAGTCGTATGTGGACGCGTCGCAGGAGTACCAGGCCGACGTTGTTCGTTTCGCCGCGGAGCACATGCGCACACGCAAGTTCGAGTCGTGCTGGGGAGCGTTCGCGTATCACCTCGTCGATCCGTTCCCTGGTATCGGCTTCGGACTCCTCGACAGCGCTCGGCATCCGAAACCGGCACTCGAGTCGCTCACGCGCGCGTTTGCACCGACCCGAGTCATCATCGAACCTCTTGCCTTCGAACCCGGGCGGCCGTTTGGAATCCTGCAGAAACCGGACGTTCCTTTCGCCGCACGCCTCGTGGTCGTCAATGACGACCCGGAAGTCTCGGGGCCCGGATCGATCCGTTGGTCACTGGCGCGCGAGCGTGCCTCGAACGTCAAGGGCGTCGAGCGCATTCGCGACGCAATGCACAGAAAGTCGTACTCGGGAACGGCTGAGGTGGAAATTCCCACCGCATTCGAGCCGGCGGTCAGCGCGACAACGCTGAGCCTTCCGCTGCCGGCCGAAGGCGACTACAAATTTGAAGCAGTGCTGACCGCGGGCGGGCGAGAGCTCGATCGCGCGGAGCTTTTCTTCGCCGTCACATCCAATCTCCCGCCAGCGCGCCCGCGACCGGAGATCCCGAGGTATCTCGCAGAGCGGCTTGCCGACGCGATGAGCCTGCGGTCGGAAATGGAGGGCATGAGCTTCGTGCTCGACAACCGGACCAGGCCCGCGGTGCTCGTCGGCGTGACCGGACTGAGGCTCGACGGCATCGTGCTTGTTCGCCACCAGCTCCAGATCGAGACGCACGCGGGTCTCGCGCCGCTTCCGCGACGCCTCGACCTGCCACTCGGACGACGCGTTTCCGTCCACGTCATCACGGGCGAGCCCTTGGGTGTCGGGCTGCATTCGTTGGAGGCGGACATCACGGTGCCGGGCGTTGCGTCAGGGCGCCTTGTGATCGAGGGGAACGTCGGGTCGTAACCTTGACTCGGAAATACCGGATGCCATACTTCAGCACTACGCGGATGCTGCCTTAAGTCACTGAAACCCAGCCGGAATCGGCGAAAGGAGCTCTACCTAGCGGATGCCAGTTGAATACGCAGACATAATTTTGGCGGTGGCGGCGCTGTTCGCCGCGATCCTCTACCTGAGGACCCGCCGTCGGAACAGGCGCAAGAAAAGCGCACCTCCCGTACGCCCCGCATCGCCGACCGGCCAGACCGCGGGAGTTGCATCGACGTGGGCTCCGCCCGCGCTCGCGCGGCCGACAAACCCCGTCGCTCCGACGATTGTCGTTCCTCCGCCCGCGGGGCCGAGCTGGGACCAGCCCGCAGCCTCGCCGGCGAAGCCTTCGGCAGCCACTTCGCCTTCGTGGGGCGGGCCGGCATCGCCTTCGGCTGCTCCCGCGCCGACCTGGGGCTCGCCTGCGGCACCCGGCGCTCCCGCGGGTAACTCACCAGTACCGCCGGCGACCTGGGGATCTCCGTCCGCCCCGGCCGCGCCGGCCCCGAACTGGGGCGCGCCACCGCCTCCACCAGGGGCGCCTGGCCCTTCATGGGGTCCACCCTCAGCATCGCCGCCGCCGCCGGCACCTGCGCAACCGCCGGCTGCTCCTTCGTGGGGAGCCCCCGCAGGCCCCGCGCCGTCGTGGGCCGATCCGGCGGCTCCGGCTGGACCTCCTGCTTCCCCTCCGCCACCGCTTGCCGCTGAGCCGGCGACATCCTGGAATCCGCCGGCTCCAGCATGGGATCCGCCAAAGCCCGCCACGCCCCCGGCACCGCCAGGACCCGCCGGGGCAGATTGGGGCCCGCCTCCCGCAGCAGCGGCGCCGCCGCCGACCGTTGCACCCTCGTGGGGCGCGCCGGCCGCCGCCGCGTGGGATGCCCCGAAGACCGAGGAGCCTGCGGCTCCCGCCGCGCCGTCATGGTCTGCGCCGGCCGCGCCTCCGTTGGAGCCGGCCGCACCTCCCGTCGAGCGGGCTGCGGCTCCGCCCCCGTGGAACGCGCCAGCGCCAACCGCGGCATGGTCAGCGCCCGCCCCCGCTCCCGTCGAACATGCCGCCCAGCCCGAACACTCAACCGACGCCATGCTGGCCCAAGGCGCCGCCAGCGCGTCGGCTCCGGCTGAGGCGCCTAGAGAGCCGGAACGAGCTTCGCAAGCGACGCTTCCATGGGAAGCTCCCGGCCCCGCTGCCGCCGGCGCATCGGACGCTCAAGTGGCCGAAACCATGGTCCAGGGAAACGCCGCGATGACGGGCTCCGCCGCGGCGGCCGAGGTTCGCGACTCGACCACCCTGATGCCCGTCTGGCAGCCTCCACCCGCGGCTCCGGCGGCGGCGGACGTGGCTGAGACGATGGCCATCGACAGCAAAGCCCAGCCGCTCGCAGCCAGCGCGCCCGGCGCAGGACGCGAGGCCGAGCTGACCATGGAAGCCGGCCCCGATGCCGGGCACAGCCATCGCGCCGGCGACAAGGCCTTGCGCCTCGGCCGCTCACCAGACAACGACATCATCTTGCGAGACCCGGCTACCAGCGGTCACCACGCCCGCGTCGAGCGGCGAGGAGACCAATTCTGGATCGTCGACCTGGGAAGCACCAACGGCACCCTGGTCAACGGTGAGCCGATCCAGGAGAAAGAGCTCAGCAACGGCGACCGCATCACGATCGGCCAGAACGCGGTGAACTTCGCTCTCATCGGGTCCTAGTGAGTCGCCGCCACCTGCCGGCGGCGTCGGCCCACTGATGCGGCTTCGGATCGCATGGGCGACCGATCCCGGTCTCGAGCGTGAAGAGAATGAGGATGCGGTGGTCGTCTGGCGCAACAAGGCTGGACTCGACACCTTGCTCGTCGTTTGCGATGGGATGGGCGGTCACGCGGCGGGCCAGACGGCAAGCTCGATCGCGACAAAAACCGTAACGAGAATCCTCGCCGAAGATGGGGAAGAAGGCCCTGAGGTCGAGCGACTGAAGCGCGCCTGCAAAGAAGCGAACACCGCGGTATTCCAGGCGGCGCATGACAATCCCGATTGGGCCGGCATGGGCAGCACACTCGTGATCGCCGCGATCAGGGCCGGCGAGCTCGCGCTTCTGAACGTGGGCGACAGCCCGGCCTATCTCTTTCGCAACGGTCTCGCGAAGCTGGTCTCGCAGGACCATTCGTGGCCGGCGGAACAGGTGCGACTCGGGCTCATCAAGCCGGAGGAGGTCGCCACGCACCCGCTGAAGCACCGCCTCACACGCGCCGTCGGCGTGTGGGACGCGATCCAGCCTTTCACCGACAAGATGAAGCTCGAAGAAGGCGATGCGATAGTCCTGTGCAGCGATGGAGTCGAGACCGCGGGTGTGACTGTCGAGGAGATGGGTCGCCTGCTGTTGAAGGACGGCAAGTTCCGTCAGGTGCTGCACCTTCATATTTGACCCGCGTGCTCTGAGGCCCGCCTCCAGCTGCATCTGACAACCGGGGTTCGCGCTGACCACCACATCTGCTTGCGTGGCGGTCAGGTCCTTGAGCTTCTCCTGCAGGATCCGATTGGACATCACCGGCTCGAGTGTGCTGTACAGGCCGGCCGCTCCGCAGCAAATATCGGCGTGGCGCATCTCGACAAATTCCACTCCCGGCAGAGATCTGATGAGGTCTCGCGGCTGCTTGCGAATGCGCTGTGCGTGCGCAAGGTGGCATGCGTCCTGGTAAGTCACGCGCACCTTCACGTCTTTTTTCGGGGCCGGAAGCCCGACTTCAGCGAGCCATTCGGTGATGTCCTTGACCTTTCCCTTCAGTCCTGGATAGAAATCCTTGAGGTGCGCTCCGCAACCCGCCGAGTCGACGATCAGAGCATCGAACTCTCCAGCGAGGTAGGTCCCTGTGTTCAAGTCGCGAAGGTGCTCGGCGCTTTCGAGATCGCCGTTGTGTGCGAACAGCGCGCCGCAGCAGCGCTCCCCCGGCGGAAACCACACCTCGCAGCCGGCAAGCTGCAAGAGCTTGACCGCCGCATCGTGCGATTGCGGATACAGGATCGGCATCACGCAGCCGACCAGGAACGCGACCCGATGCTTGCGCTCACCGATCGCCGGGGCGACGTTGCTCGATGGAGGCTGGAATTGCCGGCGGAGCCTGGGCAGCTGGCGGCCCGAGCGTAAAACCGATGTGAGCTTTAGCGCCTGTGCTGCACGCGTTGCCATCCCGAAAGCACGCAGACGTCGCGGGTGCGCCAGCATCTGCCGCAACGCGAACTTGCTGATCGTTCGCTTGGCGGACGGCCGCCGCAGGCGCTCGACCTCGGCGCGGCCCGCTTCGATGATCCGTCCATACGGAACTCCGGAAGGACATACCGCCTCACATGTGCGGCAGCCGAGGCAGAGGTCGATATGGCGCACCTGCTCCTCCTCGAAGGG
>WNFI01108614.1_pt1 | contig 10570 bp, 10 predicted proteins | sample 5400471 | NCBI WGS metagenome assembly WNFI01 (sample SAMN13153348, study PRJNA577476) | soil metagenome | isolation source: 100 cm saprolite on Douglas fir-dominated hillslope | place: USA:California | collected 2013-09-17 | reverse complement strand
CGCGGGGAATAGCCGAGGCGGGAACGGGCTTTGTCGATGTTGGCGAAGGTGATGGGCACGTCACCGGGCTGGGGCGGCCGGCGATCGACGATGGCTTTTTGGCCGAGCGACTCTTCAAGCAGCTCGATTAGGCGGGAGAGCGGCACGGTTCGCGACTCGCCAAGGTTGAAAATCTCCCAGCCAAACTCCTTTTGCGTGACGGCGATCACGCCATCGACCGTGTCGCTGACGTAGGTGTAATCGCGCGCCGTCGAGCCATCCCCAAAAACCGGGATCGGTTTTCCGCGGCTGATGAGCCGGGCGAATTTGTGAATCGCCAGGTCCGGCCGCTGGCGCGGTCCATAGACGGTGAAAAATCGGAGCATCACCACGTCCAGGCCGTAGAGGTGATGGTAAACGTGGCCGAGCGCCTCGCCGGCCAGCTTGCTGGCGGCGTAGGGGGAGATGGGGGAGAAAACCGGATCGCTCTCCGCGAAGGGCACGGTTGCGTTCACGCCGTAAACCGATGAGGACGAGGCAATGGTAATTTTTTTCACGCCGTTGAGCCGGGCAGCCTCAAGCAGGTTCACGGTGCCTTCGACGTTGACGCGCTGATAGAGCGCCGGCTCCTCCAGGCTGGGCCGCACCCCCGCGCGGGCGGCCAGATGAATGACCTGATCGAAACGGACGCTGCCCAACAAGTCGTCGAGGCTCTGCCGATGCGTCACGTCGCCGCGGACAAAGGTGAAACGCCGGTTCAAGGCTTGCAAGGCGCTGAGGTTCCGCTCCTTGAGGGCGGGGTCGTAAAATGGATTCAAGTCATCCAGCGCCCAGACGGCATGACCCTTCTGCAACAATCGCTCGCCGACATGCGATCCGATAAATCCCGCGCCGCCCGTCACCAGAAAATTCATGGGGCGACGCTAACAAAGGAACGTTGTCCCTGACAATGCGCGTGAAGAAACAAGGCGCTTCCCGCTCGGCCTGGCGAGCGCGCGTTTGCGAGCCGAAAGTGCGGGGCGTGCCGCACTTTGCGCGACTGGAGGGCGCTTGTCGGTTATATTGTAACAGGTCCGGCTATCGCGCCATAATTGCTTTATCACGAAGCCCGAAGCGACAGTAGGCGGTTTTGATGTGTCGTTTGTGCATTAAATTGTGGTGCAGCGTGGCGGGGCTTGAGACGTCGCTTGAGTTGAGTGGATTTGTGGCGAACGCTGGTTCAGCATGAACTGGCAAGCCGTACCTTCGATAACCTTCGTAATCAACAGGTTATGACGGCCATGGATCCCGAAGGCGTCGGCGGGCAAACCGTCCTTTTGTTCCAGTTTGCTGGGCCGGAAAAACATTCAAAAAAAAGCATTTTCTTCGCTTGACAAGGCGAAGGGAAAAGTCTTAGAGTGGCGCCGTTCCACAGAAAACAACTGTTAAACCCGGAGTGCTGTCATGAAAAAAATCAGAAGAAGTTTGCCGCAAAGGGACGTAGGAAGCATGGCGCAAGGCTGCGCGAAAAGGCTTGGTCTTCTCGTATTGGGAATGGTTGCCGCTCTGGCGCTGCTTGGCCCAAGCAGAGCCGCTGCCGATCAGTCCAGCCCAATCACACAATTGCAGTTTTTGCAAATACTCGTCCAAATGTCGGGGGATACCCCTAAATTCTCGGCGAGCTCAACCGCCGCGGATTATGTTCAGTGGGCTCGTGGCAAGGGGATGGTGAACGTGCCATGGCAGCCGAGCGCGAAATTGACCCAGGATGTGCTCGCCCGAAGCTTGGTGCCGTTGTTCGGCCTGACTCCCGGCAAATTAGGCCAGGACTATCCCCGCATACTTGCGCGCGAGGGAATCGTTGTTCCTAGCAGCGCGGAACCGACGATCGCGGATATAGTCACCCTGGTTCAGTCACCTTTCTTCCAGCCCCGCGTACACCCCCACCACAGTCCGAAGAAGTGCCCGCCTGGCCATGGCGAAGATGAGCCGGGCGATGAAAACCATGATTGTGGCTTGGGCGAAGGTCATGATAATCACCCGCCTCCCTCGCATCACGACGACGATCATCACGACGACCATCACGACGGCGAGAATCACAATTGATTCCGCTCTGGGAGCTTTTCAACAGTGTCATGGCAACCATGACACTGTTTTTTTGTCCCTCGGCAACAGATCCAACCCCCTGTTCGGCCACCACTCAAACGGGTAAATTCCGAAGCTTCCGGTCCGAACGAGCAATATTAATCGCAAAAGGCTGTTGGTCACGCGGGCGGTCGAGATGGGGCCTTTCCCGCGAGCACCGTCAAGAACCCCAGTCCTCCGAACGACTCGACAACTGTTGCCGGTTGTAGTAGGGACTTAACTGCATGCGGAAGTTGGTAGCCGGCGCGATGATCGGCCTCATGGTTCTGTGCCCGGTGGCGGCGACTGTGGCCTACGCCGCCGTCTCACCCGAGTTCGCGGCGCCAGTCTATGGCATGGCCATCCTCCTGGCGCTCTTGTGGGCGGCTAAACTTTTTTTCGCGACGGTGGTATCCTGGAAACGCTCCCCGATGCATTGGCCGGTGCTCGGTTTCGCGGTATATGCCGCCATTCGCTACTTCACCGCGCCGGTCGAATATGAAGCGCGGCTGGAGCTTTTCCAGGTGGGCCTCTGCACGCTGGTCTATTTCCTGGCCGCCTGTAGTTTTTACCGCCAGCGTGATCGCACCCTGTTGCTGGCGGTCCTGATGACGCTGGCGCTGGCGGAAGCGGCCTATGGCCTCTGGCAGTTTGCCACCCGGTCCCAGTACGTGCTATTCTCGCACCGTCCGGCCCAATATCAGCATCGCGCGAGCGGCACTTTTGTTTGCCCCAATCACCTCGCCGGATTCCTGGAAGTCATGCTGAGCATGCTGTTGGCCAGGCTGGTGGTCCACAAGGTCGCCAAAGGGACGGTGCAGACTTCCGCTCTGCAAAAGGTCCTTATCGCTTACATCGGGCTCATGGCCCTGGTGGGCATTGTCCTCACGCTCTCGCGCGCGGCCTGGCTGGCGACCCTGGTGGGCATCCTGGTGTTGTTGTTTTGGGGAGACTGGCGGCTGCGGGTGATGTGGCCGCGGATTCTGGCCGGCGTCGGCTGCATAGGCGTGCTCGCGATCATTGCGTTCAACGTGGCCCCGGTGCGAAATTATATCACCTACAGCCTGTCATTTGACCAGGCCGATGCGCCCACTGGCGTTCGAGACGTCAGTTTGGGCGGGCGCACGGTCATGTGGGGATCAACCGCGAGGATGATCGTCGATCATCCCATTCTCGGCACCGGCCCAGGCTCCTGGCAGTGGTTCCATCTGAAATATCGCAATCCGCTGATCCAGGCGCACGCGGAGTACGCGCACAACGATATCCTCAATCTAGCCTCCGATTACGGCCTGATTGGGTTTGGACTCGTTGCGGCGGCGATCATCTGTTTTTTCCGGCACGTGGCCTTGCTTACCGGGCAAAAGAACTCTTCCGAACAGCGCGCCTTTGCCATCGGCGCCGCCATTGCTGTCATCACGATCCTGGTGCATTCGTGGTTTGATTTTAACCTGCACATCCTGGCCAACGCGCTGCTGCTGGTTACGCTGATGGGCTTCACCGTCGCCATGGAGGACAGTGAGGGCCGGTTCCCGCGGACCGAAATGAAGCCGCTCCCAAGATATGCGCTGGGTGGTTTGCTGCTGATTGTCTGCTTCCTGGGCGTCTGGTTTATCGGCCCTACCGTTCTGGCCGATCACGAAAATTCATGGGGAAGTCGTGAGAAGGGGATCCTTCATTACGATCACTCCCTGGTCCGGTATCAACGCGCCATGGCCTGGGATGCCAAATTTCCCGAGCCTTATGCCGATAGCGGAGACATCTACCGGTCGCAGAGCTTGTTTCGCGTCGGCGCCGAAAAAAAGGAGGAACGCCTGCAACTGGCCCGGAAAGCGATCGAATTTTATGAACGCTGCCTCGCTCTCAACCCTTACCAGTCCGACGTCATGCTGCGGGAGGCCCAACTCTACGAAATACTGGGCGAGAATGACCAAGCCTTGAAGACGTACCAGCGGATCCTCGGCGTGGATCCAAACAACTCGATTAATTACAACCGCCTGGGACTTTTCTATCGGCACATCGGCGACGAGCCGCACGCAAAGGTAGCGTTCGATAAGGCTAGCAGCTTGTTTCCAGACGAAGTCAACGCCCTCAACCTGTTCGAAATGCAACGCCCCGGGCCGTAGGCCTGGTTGGAAAGCTCATTCGGGCGTTGCCTGCAGCCAAACGCGACACGCGGTCAATCGTCCGGCTGGCTGGCCGCACAAACTTTTCTTTGGAGTTTTGCGGGTGGTTTCGCTACTCTTCCGGCAACCTTTCTTGAAAGATGAAGCGCGCTGTGTTCCTGGATCGCGACGGGACCTTGATCGAAGAAAGGGAATATCTTCATCGTCCAGCGGAGGCCGTCATTTTTCCCGGCGCCGCGCCGGCGCTGAAGCGATTGCAGGACGCGGGCTTCGCACTCTTTATCATCACCAACCAATCCGGGGTGGGCCGGGGATTCTTCACGCTGGCGGACGTAGAAGCGGTCCACGCGCATCTGGCGGGCGAGTTCGCGCGGGCGGGAGTTCGCTTCGCGAAGATTTACGTCGCGCCGGAAGCCCCGGACCAGCCGAGCCACGGCCGCAAGCCTTCGCCGCAGTTCCTGTTCGACGCCCGCGACGAGTTTGGGATCGATCTTTCGGAAAGTTACTTGATCGGCGACAAATTGAGCGATCTGGAATGCGGCTGGCGCGCGGGGGTGAAAAAGAGTCTGCTCGTGCGCACGGGCTATGGAGCGGAATTGGAACGCCAGCCACGGGGGAAAATCGGAGCGGCAGTGGCGGTAAATGATTTGGCAGCGGCGGCGGCGTGGATTTTGGACCCGGCCAGACAATCGGGCGGACTGGCTTGATTTGAGCGCATCGGATTAAATGATCATCCTCGGCATCATCCCGGCCCGTTACGCTTCCTCGCGCTTCCCGGGCAAACCGCTCGCGCTCATTGCCGGCCGGTCGCTCATCCAGCGGGTCGTCGAGCAATGCCAGCAGGCGAGGTCGTTGAGCGAAGTCATCGTCGCCACCGACGACTCGCGCATCGGAGAGGTGGCCGGGAAGTTTTGCCGGGTCGAGATGACCTCGCCCGATCATCCCAGCGGCACGGACCGCATCGCCGAAGTCGCCGCGCGGCGCGCCTGCGACGCGGTGGTGAACATCCAGGGTGACGAGCCGTTGATCGATCCTGGGGTGATCGACGCGGTTGCCGGCGCGCTGGCGGACAACGAGATGTCCACGGCCGCCACGCCGATCCAGGACCCCCTCGAGTACGACAATCCGAACGTGACGAAAGTGGTTGTCAACGCCGCGGGCCGCGCGCTATACTTCTCGCGGCGTACCGTTCCGTATGTCCGCGATGCCGCCAGTCGTTCCGTTGCCGAACAGTTGGCGGCGTTTCCTTTTTTGAAGCACCTGGGCATTTACGGTTACCGGCGCGAAACGTTGCTGCGCCTGGTGAGATTTCCGGTTTCGCCGCTCGAACGGGCGGAGAAACTGGAACAGTTGCGGGCGCTGGAAAACGGCGTTGAAATCGCCGTGGTGCGCGTGAACTATGACAGCGTGGGCGTGGACGCGCCCGAGGACGTAGCGCGGGTGGAACAGTTATTGAAACAGGAACGCAAGCAACCCGGAAATCCATCGGCATAATCGATGGGTGGGTACGGAGACGGGCGAGTTGCGGATTCAGTTTAAAAATGAAATACATTTTCGTCACGGGCGGTGTAGTCAGTTCGCTGGGCAAAGGCCTGACGGCCGCCGCGCTGGGGACGCTGCTGGAAAATCGCGGGCTTAAAATCACGCTGCAGAAATTCGACCCCTACCTCAACGTCGATCCGGGCACCATGAGCCCGTTCCAACACGGCGAAGTGTACGTGCTCGACGATGGGGCGGAAACCGACCTGGACCTCGGCCACTACGAGCGGTTCACCCGCACGAAACTTTCGCGCGTCAACAATCTGACCAGCGGCCAGGTCTATCAGACGGTGCTGGACAAGGAACGGCGCGGCGATTACCTGGGCAAGACCGTCCAGGTGATCCCGCACGTCACCGATGAGATTCAGAACCGCATTCACCAGATCGCCGAGCAAACCAAGGCCGACGTGGTCATCACTGAAATTGGCGGCACGACCGGCGACATCGAGGGGTTGCCGTTCCTGGAGGCGATCCGCGAGTTTGCCCTCGAGGCCGGCCACGGCAACGTGCTTTTCCTGCACGTCACTTTTGTGCCGTTCATCAAGGCCGCCGGCGAACTAAAGACCAAACCGACGCAGCAATCGGTGGCCAAGCTGCGGGAAATCGGCATCACGCCCCACATCCTGGTCTGCCGTTGCGAACTGCCGCTCTCCATGTTGCACCTCGAGGCGCCGCCGGCCGACATGTCGCACTGGCAGGACATCATCCGCAAGCTGATCGCGCCGCGGCACCGCGTTCGCATCGGGGTGGTCGGCAAGTACATTGAACTGCACGATGCCTACAAATCGGTCTATGAGGCGGTCATTCACGGCGGCATCGCCAACGATTGCGGCGTGGAAATCGAGAAGATCGAGGCGGAGGAGATCGAGAAGTTCGGCGCGGCCAAGGTGCTCAAAGGACTGGGCGGCATCCTGGTGCCGGGCGGCTTCGGCGAACGCGGGATCGAGGGGAAGGTTCTGGCGGCCAGATATGCCCGCGAAAACAAAGTTCCTTACCTCGGACTTTGTCTGGGCATGCAGATCGCCACGATCGAATTTGCCCGCAACGTGCTCAAGCTCGATCGCGCCCACTCGACCGAGTTCGATCCGGACACGCCCCACCCGGTCATCGCCTTGCTGGACGAACAGAAGAAAACCACCCGGAAGGGCGGCACGATGCGGCTGGGGGCGCAACCGTGCCAGTTGGTGATGGGCACGCGGGCCAACCATGTCTATGGCGCGTTCCTGGTGAACGAGCGGCACCGGCATCGTTACGAATTCAACAACGCCTATCGCGAGCAATTTGAGAAGGCCGGCTTCGTGTTCAGCGGGACTTCTCCGGACGGAAAACTGGTGGAGGTGATCGAACTGAAGGACCATCCGTTTTTCATCGCCAGCCAGTTTCACCCGGAATTTCAAAGCAAACCCGACAAGCCGCACCCGTTGTTCAAAGGTTTCATCGCCGCCAGCCACCACCATATTCACCACCGGCCGCTGTGACTTCCGTCGCCGAGACTCGACGGGGGACGCAATTGGCGAGTCGTTGAGGAAAAAGAGCAGGTTCAGGCCGACCATGACCGACGCACGAGACAACTTTTCCCGCCGGATTTTCTTTGGGGTGGGCGTGGGGCTGGGCCTGCTGGTCCTCGGCTTGGCAGTGGCCGTCATCGTCTGGCGAATGCGCCTGGGCAAAGAGGTCAACGACCGGCTCAGCGCCCTGCAAGCCGCCGGCTATCCGACCAGTGGCGCCGAGCTTAACGCCTGGTATGCCAGCGTCCCGGACAACGAAAACGCCGGGTTAAATCTGGGCGAAGCATTTGCGGTGATGCGAGCCGTTATCCGGTGGATTTGTCACCCGGATTTAACGCCCTCCTGCCCCATTTGGCGAAAATCAAATCGCTCGCCCAGACCGCCAACTTTGAAACTCGCCTCGCCGTCGATGCTGACCGGAATGCGGACGTGATCACCGGAATCACTACGACACTTGGATTGGCGCGCACATTGGACGAAGAGCCGGTCACAATCTCTCAACTTGTGCGCGTGTCAGTGGTCAGCATAACGGTTGCGAGCCTGGAGCGCAGCTTGGCCGCGAGCAGATTCAGCGACACAGAGTTGTCGCGCTTATTCGGCGCGTTCGCCGGCGCCGAGCGAACCAACCTCATGTCTAAGGCGCTGATCGGGGAAAGGGCAAGTCACATCCTCGCTTGGCGCCCGACGCAGGCGGGCGGGCAAGTTTTGGGGGTTCCCCAAAATCAGTTTTTCCGCGTGACCGGTTTTTTCGAACGCGATTTGAATTTTTACCTGCGGTGCATGGAAACGAACATTTCGCTGGCGAGCCTGCCGCCACCGCGAAGCCTTGCCATCACGAATACCGCGGACGTTTACCTGGAGGCGAAGCGCAAGTTTTACATCCTCTCGGGCATGCTCCTGCCCGCGCTGTCCCGACTAACGGTACGCGAGGCCGATGGCCTGGCGCGCCTTCGGGTAGCGCAGTCGGCCTTGGCCATCGAGCGCTTCAGGCTGGCCAATAGGCGCTTGCCGAAAGAGCTGAACGAGTTGATTCCGAGTTTCCTGTCGGTCGTCCCAATTGACCCGTTCGACGGCGCGCAACTCCGCTACAAACTGCGACCCAAAGGTTACGTGGTCTATAGTGTCGGCGCGGATGGGCGCGACGACGATGGCACAGAAGCCCCCGCCGGACCCTCTCGCAATGCGTCCGCGCCACAGGACATCACGATCACCGTCGAGCGGTGAGGCGCACCGTGCCAAGTGGCCATGAACTACGCTGAAGCCATCCATTTTCTTTACCACCTGCGCGTGTTCGGCGCGAAATTCGGGCTGGAGAACACAATCAAGCTGGCCGCGCTCGCGGGTAATCCGCACGATCGGCTTCGCTTCATCCACGTGGCCGGCACCAATGGCAAAGGCTCGACCTGCGCCATGCTGGAGAGCATTTATCGCGCGGCGGGATTGCGCGTCGGCCTCTTCACGTCGCCGCATTTGGTCTCCTTCGGCGAGCGCATTCAGGTTGATCGGAAAGTAATCGCGGCCGATGAGGTGGCCCGAGCCGTGAGTGAGCTGCAGCCGCTGCTCGAGAGCTTTCCCCGCGATGCCCATCCAACTTTCTTCGAAGTGGTGACGGTGATGGCGCTGCGCTATTTCGCGGAACAGAAGTGCGATTTGGTCGTCTGGGAAACGGGATTGGGCGGGCGGTTGGACGCCACCAATATCGTGACGCCGCTGGCCAGTGTCATCACCAACATTCAATTCGATCATGAAGAGTGGCTGGGAGGCTCGCTCGAGCGAATCGCTTTTGAAAAGGCCGGCATCATCAAATCAGGCGTGCCGGTCATCACTGCGGCCGAAGGACCCGAACCACTGGAAGTCATTCGTCAGACGGCTCAGCAGCGCCGTTCTCCGCTGACCGTCGTATCGTGGGCTGACGCAAACCAGCCGCCCTGGGACAGGCTCGAACTCCCGCTGTTGGGGCGTCATCAGCGGCTCAATGCGGCGGTCGCGCTGGCCACCGTTCGGGCGCTGGCGACAATTATTCCAGTCGAAGAAGCGGAAGGTGAACGCGGCCTGGCTGGGGTGCGGTGGCCGGGGCGCTTGCAAGTATTCAGGCGTCCCGATGGCCAGACATTTCTGCTTGATGGCGCCCACAATCCGGCAGGGGCGGAAGCATTGGCAGAGGCGCTGAAGCAAAACTTTTCCGGCGCCAGGCCGACCTTGATCGTGGGCACGCTGCGCGACAAAAACTGGCGCTCGATATTAATGCGGCTTGCGCCGCTAACGGACAAGCTGCTGCTCGCGCCCGTGGGCGGCGAGCGGAGCGCGCTCCCGCGAGAATTGGCATCCGTCGGTCGCGAGGCCAATCCACGGGCGGCAGTGTTCGTTTGCGGCACGCTGTCCGAAGCGCTGGGGCGCGCCGCGGCGGATCCGTTTGTCGTCATCACTGGCTCGCTGTACCTGGTGGGCGAGGCGCTGGCGGCGTTGCAACTCTCCGACTGCGCCGACACCAGCGAGCGTGACTTGAACGACTGGACCCAGGCGGCGGCCGTCAAAACCGCGCAGACGGAGGCGCTGGGGTGAATGCCCTCGGGAAAATCGAGGCGGTGACGTTTGACGTTGGGGGAACGATGATCGAACCCTGGCCATCCGTCGGCCACGTCTATGCTGCGGTTGCGGCAGAGCACGGTCTGGAAGGGCTTTCGGCGGAAACGCTCAACCGCAATTTCGCCGTCGCCTGGCGCGGGCGGAAAAATTTCGATCACTCCGCCGCGGCTTGGATGGAGTTGGTGGATCAAACCTTCGCCGGCCTGGCCCCGGTCCCGCCGAGCCGGACGTTTTTTCGCGAGATCTACCATCGCTTCGCCAGCGGCGCGGCCTGGCGGGTTTTTGACGATGTCGTGCCGGCGCTGAACGCGTTGTGTGAGCGGAGATTGAAGCTGGCGGTAATTTCCAATTGGGATGAGCGGTTGGGTCCGCTTCTGCGCCAGCTTGGTTTGGACCGATTTTTTCAAGCCGTTGTCGTCTCGCATGCGGTCGGCTTCCCCAAACCGTCGCCGGCGATTTTTCTCGAGGCAGCCGCGCAACTTGGGTTGGCCACGGAAAAAATCATGCACGTCGGCGACCAGGATCAGGAGGATATTCAAGGCGCCCGGGCCGCCGGGCTGCAGGCCCTCCTGATCCAACGCGGAGGACCGAGCGTGCGCGGGCGACAAATCGCTTCGCTGTCTGAGTTGGAGTCTTTGTTTGCGAACTGAGCCAGCAAGACACAATGCGGTGTGAAATTAAGTCGCACTGTGACAGCACTCATTCCCGACACCTGATAAAACCGTTACAATG
>WNFI01526014.1_pt1 | contig 10571 bp, 10 predicted proteins | sample 5400471 | NCBI WGS metagenome assembly WNFI01 (sample SAMN13153348, study PRJNA577476) | soil metagenome | isolation source: 100 cm saprolite on Douglas fir-dominated hillslope | place: USA:California | collected 2013-09-17 | reverse complement strand
ACCGTCGAGAATCAGTTTGACGGACTCGATTCCGAAGTAATTTCAAGCATTGAACTCTTTCCATTGAATCGCCAGCATTGTGGCTGCTGAACAAGTGGCGATTCTCGCCCGCGATTTCGAGAACAAGACGCAAGACAGGATTTCTGCATCGGGTTAGAGACCAGTTGCGCGTCGCCTGATCGATGCACCGTTCGGCAACGGCGGGACGGCACCCTAAGGTGAAAGTTTGCGGGCTTCGAGATCATCTCGCGCAGCCATGTCGAAGATCTCACCGCCGACTTTTCAGCACATGACCGACACGGCCGCCTAATGCGCTGCCTTTGCGCTGCGCTGGGAGACGTGCCACGGCAGAAACCAGCGTTCGCAAAGCTCGACAACGAAAAACATGATCGTGCCGATGACGCTCAAAAGAATGATGGCGGCAAAAGCTCGCGGACTGTTGAAGGTCGCCTGGCTCGTCAGGATCACGTAGCCAAGGCCGCGCTCGCCCGCCACGAACTCGCCGACAATCGCGCCGATCAGCGCAAACGAAATTCCGACCTTGGCGCCGGCAAATATGCTCGGCAACGCGTTGGGCAGGCGTATCTTCAGCATCACGTCGTGATTGGGCGCCCGTGCGGAGCGCGCCAGATCGATCATGTCGGGATCGACCGCACGCAGCCCGAGCGTGGTGTTGATCACGATCGGGAAGACCGCAATCAGGGCGGCTATCGCCACCTTGGGTTCGCCGCCCGTGCCGAGCCAAATCACGAAAATCGGCGCCAGCGCCACCTTGGGCACGGAATTGGAGGCAATCAGCAAGGTGTAAAGCAAGCGGTCCATGAGCTTGGACGACACGATCGCAATCGCCAGGCCGACCCCGAAGATGATTGCCAGGGCAAATCCGATCGCTGTGATGTAGATCGTATAGAGCGACTGGTAGCCGTAGAAGCCGGGATTCTTGAAGATCTCGATCGCGACCAATGACGGCGGTGGAAGCAGAAACGTCCTGATGCCAAACATCCGGACGGCAAGTTCCCACAGCCCGACCACCAGCGCTAGAACGAACACCACGGTCCGCGCGTATTCGCTTTGTCTCCACCACTTCATGGGTCTATTCTGATCTCACCACGCCGAGCGACGCGAACAGCCGGCGGATTTCGCTCGTGTACTTGCCGAACTTCGGCGTCTGCCTGACGCTGAGAGAGCGTGGCCGAGGAATGTCGATATCGATGATTTCGGCAATGCGTCCCGGATTTCTGGCCATCACCACCACGCGATCCGCAAGATAGACGGCCTCGTCAATACCGTGCGTGATGAACAGAAGGGTCTTTCGCGTGGCGTACCAGAGGCGTTCCAGCTCGACGTTCAGATCGTCGCGCGTCATCGCATCGAGCGCACCGAACGGCTCATCCATCAACAGCAACTCGGGGTCAACGACAAGCGCACGGCAGATCGCCGCCCGCTGCCGCATCCCGCCCGAGAGCTCCCACGGGAAGCGATGAAGGAAGTCGCCAAGGCCATAGGTGGTCAGAAGCTGAATCGCCCGGGCCTCGTAATCTTTGCGCTTCAATCCTTTGAATTCGACCATCAACAGGACGTTGTCGAGCACGGTGCGCCAATCGAGCAGAACGTCGCGTTGAAACACGATCGTCATATTGTCCGGAGGCGCAAGGACATGCTCATCCTTGACCATGATCCGCCCAGCCGTCACCGGCTGCAGCCCGGCGATGCACTTAAGCAAGGTGCTCTTGCCGCAGCCGGAGGGACCCACAATGCTAATGAACTCGCCCGGCGCGATGTTCAGGGTGACTTCCTTGAGAACGACAGCCGGATTCTCGCCGTGGTCATAGGACTTGCTCACCCCGGACACCCGAACATAGGGTGTGGATGTCGCAGACCGTCCGTCCGGCGTGGTTTCAGAGCTGGCCTGCATCGATGTCATAACTTGATGAAATCGTTGGTGTAGAAATCCTCGATCTTCCCGTCCGCTTTAATGAGTGAAGCGTCGGACATCGATTTGACGGCCAGCTTCCAGTCCTCCGCGGCCTGCCAGCCGATCGGCTTGCCGGACGTGTTCGGTGTACCCAGAAAGTCCCTGCTCAGGACAAGCTGCGCCTTGAGCACCTCTGGATTGAGTTGCTTGTCGGATCGCTGCGCCATCATCGCCGCAACGGCTTCATCGAGATGGGCAGGGCTCTCGAGGATGTAGGTCCATGCGCGCGTCTGATTCGCCGACAACCGCCGCATCGCGTCCGCGCGCTTGGTCAGGCTGTCATCGGTGGCGATCAGACCGTAGCTTGGAAAGGCAATTCCGACATCGGCCGCGAGAAACGAGCGCGCTGGCCGCACGCCCATCACCAGAGGCTCACCAAATTCCTGCAGCGACATGAAGCCGTCCGCGTCGCCGCTGGCGTAGGTCGACACCATCGCGGCCGGAGACACCATCACGACATTCACCTGCCCGGCACCGCTGCCTTTTTCGAGGCCCAGATTCTTGATGTATTGATCGACGAACGGCGCCCAAGGGCTGTTGGCGAAGCACACGATCTTCTTGCCGGCCAGTTCCTTGGCCGTCTTCGGCCCCTTTACGGCATCCACCATGACCGCGAGGTCGCCCTTACGAAGGTAGCCCGCGAACGATTTGATGGGCAGCCCACTCGCTCGCGCAATCGCCATCGGACCCAATTGTACGAAGCCAACATCGACCTTTCCGGCCGCGACCAGGTTGATGGTGCTCAGCGTTCCGGTGCCGTCCTGAATATCGACTGCGAGGTTATCTTCTTTCAGCCATCCCTTGGCCTGCGCGAGATGCAGCGCCGCATGCACGCCCCAGGGCGCGAAATCAACGCGCACGGACAATGCTTCTGCCGCCTGCGCACGCGCAAACCGGGTTTGTCCGATCAGCGGGAACGCCGCCATCGTGCCCAGCAAGGCGCGGCGCGTTAACGCTCCAGATCGGGCGCTGGGTTTTCTATCGACGTGCATCGGCCAATCCTCACTTATGTTCCAAAATCACGCGCAGCAGAACCTGTTCAACGTCGAACGATCTCGTCCGGCTTACAACGTCACTAACTGTCTGGTTAGTCTACAGGCGATCGAGAATTGAAAGCAATCTTTGGGCCAGCCGTGACGGCGAGCCTTGCTCTTCAATTCCATTAAAAGCGGCTTGTCGTCCGCGATTGCAATCGGAAGGCGAGCAGATTGCCGCCCAAATAAGCAGAGGGCCGCGACGCTGAGCAGTCGATAAACCGCAAGCCATCAATCTGCACAATCTGCTTTGAGCAATATGGCGAACGACAACGCCAGGAAATGCCCAGTCCTGGACCGATTGTGATCTCCGGTCCGGGATAGTTGCCGCCCACCTCCGAATTCATGGCAACGCCGCAGACATACCTATGATCAATGACGCGGAGCGACGCACGCGAGCATCCTCGTCGCTCACCGGACCCGTCGCGGCGCTGATATCTTCGGGATAGAGACGGTCGGCATCTGTCATGCCGCGCTTTCGGTCAAACGGGACATGCGACCGGTCGCGTCGGTGATCGTGCCATCAAACGCGATGATAACCGCGATCAAAATAGATCAGGCCGGCGGCAACCTGGTGGCATTCGATCGCAAGCACTTCACAGAAGAAGACCGTATGGCTGCCTACATCCGCCCTGTTCGCGATCCTGCAATCAAATGAAACGGTGGCGCCCTCCAGCACCGGCGCGCCCGAAATGCCGACCCTCCAGGCTGCCGCGGCGAAACGCTCGTCCATTCCGGTTTTTCCGCCAAAAAGCCGGGACAGCTGTTCGTGATCCGGCTTGAGCGTATTGACGCAAAGCGCTTCATTAGCGGTGAATCGGTCGTACACCGAAGACGAACGGTTGAGGCAGACCAGCAAAGTCGGCGGAGAGTCGGTGACGCCGCACACCGCTGACGCCGTGAAGCCCGCGCGCCCGGCCGGGCCATCCGTCGTGATGATATTTACAGCCGCACCAAGTCTCGACATTCCCTCCCGAAAGGCCTCCTTGCGGAGTGTTGGCCCAGGGTCGGGCGTTGTGGTTGCGGCACCGATCATTTCAAGCCCCTAGCTCTGCTTTCGGCCCGCGCTCGGTCAAACGGCTTCCGCGTACCTGAAGCTGGCGCCGGGATGAGGAGCAACGAGACGCGGATTTCCTGTTTGCGACAGTTTTTCGCGAAGCGTTCCGGGCGCATATTCCATGTGGTAGACGCCGCGCCGCTGCAATTCGGGGACAACCAACGACACGAAATCCTCGTAAGTGTCGTGGGCGACGACGTAAGCGAGGTTGAAGCCGTCGATGTCGGTATCATCGACCCACTCCATCATCTGGTCTGCGACCTGTGCGGGCGAGCCGACAAAGACTGGCCCGCGGCCGCCGATGCTCTGATGCTCCGCCAGCTCACGTATCGTCCACAGCCGGTCCGGATCCGCGGAAGTGAAGGATTCAACAGCCGACCGCATAGCATCCGTCGAGATGTGGGTCAGGATTTCGTCCAGACTATATTTCGAAAGGTCGATGCCGGTCAGGCCCGAAAGATGCGCAAGCGCGCCTTCGTGCTGAACGTTGCGGCGGTAGTCGTCATATTTGCGGAAAGCTTCCTGCTCGGTCTCCGCGACGATAGCCGTCGCCAGCGTATAGATCTTGATCGCGTCCCGGGGTCGCCCAGCCGCGACGCATTCGGCGCGAATCTTCTTGACCTGGTCGCCGATGACCTTCTTCGACGGACCACCGGTGAAGATGCCTTCCGCATGCTTTCCTGCGAAGGCGCGGCCACGGCCGGAGGCGCCCGCCTGGTAAAGCACCGGCGTCCGCTGCAGCGATGGCTCGCACAAATGGATGGTGTCGGTGCTGAAGAACTCACCTTCGAAACGCACCGGATGAACCTTGCTGGGATCCGTGAACCAGCCGCGCCCGCTGTCGCGACACGCCGCATCGTCTTCCCAGCTGCCTTCCCACAGGCGATATACGACCTCCATGTATTCTTCGGCGATGTCGTAACGCCGGTCGTGTCCGGGAATCTGACCGTGACCGGCCGCCTTGCCGGCGCTCTGCAGGAAGCCTGTGACGATGTTCCAACCGATTCGCCCGCCGGTCAGATGATCCAGCGTCGACATGCGACGGGCAAACACATGCGGCGGCTCGTAAGTCAGCGTGCAGGTCACACCGAAGCCGAGGTTGCTGGTGTTGTCCGCCAGGGCGGGGATCAGTTGCACGGGATCGAGGATCGGCACGGAGACCGCGCGACGAAGCGCGGCGTCAGGATTGCCGCCGTAGACATCGTAGGTGCCAAGGACATCGGCCAGAAACAGCGTATCGAACAGGCCGCGCTCGAGGATATTGCAGAGGTCCTTCCAGTAGCCCAGAGTATTGTAGCTTCCGACGCGGTTGCCGGGGTAGTTCCAGAGCGACGACGCCTGGGAGCCCGGTGTCGCCATATTGAACGCATTCAGCCGGATCTGCTTGGTCATCACCTTTTCCACATCTAAATCTAAGCACCCGCCGGCGCCGGCGCGGACTGCGTCCGCGCTCGATCTCCGACTCCGCAGCTTGCCAATCCGCCGCATCCCAGTTACTTTATCGACCGACTAGTCAGTTACTAATATGCAAGCTTGTCCGGGCATGGCAAGCGCATTTCGAAGGCTCGAAATGCTTCTTTCCTGGGCATCGACATTGGTGCGGCACGCCGGGCGCTCGACACTCTGCAGCGACGTTGCCGGCCATCCGGTTGTCATCGGCAGGACGGCCACCTACACCGAAACGTCACGTGCAACTTGCTCACGGTTGCACGCTGCTGCTCCCTGTCGGAGTTTGGCAGCAAAGTCGGAATGATGATCCGCCATCCCGGCTGAAAAATCGGGTTGGCCGCACGGGCGTCGCAGGTGCCTCGAAATAGCAATTGCATGAGATGACAAAAGATCAGCGAAAACGACCATCTACTCCGAAGCCAACGAAGGCAGGAGATCCGCGTAAGACGCGTGATGCTACGCTAGCGCAGACCACCATTCTTGGCGTGGCCCGCGCCCATTTCGTGTCGCAGGGCTTCGCTGGTGCGCGCGTCGACGAGATCGCTGCGGAGTCCGGCTACAGCAAGGCGATGCTCTACCACTACTATGGCAACAAGGAGAATCTCTACGTCGCCGTCCTCGAGGAAGCCTACCAGCACTTCGTCGCACCACGTCGCGTGATCGATATCGCGGAAGTCGGACCGGTCCGGGCGCTGGAGGCCTTTATCCGCGAAGGCGCCGCCTCGGTGCGCAAGGACCCCTCCATCCTCAATCTTCTGAGCATCGAGAACCTGAACAAGGCTGCCTATCTGCGTGGCTCGACCGTATCGCGCGCGCTGTATCCTCCCCTGCTGACGCAGTTGAAGGAGATCATCGATATCGGCGTACAGCACGGCGTATTCAGGACCGGCATCGACTCTGTACACCTGTACGTCGCTTTATCGTCCGTCATCTTTCATGCCGTCAGCAACCGATTTACCCTTTCCGTCACGCTCGGAACCGATACGGCAAGCAACGAATTTCTCGATCGGCACGTCGATATGTCCGTTGCCATGGTCATCGGATATTGCACGAACCCCTTGCCCGCCGGCGAATAGACCGCAATCCAACCCTTCTCACGCTTTATGCGGAAAGATCCCCGGCAGCATCGCGTTGGTGTAGACCGTCGTCGCCGCGGGCGCCTTGCTCAGGCCATAGGCCTCGACCGTCGTCTTGATCGTGCGATCCATCTTATCGGCCGACATCGAGCCGATGCCCCCGGTAAACACTTCTGGCACGAGCAGATACTCAGCCGCAATGTCCAGTCCCTCGCGGATCACAGCCTCGCTGTATTGCGGCTGAAACTCGCAGAAAATCCCCACCGTTTCGTCGCGCTGGCTCGTTGCGAATTCTAGCCCCTGGGCGATTGCCCGCACGAAGGACTTCACGAGCGTGGGATCAGAGCGCAACAGATCATCCTGGACGATAATGCCATTGCTGTAGATATCCAGCCCGTATTCGGCGTAGCTGATCGCCTTCAATTCAAGACCAATGGCCTTGCCGGCTTCGCGATAGATCGGAAGTGCCGATAGATAATCGCACACGCCGTCGACTTGTCCGGCCAGCAGCATGCTCGCCTTTGCCGACTGGCTGACGGTGAGAAAATTGACCTTCTCGCCATCGAAACCGTTCATCTTGGCGAAGGCCGGCATCACCATGCGGACCGCGTCGCCACTGGTCGATGCGATCTTCTTGCCGACGAGATCGGCAGGCTTGCCGACCCCGCTCGGTACCCGCGTAATGATCGACATCAGCGTCTTGTAATGAACCATCGCCACCAGCGTGACGGGCAGATCGCGGGTACGGCTGAGGACGACGGCACTGGCATCGGCAAATCCGAATTGTGCCGCGCCGCTGGCGACGTTCTGGATAACGTCGGCCGATCCCTTGCTGGACTCGATCGTGACATCGAGTCCCTGCTCGGCGAAGAAGCCTTTCTTCGCCGCGGGATAGAACAATGCGTGCTTCGGGTTCGGAAGTACGTCGAACAGGAATTTCACCTGTTTACGCGACTGCGCGCAGACGGGACGGGACGAGGCTGCGACCGCCGCCGTTGCGAGGGCTCCGCCCAACAGCTGTCTGCGTCGAATGTCAGTCGTCATCGTCGATGATCCCCTCAAGTGTGTCCAGTTCCGGAAACAGCAGGTCGCGCCGACCTGCATTCCCGCCCTAGCGGAGCTTGGCCATGTCTTCCTTCTTCGCGTCCGCAATAATGCCGGCGCGATCATAGGTGTTGATCTGATCGATGAATTGATTGGTGAAGACTTTGTCGAGCGGCGGCGTATCGGGCATCGCGCCCTGGTCCTTGAGAAACTGCAACAGATTCTGCCAGTCCCCCGCGACGAAGAGACCATGCTTGGGGCCGATCTTGTCGCTGTTCCAGATCGCGAGGCGGCCCTGATTGACGGCAATGCCCTCTGCGATCGCCTCGGCTGCATTCGGATTCTTCGAACGCGACTCCGGAAAGGATTTCCAGGTGATCAGGACGGCCGCCTCGGGATTGGCCATGCTGAAGTCATATCCCTTGGCAAGCGCACGCGCGATCCCGACCAGCATCTTCGGATTCTCCTCGATCATGTCCGTGCGGGCCAGCAGGCCGACATCCGGCAAGGTCCGGAGCCGCTCCGGCGCCGGCACTTCCCGCAATTTCAGGCCTGAAAAGGCCAGCTTCGCCAGTGCGGCGTCCCAGAAGATCACGCCATCGACCAGCTTCTGACGAACCGACGTGACCGCCTGGGCGCCGAGGCCGATCGGCAGGAACGAAATGTCTTTCGCCGGGTCGAGACCGGCCTCCTTCACGAAGGCCTTCGCAAAGGTCGTGCCCGCACTGCCCATCGACTGAACGCCGAGCTTCTTGTCCTTCAGATCGGTAAGTGACTTGATCGGACTCTCCGGCAGCACGGCGACCGACCAGATGTTGGCGTAGTACATATCGTAATAATAGCGGATCTTGAGCTGGCCCGACTGGATGCCGATGATCGCTTCACCGGGAGATGCCGCGCCGACTTCGGCATTGCCGGCGGAAACCTGCAACGCGGCTTCGTTCGAGCCGCCAACCGCCAGCAGGCTGACGTCATAGCCCTCGGCTTCGAAATATCCCTTTTCCTTGGCCACGGCGAATGGCGAGAACGCCTCGTCGATGGCGCGGACTGGAATCAAAATCCGGACCTTGTCGAGCGCCAGCGCCGCATGGGATCCTCCCAGCATCAACGCCGCGATCTGCGCCGCCAAGGCCAGCTTTCGTCCAATCCCGGTGCGCCGCATGTGAATTCCCGCTCTTTGAAAAGGGTTAAGCCATCGCCGGCGCTTCATTGCGCCGGATCCAGAAAATATAGCGGCGCGCCGCATATCGCATTGCGCCATGCATCAGCAGACCGATCGCAGACAGCACGATGAGGACCGCGAATACGCCGGGCACATCGAGGCTAAAATTGAGCGCGACGATCAGATAGCCCAGGCCCACCTGGGCTCCGACGAATTCGCCGACGATCGCACCGATGACCGCGAGAACGGCCGCGATTTCCAGTCCCGCGAAGATCAGCACCAATGCCGATGGGATGCGCAACCGGACCAGCCCGAACCAGATGATGAACAGCGGCGCGATCGCGACCTTCGGCAGCGTCTGAAGCGCGACGAGGTAGGGATAAACCAGTCGCTCAACCACCGGAATGAGTGAAACCATGGCGCCGATCACAAGTCCCGCAATCACGCCGAACGCAAATCCTGAAACGATCTCCACCACGGTCGCCCACAGATGCGGCCAGATAGTCCCGGACCCGACAAAGACATAGAGTCGCGCTGCGATGGCGAACGGCGCCGGCAGGATGAGCGGCGATATGTCGAACACCCTGCAGGCCCCCTCCCAGATCGCGATGATCACGATCGCCAGCAGCGCCGATTGCAGCCGATGCGAGCCCAGCATTTTCGTCATCCCGCTCATAGCGACGACACCATCGAGGCTTCAGCCCCGAAGATCGTGCGGATGTGATCGCACAATTCACCGAAGCGAGGCGTGCCCATCGTTTTCAGGCTGCGCGGGCGTTCGATATCGATGTCCACCACTTCCGAAATCCGCCCGGGCCGCGGCGACATGACGACCACGCGATCGCCGAGCAGCACGGCTTCCGGAATGCTGTGCGTGATGAAGATCACCGTCTTGCGCTCTTCCGACCAGACGCGCATCAGCTCCATGTTCATCGACTCGCGCGTCATCGCATCGAGCGCCCCGAACGGCTCGTCCATCAGCAGAACCTTGGGATCCCGCATCAAGGCGCGGCAAATCGACACACGCTGCTGCATGCCGCCGGACAGTTCGAACGGATACTTCCGCGTAAAATCCTTCAACCCCATGAAATCCAGCAGGCGTTCGGCGCGCACTCTCGTTGCCGCCGATACATCGCCCTTCAACTGGGCCGGCAGCATGACATTGTTGAGGACGGTATTCCACGGCAGCAGCACCGCCTGCTGGAACACGACACCTGCGTCCGGCCGCGGCTTGGTCACGAGCTCTCCGCCGCAATGAACCGTGCCCGAAGACCCGCTTTCGAGACCGGCCACGATGCGCAGCAGCGTCGTCTTGCCGCAACCGCTCGGACCGACGACGGAAATGAACTCGTTGTCGCGGATGTTCAGATTGACGTCCGACAGGGCGGTGACGACCTCACCGGAGCGCGACGAGAATCGCTTTCCAAGACCTGCTATCCGGATCAGTGCTGGCGACGGCTGACCCGCCCCGGGGAAATGCCCATCTTCGTCGCTTCCTTCTGACCGAACCAGTAACTGCGTCATGATCCCGATCTTTATCAACGCGAAGGAGCATTTGACCTGGATCAAGTATTCCACAGTTAACCGTTTAGTCAACTGAAGATCGGATCGTTCTAAGTTGCAATTGCCAATATCGGCATGGGCTGTCGCGCGTCACGGTTAAGATGCAAGCGCTCGATGGCGTTCAATTAGGCGCAACGGTTTCGCGGAATATCGGGGACATTCTATCTGATCGGGAATCCCGGCATGTTGGCGGCAATGCGCGCGCGGTCCA
>WNFI01365816.1_pt1 | contig 10571 bp, 10 predicted proteins | sample 5400471 | NCBI WGS metagenome assembly WNFI01 (sample SAMN13153348, study PRJNA577476) | soil metagenome | isolation source: 100 cm saprolite on Douglas fir-dominated hillslope | place: USA:California | collected 2013-09-17 | reverse complement strand
CCGGAATCGCGCTAAGCTCGCGCGATCGTGCGTTACCATGAATTCTTCCATGCAATCTCACCAGACGCGCGTGCGCGTTCGCTATGCCGAAACCGATCAAATGGGCGTGGTTTACTACGCCAACTATTTAGTCTGGATGGAAGTGGCGCGCGTGGAGTTCTGCCAGGCGCTTGGCTTTCGCTACAGGGATATGGAGATCGAGGATGGCGTGATGATCGCCGTGGTGGAGGCGCAGTGCCGCTATTTGTACCCGGCGCGATTCGACGACGACGTCATTATCGAGACACGGATCGCGGCGGCGAACCCGCGGATCGTCAGCTTCGGGTACGAGATGCGGGCCGCGGAAGGGGATCGAAAGCTGGCCACCGGCTCGACCCGGCACATCTTCTGCAATCGAGAGATGAAACCGGTGCGGCTGCCGGCGAAGTACAGGGAAGCGTTCGGCGTGGCTTAGACGCGCTATCATTACAGGCAGATGAGCAGTTGGATCAACGCGCGCAAGCTGCTTGCCGTTATCTGTCTCGCCCTGCTGCTGTTGGCGACTCTTATCCCGGCCGGTTCCGGCCTGCTTTCCGCCATCCTGGCGCCGCTCTGGCTGTTTCTGGCGGCTGTTTTTATCATTGCCATTCACCGCGGCCACGAAGTCTGTAACGCGCCGATCTTTTTTGTCCGCCGCGTCCTTTCCTCCCGGGCTCCTCCAATTCTTTCAAGCCTCTAACGTGACGTTAGCCGTTTGCTAACGGCTGAATCGTTCCTGGCGGCGAGCTTCTCGCGTCTGTGCGCCGACGGAGGATCTATATGAAAGCGCGTTTTCTGAAGGCGATTGTGTGCGTATTTCTTGGGCTCGGTTCAGTCATGGGCGTCCCGATGGACCCCGAGAAGATTGCCGAACTGATGAGCGAGATGAATCAACCGACGATCGTGATGACCATTCCGGAGGACGATGAGAAGGACGACCCCGTTCGGCAAATGCTGAAGCGAAGCGTGAAATTGCATTGAAGCGCACCTGGGCGGCGCCTCCCGGCTACTTCAAGAGGAACTCTTTCACGAACATCACGGTCGCCGCGAATTGAAAATCCTGATTCTTCTTCTTGGCGAAGCCATGGCCTTCGTCGTCGGCGATCAGGTACCAGACCGGAGCGCCGTTCTTACGAATCGCCGCGGCCATCTGCTCGCCTTCATGCGCGGGCACGCGCGGGTCGTTGCGGCCGGCCACGATGAACATGGGCTTGGTGATCTCGGCTGAGTGATTCAACGGGGCAATCTTTTCGAAAAACTCGCGGATCTTGGGATCGCGCTCGTCGCCATATTCCACGCGGCGCAAATCGCGGCGGTATGGCGACGTCCGCTCGAAAAAGCTCACGAAGTTCGAGATGCCGACCACGTCCACGGTACAGCAGATCCGCCCGTTGAAATGAAATGCCGAGGCCAGCGTCATGTAGCCGCCGTAACTCGCGCCGGTGATCAGGACGCGCGTCGCGTCGAGGCGCGGATCGCCGGCAATCCAATCTAGGAGCGCGCCGACGTCCTTCACTGAATCCTCGCGCTTGAGGCCGTTATCGAGCGCCAGAAACGTCTTGCCGTAGCCCGACGAGCCGCGCACGTTGGGATAGATCATGGCTACGCCCAGCTCGGTGACGTAGTAATTGTTCCGGCCAGCGAAGCCGGGCAGCGATTGGCCCTCCGGACCTCCATGAATGTTCACGATGACCGGGCGCGGCCCTGCAAACCGCTTCGGCGGCAGATAGAGGAAGCCGGAGATATTGCGCCCGTCGAACGACTTCCAGTGGATCAGCTCCGGCTGGCTGAAGTTTTCGGCATTGACGCCGCCGGTTTCGCTTGCAGTCCAGCGCTCGAGAGCGCCCTTCTCGACATCGATCGAATAAACGTCCGCTGGATTGCGGGCCGAGCTGAGGGTGAAGCCAAGCTCGCGGCCGTTGTGATGCCATTTGAGCCCGGAAATCACGCCGCGCGGCACCGCCGGCAGCGACAGATCCTGGCGCGTGTCCGTATCCATCACGGTCAGCTTGGAAAAACCGTCTTCGTTGAGCACCCAAGCCAGGCGCCGCCCATCGTCGGATAGCTCCAATTCGCCTGCGTCCCATTTCTGGCCGGGCCTCAGGAATGAAAGTTCGTGCGTGGCGAGATCGAGATACGCCACGCGCTCGAACTCGCTGCCGCGGTCGGTCGTCAGGTAGAGGCCCTTTCCATTTTTCGCAAACTGCACGTTGCTGTAAGAGCCTTCAGCCGCGGTCAGCAACTGCTTCGCGCCGCTCGCCACATCGACCAGATAGAGCGAGCTGTCGTGCACCGAGCGCCGGTCTTCGACTACAATCTGCTTCCCATCGGGCGACCAGGCCGATGCAAACCAGCCGCCGCCCTCGACCTCGAGCACCCGACGCGTGCTCTTTGGATCATCGGGATCCATTACCCAGATGTCGGTATCGCGGCCGTTGCGGAAAGTGGAGGAGTAGGCCAGCAGCCGGCCGTCGCGGGACCAAAGCGCGGCGGTGTTGCGTGAGTGCCCGTCGGTCAGCAGCGTAATGGCGCTGGACGGCACGTCGAAACGGTAAAGCTGGTAGAACTCGCCGCCGCCGGTGTCTTTCGAGAAGACGAACGAATCGCCCGCGCCGGGACGGTAGAGCGCGCCGGCTGTGCGGTCAGAGAAGAATGTCAATTGCGTGCGCGCGCCGCCGGGCATGGCCACACGATGGATTTGCGGCACATCGCCGAAGCGCGTAACGATGAGCATTTCACGCTTCGACGGATGCCAGTCGAGCACGCCGGCAGCGCGAATGTCGTTGTAGTGGGCCAGTTCTTCCATCAAAGCTGACGGGATGGGCGGCACGTCCTGAATGTGCAGATTGCCAGGAGGCGAAATGGCCGTCTCCCCGAGCAGGAGGCAGAGCGGCAGAAAGGCGAGAAACGTCTTGCGCGTCACAACCGAAATGCTACTACAGCGCTAGATGCCGCGCAGCACCCGCGCCGGCAGCATGATCAGCGCGGTGACCAGCGCCAGCGCTCCGCCGACCGCGATCCCCAGTATCCGGAACGGAAGCAGAAGCAGCCAGACGAACGGAAAGGCGATCAGCGCCAGAAGCGCGATCGGCCAGCACAGCACCAGCAGAATGCACCACAGCAGAAACATAACCACGGCAAGTCTCCTTTGGAGTTGAATATTATGCTACGAAAATTGTCCGGAAAAGTTCCGGGTTCTGTCTGGGCGATGCCGCCATGCACCTGCTAGCATAGGTTTTCTGCATGCTGAGATTCGAGACCGCGGGTGAGTCCCACGGCGAGTGCCTGCTAGCGACGCTGACCGGACTGCCCGCCGGTGTGCCAGTTTCCATCGACGCCGTCAACCGCGAGCTTTGGCGCCGCCAGCAGGGGTATGGCCGCGGCGGCCGCATGAAGATCGAGACCGATTGCGCGGAAATTGTGGCGGGCGTGCGCCACTCGAAGACGATCGGGTCGCCGGTCGGGATCATCATTCGTAACAAGGACTGGCAAAACTGGACCGAAGCCTTGCCGGTGGAAGATTCTGAAGGCGCTGAAGATAAGAAAAAACCGCTGACGCGGCCGCGGCCCGGCCATGCGGATCTGGCGGGCGCCATCAAGTACAATTTCCACGACGCCCGTTACATTCTGGAGCGGGCGAGCGCGCGGGAAACGACCGCGCGGGTGGCCGTTGGCGCGCTGGCCAAAGCGCTGCTGGGCGAGTTCGGCATCGAGGTTCGCGGGCACGTGATCGCCGTCGGGCACGAGCATCTGGGCCGGCTGGCAGCGTGGGATGAGATCGTGGCGCTACATGAGAAATCAGAAGTCGTGCTCAGCTGCATCGACGCCGAAGCCGAGCGGCGCATGAAAGCTGTGGTGGACGAAGCGTACCGGACGGGAGACACCGCCGGTGGAATTTTCGAGATTGTGGCGCACAACGTGCCGCCGGGTTTGGGGTCGCACATCGCATGGGACACACGGCTCGACGGGCGTCTTGCTCAGGCCATCGTTTCGATGCAGGCAGTGAAGGGCGTTGAAATCGGATTCGCGGCGGAAGGCGCGGCCAGTTTCGGCTCGAAAGTGCAGGACACGATCGCCTACGATCGCGAACATCGCCAATTCACGCGCGGCGCGAACCGCGCGGGCGGACTGGAAGGCGGCATGACCAACGGCCAGGACGTGCTGGTGCGCGGGCTGCTGAAGCCGATCTCGACGCTGCGGAAACCGCTTGAATCGGTGGATCTGATGACGCGCGAACCGGCGCTTGCGGCTTACGAGCGCTCGGATGTTTGCGTGGTGCCGGCAGCCGCTGTCATCGGGGAGGCCATGGTGGCTTTGGTGCTGGCACAGGCGTTCCTCGAAAAATTCGGCGGCGATTCGTTAACCGAGACGAGGCGCAACTTCGAAGGATATCTGGAGCAAGTCAAGAATTTCTGAATTATGGTTTATCCCATCGTGAAATTGTTCGACCCTGTACTGGAGCGGGAGGCCGAAGTTGTAACCGAATTCGATACGCCCGAGCTGCATAAGCTGATCGACGACATGTTCGAATCGATGTATGCGGCGAAGGGCGTCGGCCTGGCGGCGCCGCAGATTGGTATTTCGCGCAAGATTGCCGTGATTGACACCTCGGTGGGCGAGAAGCCTGAGGACAAGCTGGTGTTGATCAATCCCAAGATTCTGCGCAGTGAAGGGAAGCAGACGGGAGAAGAGGGATGTCTCAGTATTCCGGGCTTTCGCGAGCAGGTGACGCGCGGGAAACACACCACCGTGCGCGCACAGAACGTTAACGGCGAGTGGTTTGAAAAGAGCGGCGAGGATCTGCTGGCGCGCGCGTTCCAGCATGAGATCGATCACCTGCACGGAAAACTCTACATTAAGCACGTCAGCGCGCTGAAGCGGGATTTGATCAAACGGAAAGTGCGCAAGCTGGTGAAGGCGGGCGAATGGAAGTAGCGGGCGGGGCGCCGCGTTGTGCGACACGACGGCGCGGGGGAGCGGCCCGGCGGCGATTGTAATGCGCCTGATCTTTCTGGGCACGCCGGCATTTGCGGTCCCAACGCTGGAGGCTGTCGCCCAGAAGCACGATGTCATTTCGGTGATCACGCAGCCGGATCGTCCGAAAGGGCGTGGCCAGGAGCTGGCGGCGTCACCGGTGAAGCGGGCGGCGGAACGGTTGGGGCTGCCAGTCTATCAGCCCGAACGCATCAAGAGACCGGAAGCGCAGGCGCAACTGGCGGTGCTCGCGCCGGAGGTCATGGTGGTGGTGGGTTATGGGCAGATCATTCCGCAAGCGGTGATTGACATTGCGCCGCGCGGAATTGTAAATGTGCACGCGTCGCTTTTGCCGAAGTATCGGGGGGCGGCGCCGGTTCAGTGGGCCATCGTCAACGGTGAAACGCGCACGGGCGTCACGACGATGCAGATCAATGCAGGCCTGGATACGGGCGACATTCTACTCGATCGCGAGACGGACATTGGGCCTGAGGAGACAGCGGTCGAGCTGGGCGAGCGGCTATCCCTGATGGGCGCGGAGTTGCTGATCGAAACGCTGGACGGCTTCGCGCGCGGTGCGATCACGCCGCGGAAGCAGGACGATGCGCAGGCGTCCTATGCGCCGATTCTCAAGAAGGAAGATGGAGCGATTTCCTGGGGTGAGCCGGCTGGGGCGATTCACAATCGCGTGCGCGGACTTCTTCCCTGGCCGGGCGCGTACACGCGCTTTCGCGGACAACTGCTGCATATCTGGCGCGCGCTAGTGGGCCGGGATGGCACCTCGCTGGCGCCATGCCAGGTCCTCGCGGGGCCGGGATTCCGCGTCACGTGCGGCGACGGAGGTGTTTTGGAGTTGCTCGAAGTACAGATGGAAGGGCGCAAGCGGATGAGCGGGGAAGCATTCGCCAACGGCCAGCGCCTGAGTGAAAAAGACATTCTGGGAGAACAATCGAATTGAATCTACCGCTTGGTTACCGCTACGCCGCGACGTACGCCGGAATCCGCCATGAGGAACGCGACGACCTGGCGCTGATTGTTTCTGGCGTGCCCGCGGCCGCAGCCGCCGTGTTTACGCAAAACCGCGTGCAGGCCGCGCCGGTGAAGCTTTGCCGCCGGAATCTGCGCGCCTCACGAGGCCGCGTGGGCGCGATTTTAGTGAACGCCGGTAACGCCAATTGCGCCACGCGCACGGGCGATCGCGTTGCGCTGGCTTCCTGCCGTTCCGTGGCCGAGCACTTGAGGCTGCCGCCTGCCGAAGTGCTGGTGGCGTCGACGGGTGTGATTGGCGTCGAGCTGGATTACGTCCTGATCGAAAAGGCGCTGTCGAAATTGATCGCCTCGCTCGGCGAAGACCGCTTCAGCGACGTATCGCGCGCCATCATGACTACCGACCTGGTCGCTAAAGAAGCGTTCGGCGAGGTGAAGCTGCGGCGCGGAACGGTGCGCATCGCCGGGATGACCAAAGGATCGGGCATGATTCAGCCGCGCATGGCGACCACTCTCGGTTTCGTGATGACCGACGCCAACATTCCCGTGACTAGGTTGCGCGGCGTCCTGACGCGCGCGGCGGAGCGTAGCTACAACCGCATCTCGGTGGACGGCGACACTTCGACCAATGACACGGTAGTCCTGCTGGCCAACGGATGTTCCGGGGTGCGACCCGATCCCAAGGAATTGGCGACGTTCGAAGAAGGTGTCGCGGTCGTGATGGAGGCGCTGGCGCGGCAGATCGCCCGCGATGGAGAAGGTGCGCGGAAGCTTGTCACTATCGACGTGGCAGGCGCTGCGAATGCAGACGCGGCGGCGCGAATCGCCCGGGCGATTGCCAACTCGCCGCTGGTCAAGACGGCTATCGCGGGCAGCGATCCCAATTGGGGGCGCATTCTTTCGGCTGCCGGAAATGCGGGAGTTGCTCTCGATCCGGCGAACGTCGATATCACGATGCAAGGCGTGACCGTGTGCCAATACGGTCTGGCCGCGAAATTTTCCGAGCAGAGCCTCAAGCAGCGGCTGGATCAACCGGAATGCACGATCCACTTTCAGATCCGCGGCAAGGGCAAGGGGCGGGCGCGCTTCTGGACCTGCGATCTCACCGAAGGTTACATTCGTATCAATGCCAGCTACCGCACTTGAGATCGCGCGACGGGCATTTCTCGCGGCCTTGGCGGCCCCGCTGTTCGCCGATACGCATCAGGAGATTATCGACTTGTTCACCACCATGGCCTCGGCGTTGAGCGAAGGCAATGGCCTCGCGTTTCTGGATCACGTGGATCGCGCCATGCCGGAATACGGGAAGCTGGAGAAATATATCCTGGCGCTGGCGGCGCAGAACGAAGTGATGTCGTCGATTGACTTGCTCAGAGAAGAAGGCGATGACCGCACCCGGACGGCGGAGTTGGACTGGTTTCTGCAGATACGTTCGCGCGAGCAGAGTGGGCCGCTGGAACGGCGGCGGCAGATTATCAAGTGCCGGCTGGAGCGTCCAAAGAAGAAGTGGAAATTGATGGCTCTCGAGCCAGTCAGCTTTTTCGCGCCGCCGGCGTAGCGTCAACAGGGCAAGACTTCACCGCTGAGACGCCGAGAAAATCCAAAATTCAATCGTAAACGATGTGAACTACTTTTCTAATTCCGCGGCGACGGCTTCAATCGCGGCGGCTTCGTTCTCCAGTACTTTTCCCGCGCGCACGAGCTGCTCATCGGCCTGCTTCCAGTTTTTCTGCTCGATGGCTTCGCGCACGCCCGGGATAGTTTTGACGCCATAGCCCGTGTACATTCCGGGCGCGTAAATCTGGTGCTTGAACCAGGGGCGGCCAGGAAGGCCGTCGGGCAACGTCAGCGCGCGTTCCACCTGCGCCAGACTGCGATTGGCGGCGGTGAGCGGCTTCTTGTCCAGCGTCAGTTTCTGCGCGGCTTTTTCGTAATGTTCCGTGCTGCGCTGCAATGTTTCCAGGCCGTTGCGCAGGGGTGCGAAGTTCAAGAACGGAGGAACATCCTCCACCTTCGGCGGAATCAGGGTCTTCTTGGGATCTGCAATGGCGGAAAAGACGCCTTCTTCGATCTCCTTGTTGCGCTCTTTAATCTCGTCGCTCTTCGCCTTCCAGAGCTTGTCCAGCTCATCGGCATACTTCTGCACGGTGTCGGTGAAGTTCGTGAAATCGTAGGGCAACAGGTCCGCATCGGCCAGGCGCATCACGACTGTGCCGATGGTTTCCGCGAGCGCACGGCCGTAGCGAAAATCGGTGTCAGCGAAATGTGTGTACCAGTAGAAATCGTCGTAAATGGAATGGTAAATGCCGCCGCCGTCCTCGCCGCCATATCCCAGATCGAGCGATGCGATGCCGAGGTGATCGAGGAACGCCGTGTAATCCGAGCCCGAACCGAGCGCCCCGATACGCAGATCGCCGCGTTTGCGAATCTCGTCGCGATCGGCGGGGGCCGCATTGGCGATGCGCTCCAGACGCAGGCGCTTGAATGCCGGGTAGTCTTTTTCGGGATCAGCGATGTCTTTGGCGACGCCGTTGATGAATTTTTCGAGCGAATGCGAGCCGCTCATCTGCAAATAACCGCGGCCGTTGCCGTCGGAATTGACATAAACGGCAGCGTGCGCGCGCAGTTCCCCGGCGTGCGCTTCGGCCCACTCGGTCGAGCCCAGCAGCCCCTCCTCTTCGCCATCCCAAACGCAGTAGATGATGGAGCGCTTGGGTTGCCAGCCCTGTTTCAACAGCTCTGCGAGGCCGCGCGCCTCCTCCATCTCAGCGTTGGCCGCGGATACGGGATCTTCGGCGCCGTTAACCCAGGCATCGTGATGGTTGCCGCGGACGATCCACACGTCGGCCTCGCTGGCTCCGGGAATGCGCGCGACGACGTCGTAGAGCCGCTTGGTATCCCAGTTCGATTTGACCTTCAAATGCACTTTCGCCGGACCGGGACCGATGTGATACGTCATCGGCAGCGCGCCGCGCCAGTTCGCCGGCGCGACCGGCCCTTTGAGAGCGGCCAGCAGGGGCTGGGCATCGGCGTAAGAAATCGGGAGCACGGGAATCTTGGTGATGGTCTTGGCCTCACTCAACGGCAGGCGTTTTGCATCCGGAGTCGCACCCACGCCGGGCGTGAGCGGGTCGCCAGGGTAGATGGGCATGTCCATCACACTGCCGCGCTGCGCACCCTCGCGCGGACGCCACGCTCCGGTGGGAAACACGTCGCCCTGAAAGTAGCCATCCTCCCGCGGATCGGAATAAATGATGCAGCCCAGGGCGCCGTGTTCGGCGGCCACTTTGGGTTTGATGCCGCGCCAGGAAGACCCGTAACGCGCGATGACGATGGCCCCTTTCACGGAGATGCCCAGCCGCTCGAGCTGCTCGTAGTCGTCGGGAATTCCATAGTTGACGTAGACCAGCGGAGCGGTGACGTCGCCGTCGACAGAGTACGCGTTGTAGATAGGCAATTGTTCTTTTTGCTGATCCGATGTCGGATCGACACTGAGGGCAGGCTCTTCGAGCTTGGCCGTGTAGCGCGCCGGCTCGATCAGTTCGACCGCGCGCTCACGCGGCGTGGGGAACAGCACATCAAACGTCTCAATCTGCGCGTTGAGCCCCCACTCCTTAAACTTCGCGAGGATCCACTCGGCGTTGTCCTTGTCGTAGGGTGAGCCTACGTGGTGCGGGCGGGCGGAGAGGCGCTGCATATATTCGCGGAGTCGGTCGGCGCTGGGTATAGCCTTGAACTTGGTTTCCCAGGCGCGCTCGGAAGTGGTGGAGTCGGGCGAAAAACCCTGCAATGACGGCCCATCGGCGGCCGGGATGGCGGAAAGAAACATTACCAGACAGATGAGGATTCGTGCAGATGTCTTCATGTGATTCAAAGAAGTACGAGTGTACCGCAGCGGGGTGTTATTGGGGTAAATACTCGTGTGCCAGCTCCTCAAATTCGGTGGGAGTGACGAGATGAAACCGGATTTCGAGGGAGGAGAATTTCCGCAAGGCGTCGTGCATTTCGTCCGACGGCAGTTCCGAGCCGGCGACAAACAAATGCCCGGCGACCACCTTGTACGGCAGCACTTTCCAGCGCTTGACGACCTCGGCCGGGAGCGAGCGCGTGATGGGTAGTGAAATGACTGCGGGCTCCGGCTTGCCGAACGGAACGTTTTGCTGGAGGCTGAGCGCGGTGTAGACGTCGGCCTCGCTGAGCTTGCCCTGCGTGATCAGGAAGTCTCCCAGCCGGATGCCGACGGGCTTGGCGGCGAGCGCCGCCTCCAGATCGTCGGGACCAATGTACTGGCACCCGACCAACACTTCGCCCAGCTTGCGAACGTGCTCCACCAGCGCGGTGCGGTTGGGATAAGCATGCTCGGTCTTGAGCCAGACGAGCGGCTGGCTGCGCGCCACCGCGGAAAAATACCGATAATACGCCATCACCGTCGCGAGGCAGTTGATCCAGTTTCCCCAGACGGCGCGCACCGGCACACCGGTGGCGAACCTCCATCCGTAAATACGGGCGCTGCAAACCGCCCGGATCGTCATGTGGAATGCCTGCAAGCCCAGTGTGCCGAAAAACACGGAGCGGAGCAGGCGGTTCTGGGC
>WNFI01123411.1_pt1 | contig 10571 bp, 16 predicted proteins | sample 5400471 | NCBI WGS metagenome assembly WNFI01 (sample SAMN13153348, study PRJNA577476) | soil metagenome | isolation source: 100 cm saprolite on Douglas fir-dominated hillslope | place: USA:California | collected 2013-09-17 | reverse complement strand
GACCATCGCCGCGACCGCCAGGGTGCGGAATGTCACTGCGCGGCGATCCACCATCACCGCGATCAACACCACCGCCGTCATGAAAAACGAGCGCTGGGTCGCGACTTCGGCGCCCGACAGCAGAAGATAGAAGGCGGCGGCGAAAAGTGCCGCCGCGGCCGACCATTTCTTGATCGGTAAAAGGTCGTATTACTCCAAAATTATGAAATAACATGTTGATATTATTATATAATATACCGAAACAATGGTGCCTTTGAGTTGGCTTTCCTGCCGTCCGTAAGCAATGGGTAAGCAGATCACTCTCAGTATTTTCGGCTCGAACAGGTCCCACTCGCGCCGTCGCGATAGCTTGTCGGAACTTCCATTCCAATTTTCGACTTTGCCTACGCGGGTCCAGCGCTTGATCTCGATTTGGCCGGGCCGGGATGGCCTGACCTAAGGCGTTGGGGACAATCAGCCGTGATGATCCGTTGGTGGCCGCTCATCAAAGCACGAATAGCGGCTTCTTCCCCTGGTGATCGATGGCGATTCCCAATGAGTTGGACGCCTTCAGTAGAAGCCTTCAAGCCGCTGCGAGATCCCCGCGTCGACTAACGGCCCCCCCAAGGCTGAACATATTTGGTGTTCGTCGCTACTGCGCGTTGGCTTTCAGTCGTCGAATGCTGTGGACCGGATCATGCAGCCCTCTCGACTGGACCGAGCGCGCGGGACATCCTACGGCGATAAATACCGACAAGATTACGGAATGCTCGCGCTGGCGATCATGATGGCGAGCGGAACGCATGGCGGCGTCAGTGAGATTTTTAATAGCTTTATTCAGCCTGCTCGCGTTGACTGATCAAACGCTAGGGAATCCTTTCGACGATTGTGTGCTGGGAAATATGCGAGGCACTACCTCGGATGTAGCGGCGAAGTCGATCAAGGTCGTTTGTCTCAGAAAAACGTCAGTGGTGATTTCAGATGATGACCTGCAAAACCTCAAAGGAGTTGCCCAATACAGAACACTTTCCCGCAATTTCGGTCCCGGCTTATTAATAACGCTTACTAACAACATGGAATTTATCGTCACGGAGGTGACGTTGAAAATATCGGTCAATAAAGGTCCACTCAGGTATTTTCGCACCGACGATTTCTACCTGCCGACGGATGCGATCATTACGGCGCTGCCGCCTGACCCCACCCAGTCAATGCGAATTGACCCGTTTACGACGAGAAGCTTTACCGTCGGTCCAAACGATGAAATTGATCAAAAAAAGCCTGTTTTCAGTTGGGGAGTTGCCAGCGCAAAGGGCATCCCCACGAAATAAGCCGGGCTTTTCCGGCGTTTGTTTAACCTGCACCGGCACCGGGGTGGTGGCTCAGTTTGAAAAAGAGGGTCCTTGCCCTGCTCTTCTGGCGTGGGATCACGGTCAGGCTTCTCCCCCGCGCTGTATCCACGATCAGCTTAGCGAGCTGGTTGGGGTCCCTGGGGCGTTTGGGGTGGGCTGTCATGGCTGTGGCGGCTTCCTTTAGTCTGGTTACATAGTTACGACTGCGAGCCCGCTCCGCCCCCAAGCGCAAATATTCCGATTATGAACCCAAGATCGTACCACCAACCCGAGTTCGGCGCGGCGTAGGCCCGAATTGCGGGATCGAAGAACGATCCGATAAGCGAGAATGGCGCAACAAACCCATGTAGCAGCCCCCACCAAAATCCGGGGATGGCCATGCTCGGTGGCGGCGGTTGTGCGGCGCAAGAGGCCAAGATCAAAGCCAGCCCAACGATACCAAATAAGCGAATCCCGCGCATTCCATCCCCCCAGCCAGCGGGCCAAATATGACGCGCAATGTCGCGGACCGCTAGGCGAAATGGCTGCCACAATCAAACTGACCCACTTCCCAGCGGCAACTCGGTCTAAAATGTAATGTTTGTGTGCTAAAGTCGCCGACCCCCTGTAATTTCCATTAAGCGGACCTCACCCCCTCGCGCCCCTCCAACTATCGCGGTTGTTTGTTCCCACGATTTCCCGCAGTTGTCCCTACTTTAGGGGCGCCTGTTCGGCGAACCGGCCTTACGACATTTGGCGGCATGACGCTGCGGCGCAGGCCGCGCCGCAGATTGCGGTCTGGCTGTTTCGAGAACCGCGCGGCGCACCTTCGCCTTGCTCGGCTCTTCACCAGAGGCAAGCGCGGCATCTACCGTGCGGCGAACGATGCCGGGATCCGACTTTTCCGCGTCTCGGATGATACGCGCTTCGTGGATTTCTTTGCGAGAGATCCCGACCTGAGCGGATGTCGCTGGCAAATCGTTCTGGTTGGGAACGATTTGAGGATTTCCAGAAGAATGCTTGGCAACCTCACCGCGTTCTTGAGCCGCGTCGTATTCATCGGCAAGACGGCGCTTCGCCAACGCCTCGATTTCAAGTGCGTCGGCCTGCGTGCGGTACGCAGCCGCGATAAGGTCGTCATGCGCGCCCTTGGCCCTACCGAGCCGCGCGGCCTTCTTGGCTACGTCATATGCGACTGAAGCAAGGTCGCGCGCCGCGGCCACGGCATCGGGCTACAGCGGCGCGGCCACGGTAGATTTCTCTAGTTTGCTGGCGTCAGGACTGGTCATCTTGGGTCTGGTTAGATTTCCATCGATTAAAATCAACTAATCAAACTGCGCGGCCCGCCCATCACCGCACAAAATTGTTGTGCCTAGTGAGACGCGCCCCAGAATCCCCCATCCTTCCCCCACATCGCGTGCCAAACGGCTGGTACTGGCGAAGCCTTGCGCACGACGCCAGCGAAGGCCATTGGCGTTGCTGACCGGGCTTGGACACCATCGCCCAGCTTGTGGACATGGCCCTCGCCGTTGCCCCTGCGCTGCCGACTGAGACCCCGCCGGATCGGCGCCGGAAGTTCACGGTAATTGACGGTGGAAAGTCGTGAGAGGCCACTGCCTCTGATTGTCTAATGGGAACTTTGTTCCTAAAAAGACTGACCCCGGGAGCATGCTCAAAGAGCAGAGGCCGACCCGGGGTGTACGGCGCGAAATATAGAGATCGCTGCGTTAAGGGCAAGTTAATTCTTTGAGAAATGTACTAATCAACGAATCCTTAGAAAGGACGCTGTCACGAGAGCGTCTAGACAAGTATTTGCAAGAAGCAGGCCAAGATTTAGACGCCGCCTTGGTCTTGTATGAGAGAAACACCAAGCTCTCAGAGGCGTTTTATACGCCACTTCAATGTTTGGAGATTTGCCTCCGCAACAGCATCCACGCAGCTATGACCAACGTTTTTGGCGAGGAATGGTTTCACGGTAGCGGCGCACCGCTGACGCCCGAATCACTGAGAATGATCTTGGATGCTCGTGAAGAACTCAAAAAGGACCGCAAACCAATAACGCCGGGGCAGATGCTTGCCGAGTTAAAGTTCGCGTTTTGGGTTGGAATGCTTGGCCCGCATTACGACGCGACCATCTGGAGAACCGCAATTTACAAAACGTTTCTCGCTGGCGGCGGCAAGCCACGCAGCGTGGTCCACGGAAGATTTAATGCGATACGCAGGCTTCGGAATCGCATTGCTCATCACGAACCTATTTTCCGAAAGACCGACCTCGCGAAAGCCCACGACGAAACCATCGAGGCTATTGGGTGGATGTGCAAAAATACCGCTTCATGGGCAAAGCATCACAGCCGCTTTCATGTCGTGTACCAAGAATAAACGAGCGTCCTATTTTGAACCCGCTCTAACCGGCGGGTTTTTCTTTGCCCAAAAGAAACGGCCCCAGCGCGGGGGCAAGCGCTGGGGCCGAAGCTTAGAAGTGCCGGGAGGGAGGAGGCCGGCACGATTTCTGATGTGGGTTCGCAATCCGCCGAGACCATTAAATTCTGTTTTAGAACCCAAGAGTGGCCTGTTTTGAAATGGCGAGGCCCCAAAAACGGCCCCAGCCTGGGGGTACAAGCTGGGGCCGATATAATTTAGAACACCCGACGACGGTGGCTGGGCATTGTCCCGCGTCGGGGGTCTCCGCGCCCGACATTGCGGGCACAGACGAGTCCAATCTGCCTGCCCCGGAATTGTTCCGTTCAACAGTGGCCTGTTTTGAATCTGCGAGTGACCTAATTCGGCCAGTACCGCCGCGTAGGTACTGGCCTGTTTTGACCCTCAGTGGCCTATTTTGATTCAATGAGTGGCCTAATTTGAAAAATGAGAACATTTCGGGATGCACAAAATGGCCTTGATTTAAGTCACCCTTCGGACATAGCACGGATGTAGTGTGAACCGATCACCGTCCCGCCTTCGGCTTTTATCGGTGACTGAGGGTTCTGCACGCTCCCGCCTGATCCAAGGAGCGGTGTCATGCCGGAGTATCGGATCTATGTCGTCGGTCCCGACGGCCACTTCGTAAATTTCAAACCGCTCGTTTGTGCTCGTGACGATGAAGCGTTGGCTGAGGCCAAACAGCTAGTTGACGGTTACGACATTGAGCTTTGGAGCGGTCCCAGGTTTATCATTCGATTGGATCGCAAGCCGGAGTAACCGCCTTAGCTGGGCGCCTCTTTCATGCTACGTAATTCTCCTGAATACAAAGTCCGGTATCGCACAGATAAAATCCCTCACAGCATTTGCCGAGCGGCCCCGCACGGGCGCTGTTCCGGTTATGTTAGGGATCCGGGGCTCTTTCCGGATCCCGCCTTAGTTGGCGACCTTCTTGTAAGCCCGGCGTCAGCGCTTCGTTGTAGCCTCGCGTTTTGGGGCTGCGATGGGCGACTGGCTTGTAAGGCATTTTACTATTTTCGACGCTCCAGGTCAGAATTGGATGCTGATAGCGCTCGCTATTATCCTGGTCGGGATGGTTCTTTCGTGGTGGTCTCACCGGTAGGGGCACCTCAGTTAAATTTGATCTAGATCGATCAGGGAACCCTCTCGCCAATTGCAATTGTTTTCATAAATCGGTTCGGTTGCTTTGGGCGAACTCCAATGTGCCGCATCCGCTTCCTGATATTGGTAATGGCTCTCACGGCCCCCACTTGGTCAAATAGCCAAGCCGCCGGGTCCTTTCAGACTAGGCCAGCGTTTCCGACGGTGGTGAGCGCCGGTCTTTCACCTCCTCTGCCGACCATCACTATGCCCAACGTATCTGCACGCGATCTCGTTGGTGGCTGCGGTAAGGGTCGCGTCCGCGATCTCCAAACACATGGTTGCCGTGGCCCGGCCGATATCAGGTAAGGCGCGGGCCGCCTCAGTTGGCCGCCTCCTGTTTTTCGTTCGTTATTATTTACAAGGGAATGCCTGTTGAAGCGCGGCCAAGAGAACCGCACCAAATGGGGCGCTTCTTAGGTTCGGGTAGCGCACCATATAATCCTTGAGGATCGCGGCATATTGCTCGCCAACTATCTCCACTTTCTGTGGCGGGCAGTAGAGTGCGGGGTTGCCGGCTACGGTAGTGGCGGTATTAGCCCAGCCGATCCCTTCACCCATCCCGCGCAAATAAGCCTTGTCGATCTCTTCGCCCCCATCGAAGATATCGATCGCCTGCTTCGCGGTAACCTCAGCTTGTCCAGGCGCGATCGACACCGTGATAGCCATACCGATGGCCGCTAGTGCAGTGGTGAATTTCATGGGCCTGCCTCGCGCGATAATTGCCTGTTGTTATTTTTCACCGCTTCTTGCCTCGCTTCGCCAACCTCACCCCCGCTCCGCCCCCGTTCTCAGCGATGAACTCGACGCCGGCCTTTTCGAGGGCCTTTTTCAGTTTTTCGCGAGCCTCATCAGAGACGTTTGGGCCATTCCCGCTCTCTCGTTCCACGCGCTTAACCGTTGGCAACGATAAACCGGCCGCTTCCGCCAGCTCTGTCTGCGACCAACCAAGTAGGCTGCGCGCGGCCCTCAATTGTTCAATCAAAATCATCCAAGATTTTCCTTGACCCATTTTGGATCATAGCTTATGATCCTTTTTGTATCATCCACCTAAGGCCAGAGCAATCCCAATGTTGAACAACACCATTCCGGTGAACGGCGGAGCTATCTATGTCGAACCGCCAGGCCATCATGATCCGCGCTTGGGCCATCTTCCGCGAAACCTATCACTATCCCCAGATCAAGTTCGCCCGCATCGGCCGGCCCTGCTTCGCATGGGCGCTTAAGCAGGCGTGGGCAGAAGCAAGGGAAGCGGCAAGGCTCACGACCATGGCGCCGGTCAACGTCACGGCCCGCATCGCCGAACTCAACGCCGAAATCGGCCTCGCCCGGCTAACTGAAAACTGGTCCGAGGCATCGCGCCAGATCGCTGCTTGCAAGGCGGAAATCGGCCGGCTCGCCAGATCGGAGGTGCAACACCGCGCCTGAAACAAGCGGCCCCGCAAGGTGCGCGAACACCCGGCGAGGCCCTCACCCCACAAACACCACAAAACAGCACTGGAGGCTGTCACATGGCTAAGACCAATATTAACAGGAAGCCCGTCACAAGGAAGTCGCCCGGAAAAGCCGCCATCGATCCTGCGGCGCTGCCGGAACGATATGCACTAACCGTCGTGGGCGATTGCATGGCGCCGACGATTGCTGACGGCGCAGCCGTACAAGTTTCGAAAAGCGAGAAATTCGCCGCGGGCGATATCGTCGTCATCTGGTTCCGGCCAGAACTCGTCAAAGCAGGTGACGCTCCGTGTGCCGTGAAGCGTCTGTCGCTCGCCCTTCCGCCGTGGGTGAAAAGTTTTCCCTACAAAGATCACCCGGGCAGCAATGCAGCGGCAGCCATTATCTTCGAGCAAGACAATCCTCGAAGGACGTATTCCATGAAGTGCAGCGACGTCGTGGCTATCCATAAGTTCATAGGATGCCAATAAGCCGCCGCCCCAATGCGGGCCGGACGAATGCGCAAACACTCGCCCGGCCCCGATCATCCCGAACCCCTCAACCGTTCAAAGCGAGAAACCCGAAATGACTAAGGCTAAGAATAGCACAAAGAGACCGAAGAACGAAGCAACCACGCTTCGCGACGCCCTCCCGTTTTTCAAAAAGGGCCGCGGCAAGGTCGCAACCTCGTGGTGGAACGTCACGCCAACCGGAAACTATTCCGCCGATCTGGAAACCGGCAAGGATTACGCCCGGGCCTTCCTGCCCATGATGACATTCAACGCCGGGGCTGCTGATCTCGGGGCGATCGTTTCCGATATGGCGAAAGCCGGGCGCGATCCCGTGAAAAATCCAAAAAACTGGCGCGGCATTGATGCCGTCGCGCTTGGCTTCCTCATGGAAATTGGTGGTAGCCTGCAATCTGCCATGATTGGCATTGCGGTTGCCGCTTGCGCGATCGAAAAGCCCAGTTCGGACCTTGGCCCCAAGTTTGTTGCCATCGTCAAAAGCGGAAATTGGCTGCGCGGCTTGAACCGTAGCACGTTGTTTCACAATCCCACCGCTTGCATTATCGAGAGGCGCGCACACAGCATGGGCGCGGCGGTGCAGTCGTGAAGAAGCGCAGCAAAGGAACCATACTCACCCTCGTTGCTGGCGCCAGCAACAGCAACGAAATTGCCAGAGAGACTGAAACTGCCGTGGCGAGCCTGGCGGCGGAAATCGCACAACGGGAGGAAAGAAACTCCAAGCAATTTCTTCAAATGGAGGAGCCGATCAGGGACGCGGCGCTGATCGACCATTTGGAGCGGCAAGGCCAAGATTGAGCGCCGCAACTTCCTTTGGTTCTATTGGCCCCGAAATTGGCTGCACGTTCGAGAGCAGGACGGCAGAAATCCGCGTTGCTGGATGAACATTGAAACGCCCGAGGGCTTCCGCGAGGAAGTCCTAAAGGCCCGTCAGAAGGGCCAAGCGGTCCCCGGGAAAGGCGAGCAAGTAAGCCAACTCGCCCCGAACCATTACCCCGCCCGAGTGCAGCAATGCGCCCGGGCGGTTTCGTTTTGGGCCTAGCGCGGACCGTGGATTCTGACAGCGGCCTAAAAGCAAAAAGAGAGGACCGAGGCCATCGCGCCCCGGTCCCTTTTGTTTGATTATAAAAAAGGCCGAACGTGCAGCGAGCTACACATCCTTCCAATCGATGGTCAATTCACCGCCGAAAAACTCTACCGCTTTCCGGACGTGTCCGATGTTCACGTAGCCCTTGGTTTTGTTGTAGGCGCCGTTCTTGTGAAAGTAGCCTCCGGTTTTCAGTTCTCGGTCAAGCGCCTGACGGACTTCGATGCATAAGACAGCAACATGATTGGCCTCCGTTTTGCGCTGGATTGCGCAATGCGGAGACAAAATCCTGAGTCGGGCAGAGCGGTGGCGAGCTATGCCATCGCCGTTTCATAGTCGAAGAGAATAGATTTTGAGTCGGCCGACAGTTGGCCGGTTTAGGCAGCTGCCCCAGCACCGGAAGCCGCGGAAAGCGCCCCTGCTCTTCTAGCGTGGGATCGCGGTCCGGCTTCTCCGCCGTCGCGGATATCGATGATTGATTTAGCCAACTGGTTGGGGTCTCTGGGGGCGTTTGGGGTGGCTAGTCATTCCGGCTTTCTGTCTGGACGCGTGACAAGTTCGAATGAGGGAACGTGGATGCTTTCCCACCACGCCTCTAGCGCAGCCCCGCAGACCGTGCAGACCGCGCCACCCGTATGCGGTAGCAAGAACTTTGTTTCAGTGCGTTTGTACTCGGCACCGCAATCGCATCGGACAATTGTCGCCATTCTCGGAATATGCGCCCGGAACCGCCAATTTTCCAGCCCGGAAGTCTGCCACGATCAAACTGACCCCACTACCAACGCACCGCCCTTGCGTTCTGTAATGTCACAAGCTTTCCCATCCGGTACCGTTTAGTCTCTGCAACACGGACGCAACACGGCGGTTCGTTTTTCGTTCGCGAATCACAAACCTGCACCGAAGCCTTGAATCGGAGAGGAAAATGAAGCCGCCAATGTTCTCGATGACGTCGGCAGGCTCGAAATCTCAGCAATACTTGCATCGGGCGAGGCAGTTTAGGCAGGCCGCGATGCAACTTCCTGACTATTCCAACAGTGAACAGTTTTGGCCAAAGTATGCGTTGCTGACCCACGCCATAGAGCTCGCCCTAAAGGCCTTCGTCGATTATTCAACTGAGTCGGGGAAGCCGGCAGGCAAGGAGCCAAAGCAGCACGATCTGCTCGGGTGGTATCGATTGGCCGTTCAATACGGATTGGCGCAAGACCGAAGCATTGCGGACAATCTCGAAGTTCTCAATGAGCTTCATCTTACCCACTACACCCGGTATCCGCAGACACGGACCATGTCGGTGCCAGATGCTTCGACGATCGCCGACACTACTGTAGACGACCTGATCTTTATATTCACGCAGTCGATCAATCCACCGTTAGCCAACTCACCGGCGTTACTTCTTCCCTCACCTCTCATCGTCCGGATCGCGTGCCCCCTACCGGTGTTTGAGCCCATGCGCGATAGCGACTGTCGCATGGTCCGGGCCAGCGGGGCGAGAGACTTCAGCCCTCGTCAACGCGGCATCCGAATAGACCTTTCACGGACGCCAGCAAAAAGCCGTCACCGGGGGCGAGTCGTAATGGCTTTCGTTTGCCAGTTAACAAAACGTTAAGGCCAGTCAGGCGTAAATGCCAATCTGGCTGGGGGTCTCACAGTGGTGGGCTCTCGCAATGACAGAATATGTAGTCAAGGAAATTGGCCATCAATGGATCGATCGCGTGGCCATTCTTGCAGAACCGGATCTTCGGAAAGTTGTAGTTCGGTGGTCTATGCCACAAGCCCCCGCTTTTCGTCATCGCTTCGCCTCCGATAATGTAGGTCGGAAGCTGACGACATACCTTCACAACAAAACGACCATGCCGCGGTTAATCCCGCTCTCCCCGCTAATCACCGCGTCGGATGCAGTGCAACATCAGCGCGACAAACCGCTTGCGCGCGTCCGTTGGTTGCAAGACACTCCCGAGGGGGATCTATCGGGGGTCAGGGGCCTTTCGCGCATCGTAAGACGGTCTCGTGCCGGCCCTGTCATGCTCGATCTTCAGCAGTTGGGTAGCAAAATGGTAGCAGATCGTTTTGGATACGTTCCATCATCAAAACCCTGAAACGAGGCGTCGCGGCAATGGTAAAATCAGCGGCAGTGAAATTCAAACCGCGCAGTTCCGGAAAATCCGAAATTGAGATGGGAAAGAAAATCCGTTTGCGGCGCGTCGAACAACGGATCTCGCAATCTGATCTCGGCGAGAAGCTGGGAGTCAGCTTTCAGCAGGTTCAAAAATATGAGAAAGGCGTCAACCGCGTCGGCGCATCTCGCCTGCAGCAGATCGCCACGGCACTCGATGTGCCCGTGACATTCTTCTACGACAGCGACGGCAAAACCAAGGAAATCGAAAGCCTGTTGGTTCTCGACAGCGCGTTCAGCCTCCGGCTACTGCGGGCCTATAGCAAGATCAAGGATCAGATCGTGCAGCGCCATATGGTGTCGTTGATGGAAGCAGTTGCTGGTAGCGAGGACGAGTAGCGGTACGGATACCGCTCACCTCTTATCGTCGGGATGATGCAACGATCGGTCCTTCCCTACACTTCTGGCGCGTAGGAGCGCGGTCAGGGTTCTGCCGCATCAGCGAATCCACAATGGATTTGGCGAGC
>WNFI01534225.1_pt3 | contig 10572 bp, 7 predicted proteins | sample 5400471 | NCBI WGS metagenome assembly WNFI01 (sample SAMN13153348, study PRJNA577476) | soil metagenome | isolation source: 100 cm saprolite on Douglas fir-dominated hillslope | place: USA:California | collected 2013-09-17 | reverse complement strand
TCGTAGATGTGAATGATGTTGTTGTGGTTGAGCTGGGCGGCGAGCTTTGCTTCATCGACGAACATCTCGATGAAGTCCTGATTGTCGGAAAGGTGCGGCAGGATCTTCTTGATGGCCACGATTTTCTGGAAACCCTCGACGCCACGCATCCGCGCCTTCCAGACCTCGGCCATCCCGCCCGTGGCGATCTTGTCGACCAGAACGTATTGGCCGAACTTCACGCCGTCGGTCGGTTCCTCTTCTTCCACTGGCTCCGGCGCTTTCGCCAGGACAGGCTGGGAAACCGGCACTTTCTCGGGGGTGCTGATCACCGGATAGCGGTCGGTCTTGTACGCGCCCGCGGCGGCGGCAGGAGGCGCAGCGGCCGGTTTCGGAACCGGAGCCGGTGCAGGAGCCGGTTTCGGAGAAGCAGGGGCAGGAGCCGAGACTGTCGGCGTCGGTCCCGATGGAGGGGCCGGCTTGCGCGCGTTCTTCTCTAGCCCGGAAAGCGTGTCGTTCAGAAGCTTGTCGAAGCTCGTCGTTCCGGCCTGCGTTTTCGCTTTCAGGTCAACGGCCCCGGGTGCAACCGAAGCCGGTTTGGGCGCTGGCGGAGCCGCGGCCGGAGTTGGCGCCGACGCCTGCGGCGGCAGAACCGGTATCGGGATCGCGGCGGTCACATTGGGAGAGGGAGGTGCAACATCCTTCTTCCTCTGTGGCATCACCCCGGCGAGGGTGTCGGCGAGCATCTTGTCCACATCGTCTTTGGGCTTCATAGGTTTTCTGACTCCGGCCGGTGCGGCGCTGTGATCGTCCAACAGTTCGCCGAAGATTTCGGTTGAGGTGAGATGGCCCGCGGTCTCGCTCGACGGAGCGGGGCGGGCCGTGAATTCGGGATCGAGCTGGGGTGCCCATCCCTGGGATCCGCCTCCATCGACGCGGATTCCGAGCATCTGCTGCACTTTGCCGAGGAATTCGCTCTCCGAGTAGGGTTTCGGCAGGATGTCGGATGCGCCCAGACGCACTGCATCCTGTCGAGGGCTCTTGCCGTTGTAACCGGAGACCGTGAGGAGGATGGGGGTCTGCGTCAGGCCGCTACGTCCTCGGATGGCGCGGATGAGCTCTGGCGTCGAGATCTTTGGCACGACCGACGAGAGCACGATCAGCCGAGGCGTCTGACTGTCGAGTGCACGCATGGCCTCGTCGCCGTCCTTGGCGAAAGACGGGGCAAACGCCGGGCCGGCCAACGCCTGTTTGACCCGGTCGGTATAGCGAGGCTCGTACTCGACAACGAGAATGTTCTCAGGCATGTAGGTAAGGGCTCATGGAGGTTATGGGGATTGTTCAGCATTTTGGCACATGGTTGAATAAATTTGAAGCCAATGGGGTGGTGATCGGTGATCAGTGATCGGTGATCGGTGGAACGGGCGGGTTCGCGGTTCTCGGTTCACAGTTCTCAGAACCGACCCTACGAACCACGGATCACTGATCACCGATCACCACCCACCCCACCCAGACACTTGCTTTTCGGAAAAACGTTCCCCATACTACGTCTCGCACCTCGTGCGACGATCTTGAAAGGCTTCCTGCCGGGCGTTTAGAGAGATTGCTCTCCGCCCCGATATCGTCGAACCCCCGGGACCGAAGGTGAATAAGCCAGTGGTTTTTGAGCTCGCATGACATCAGAAGACAATCGCACCCCGCGTAAGCGACGCCGCAGAAACAAGCGGCGTCCAGGCAGCGCAGAAGGACAAAACGCTGCTCCGAATGGAAATGGCCCGTCGCCGGGCAACCAGATGCCTTCCGCACCGCAGGAGGGCGGCGGCTTTGGCCGCGGCCGCCGGCGTCGGTCAAGGCATCGAGGACGACCCCGCGCCGGCCAGCAGGTCGCCGCGGACGGGACGCCGCTCCCGATGGAAGCACCATCGGGCGAGATGCTGCCGACCAGCGGCGTCCTCTACCTGAAGGCGAACGGCTCCGGCCTCCTCGTCAACCCGTCGAACAATTACGTACCGACGCAGGGAGACTCGATCGTGCCTCGCTCGATGATCGAGCGTCTCCATCTGCAGCCCGGACTGCTCCTGGGAGGCAGCGCCCGCCGCGCCGGCAATGGCATGCTGGAGCTGGTCGGCCTGGAGCAGGTGGAAGGCATGCCGCTCGAGGAGTATCGCGAGTCCCGCCGTCCCTTCTCCGAATTGATCTCGATCGATCCGATCGAGATGTTCAAGCTCGAGACGGAGCCGGAACGTCTCACCACCCGGGTGCTGGATCTTCTCTCGCCCCTCGGCAAGGGACAGCGCTGCCTCATCGTCGCGCCGCCCAAGGCCGGCAAGACGACACTTCTGAAAGACATCGCCCATGGCGTGAACCTCAACCATCCGGAGTGCATCCTGATGGTGCTGCTGGTCGACGAGCGCCCCGAGGAAGTCACCGACTTCCGGCGTTCGGTCGAGAAAGGCGACGTCATCGCCTCCAGCTCCGACGAGACAGCCGAGAACCACATTCAGATCGCGGAAGTGGTGCTCGATCGTGCCCGAAGGCTCGTAGAGATGAAGAAGGACGTCGTCATCCTCTGCGACTCGATCACGCGCATGTCGCGCGCGTACAACAACGAGCAGCGCGGCAGCGGCAAAATCCTCTCGGGCGGTATCGACGCCCGGACGATGGAAAAGCCCCGCCGTTTCTTCGGCGCGGCCCGCAAAGCAGAGGATTGGGGCTCGCTGACCATCATCGCCACGGCGCTGGTCGATACCGGCTCACGCATGGACGAGGTCATCTTCCAGGAGTTCAAAGGCACGGGGAACACGGAAATCGTGCTCGACCGCGGGCTGTTCGAGCGCCGGATCTTCCCGGCCATCAACATCGCCCAGACGGGAACGCGGAAGGAAGAAAAGCTCCTGCCGACCACGGTCCTTCCGAAGATGCACACCCTTCGGCGGGCTCTGGCAGGAACCGACCCGATGACGGCGATGAAGATGCTTCTGGAACGGCTGCAGAAGTTCCCGACGAACGATGCGTTCCTCAAGAGCTTCTGAGGCGCCGGCCCGCCTTGCAACAGTTCACTCGAAGCCTTTGACGTGATCGAAGGGATGCACTACCTTACTCCCCCAAACGATTACGAAGTCAGTCCAACGATCACCGAAATCCGTAGAACGAACGTCTCGAACCCGGCGCAGGCTGTCCCACCTGATTCCATCTCAATCTAGGAGGCTATATGTTCCGTCACTTCAAAACGTTGTTCATCGTGCTGGCTTGTCTGACGATCGTCGGCTCGTCATTCGCACAGGTGAACACGACGACCGGCACGATCTCCGGCGTCGTAACCGACAACAATGGGGGCGCCCTGCCGGGCGTAACCATCTCGATCTCGAATACCGAGACGGGCCTGAGCCGAACCGGCGTCACCGAGGCGGACGGCACCTATAATGTGTCGCTCCTGCCGCCGGGACAGTACCGGGTCGAGGCGGAACTGGCAGGCCTCGGAAAGGCTGCCCAGCCCAACGTGACCGTTCGACTCGGCGAGGCCACGTCGGTCAAGCTGAAGATCACCCCACAGGTGACCGAGCAGATCACAGTCACGGCAGCCACGCCGATCGTCGACACGCAGCGGTCGGGAACGACGGCATCGGTCTCGAATCAGCAGATCGAGAGCCTTCCGATCCTCGGACGTGACTTCCGCTCCCTGGCGGCCCTGACGCCGGGAATCACGCTGAGCTCGTTCGACGGCACGATCACCGCGAACGGTGCGCGCGGCCTCTCGACCGACTTCAACATCGACGGCGCGAACTCGGACAACGACTTCTTCGGTCAGCAGACCGGCGGCACGCGCGCGCCATTCACGTTCTCGCAGGCCGCGATCAAGGAGTTCCAGGTCATCCGCACGCAGTACGACGCCGAGTACGGACGCGGCGTCGGCGCCACGATCAACGCCATCACCAAGAGCGGCACGAACGAAATCAACGGCGAGGTGTTCTACTTCGACCGCAGCAAGTCGTGGGCCTCGTCGCGCTCGTTGACGCTCGGTGGACTGCCCGTCACGGAGAGCTTCCGCGCGGTCAATTCCAAGCAGCCGGGCTTCGCCGTGGGCGGCCCGCTCATCCACGACAAGCTCTTCTACTTCGCCAACTACGATGGTCAGCGACAGGCCGTGCCGGTCATCATCGGCACCGATCTCCGCACGTCTCCCCAGTTCCTGGCCCTGACGGCCGCCCAGCAGGCGACCGTGATCTCGAAGATTTCAGCAATCGCCGGCGTGCCGTACGAGACGGGGCTCAACTACAACCAGACCTTCAATCAGAATACGTACCTGGTCAAGTTCGACGCCAACATCGGGTCGAATAACCACTGGTCCCTGCGCGACAACTACCTGAAGTTCACCAACGCGAACAGCCAGGGCACGACGGTTCTCGGGCTGAATCAGACCCAGGAGATCGACAAGTTCAACCAGGCTGTCGTCGAAGGCGATACCGTCTTCAGCAGCAACTTCTACAACCAGTTCATCGGTCAAGCTGGGCGGGATCAACGCCCGGTGACCTCGCTGTTCGGCGGCACCGAGACGTCGATCAACTTCGGCGTCGGCACGCAGTTCATCGGCGCGAACGACATCACCCCGAACACCGCCGACGAGAAGAAGTACCAGTTCAAGGACACCGTGCAATACGTCTACGGCGTGAACAACATCAAAGTCGGCGCCGAACTGCTGCACCGCCACCTCTTCGACTCGTTCCCACGCTTCGCCAACGGACTGTTCGCGTACAGCTCTCTCGTCAATTACGCCAACGACAAGCCGAACACCTTCCAGCAAGCCTACGGCGCGAACAACGGCGATGTGGCCTGGAACACGAACCTGTGGGGCCTCTACGCCAACGACAGCTTCCACGTCGGCACGCGCTGGACGTTCGACGCCGGCATCCGCTATGACTACGAGAAGACGCCCCGGCCGCCGGCCAACGCCTTCCCGCAGCATCCGGAGTTCCTGTCGCAGATCAAGGACGACAAGAACAACGTGGCGCCCCGGTTCGGCTTCGCCTATGACGTGCGCGGCGACGGCCGCTCCGTCCTCCGCGGCGGCACCGGCAAGTTCTTCAGCTACATGCCGGACATCCTGCTGGCCTCGCCCATCCAGGGCATCAGCGGCGCGCTGCTGACCACGACCTTCACGTGCACGAGCACGGCGACGAATCCTTGCCCAACCTATCCGAACATCCTCTCGCCGGCCGCGTTCCTGGCGGCCTCGAAACTCTCGGCGAACCTCGTCACGGTCGGCAGCAACTATCAGGCTCAGGAAGCATTGCGCTCCAGCCTCCAGTTCGAGCAGCAGTTCGGACAGGCGTACAGCGCCGCCGCCGGCCTGATCTACTCGAAGCTCACCCACGTCCAGGGCACGCGCAACATCAACGTCGTCCCCACGGGCGTCTCCCTCGGCAACCTGCCGGTCTACGACTACAGCAGCTCCGCGAATCCGCTCCGGCCCTACGCCGACATGGGCATCATCCGCGAGATCACGAGCAACGAGCAGGCCTGGTATCGCGCCGGCACGCTCGAGCTCCATAGGCATGCCCTCAACAACTCCAAGGTCTCGTGGGACCTCAGCTACACCTACGCGAACTCCTATGACCAGGAGACGAACACGCGTTCCACGTCAACGACGTTCCTGTTCGATCCGAACAATCCGGCACTCAGCGAAGGCCCGAGTGATAACGACGTCAAGCACCGCGTCGTCGGCAATCTGACCTATCGCCTGCCGTGGGGTATCCAGATCTCCGCCATTGGATTCTGGCACTCAGGCTTCCCCTACACCGCCGGCGCTACCTTCACCTGCAGCGGCTGCACGGCCACGAGCCTCAGCGGACAGCCCCAGACGACCGGCAACATCCCGCTCTTCGCCGATTCCAACGGAAACATCATCGACCTCACACAGGGGAAGACCACCAACACGTTGACAACGGCGCAGTTTGTCGCGTTCCTGAACGGTCAGGGTGGACACCTCATCGGGCGGAACACCTTCCGCCAGCCGGATGTGTGGGACGCGGACCTTCGCGTGGCCAAGTTCTTCAATCTCATGCGCGGCACACAAGTCGAGATCCTCGGCGAAGTGTTCAACGTGTTCAACCGCAACAGCGACGTGGTCACCAGCGGTAACCAGAACAAGTTCCGCATCACCTACACGAAAGCTTCGGACACGTATTCGATCACGAATGCGACGCAGACCGTCGGCGGGGTACCCCTTCAGACCTTCGGGTTGGTTCAGGGCTACTCGAGCGAGGTCGCTCCCCGTCAGTACCAGGTGGCCGCGAAGTTCATCTTCTGATTCCGTAACTCGTCGACATCGAACAACGGGCCACCCGCGAGGGTGGCCCGTTTTGTTTGGTGATCCGTGATCGGTGATCGGTGGTCGGTTGGGTCAGTGAACGCCCGGCGAAAGCGAGACGATCGACAGGAGTGAGCCATCGCCAGGGAGCAAGCGCGCCTCAGCTTCGTTCAAATAGAACGTCAACGGGACTTCCACCGGGGTCGGCCCCATTTCCTTGAACCCGTCGGCTTGCTGATCCCGTTCGATCTGTAACTCGAAGGTCGTGTCATGCGATGCAGTGGCGGCGGTGAGCGCTACCACCTGTTTCTGTTTGACGAAGCCCACCAGTTCCGCCGTGACTTCGTAAACTGCACCAAGCGGAAGGCCGTCGACGACGAAGCTGCCGAACTCGCTGGTAACGGTGGCACGAGTGCCGAGGGGTCCGCGGACCGTGACGATCACACCGGGCAACGAAAGACCGTCGGTCGCAACCGTGCCGACAATTCGCCCGACGAGAGGCTTCGCTGGCTGGCCCATCGAAGCCACGGACGTCAACAGAACCGATATCGCGAAAAGTAATCGTGTGGTGCGCATACCCCGATCCTACGCTTCGGGCTTCCGGCGGGCGGCAACGAACCCGTTACCAAACTGCTGAGACCACGCCGCCGACGAGATCATAGGGATGCGCGTCCGTGATCTCGACCTTCGCGAACGCGGGCATGTCGCCAATCAGGTCGATGCCGTCGTTGATCAGGAGCCGGCCGTCGATTTCGGGGGCCTGACCGATGATACGGCCTTCGAGCAGGTGCTCGGTCTCGTCGCAGACGCCGGTGATGATGGCGTCGAAGGTCTTTCCCACCTTCGCTTCATTGCGTGAGCGGGCGATCTTCTGTTGCAGCTCCATCAGCTTCTCGCGTCGCCGCTCGGCAGTCTTGCGCGTGGGGAGATCCTCCATCTTCGAAGCCGGCGTGAACTCCTCCGGCGAGTAGACGAAGGCGCCCATGTTGTCGAACTGCGCCCACTCGACGAAGTCATACAACTCGCCGAAGTCCTTCGGTCCCTCGCCCGGGTGGCCTGTGATGAAGGTCGTCCGGATGGCGATGTCGGGAACGAGCTCGCGCATGCGAGTCACCATCTCCCGGTACTCCTTCGGCGAACCGGGGCGGCGCATGGTCTTCAGAACCTGCGCCGAAACGTGCTGCAGCGGGATATCGCAGTAGGAGACAAAGCGCTGATCACGTCCCATCAACTCGAACAGCGACCAGTCGAGCGAGCCGGGGTAGGCATACAGGAATCGCACCCATTGGAAGCTGGTCTCGGCGAGCAGCGTCCTGACGAGCTCCGTCAGACCATGTTCGATGCCGATGTCCTGGCCGTAGCGCGTCGTGTCCTGGGCGACGAGACACAGCTCCTTGACCCCTTGCGCTTCGAGCTGCCGGGCCTCGCGGACGAGCGAAGGAATGGTCCGGCTGCGGAACTTGCCCCGCATCTGCGGAATGGCGCAGAACGTACACGGATTCGAGCATCCCTCGCTAACCTTGAGATACGCGTGCGAGGTGCCCTGCGCCAGAACGCGTGGGAGGTCTTCGTACAGCCGCGTCGACATCTTGCGCTTGACCGGCGCCGCGTCCACCTGGCCCGTCACCGCTTCGCCGATCTTCTCCAGATGATCGAGGCCGACAAAGGCATCGATCTCAGGGATGGACTGCTCCAGATCGCCCCGGTACTTCTGCACCATGCAGCCGGTGACGATGAGGCGCTCCAGCCCCTTCCCCTTCCGCTCCGCCACCTCGAGAATCGTGTCGATCGATTCCTGCTTGGCGGCATCGATGAAGCCGCAGGTATTGATGATGACGACGTCGGCCTCGCCAAGGTCGTTCGTAATCGTCACATCTCCCTCGGCGCGCAGTTGCCCGAGCATGATCTCGGCGTCGACCAGATTCTTCGGACAGCCAAGGGAGATCATTCCGACTCGGCGATGAGGCTTTTCGATCAGCATAGTCACAGGTCCGGCTCAACAGCGGAGAGGCAACGGGTATTCTGACCAGTTCTCAGTTCTCGGTTCTCGGTTCTCAGTTTCGAGCTCGAAACTGCCATCGTCTTGGAAGATCGAGACGCGCCCTCACGACGCAAACCGAGAACCGGGAACCGAGAACTGAGAACTACTTCAACACCACACTGTTCCGTTCATCCGCGTTCGCGATGGAAAAGACACGATTCAGCTCCGGTATTGATGCCAGCGGGATACAGATACGCTGGAGCTTGTACCGGCGGTGGTAGCGAAGGGCGCCTCCTTCGAACTTCGAGTCGCTCACGTAGGTCGCGATCGGCGTCGTCAGGTTCTGCGGCGCGGGCAGCTCGTCGACCTTGATCTCCGGGGGCATGGCGATTGTGACGTCCGGATCGCACGAAAAGAGCGCGATGCAAATAAGTAGGCGCTGGCGCGCGCGACGGGCCTGTCACGTCACGAGATTCGCCAGATGGCCTCTTGAGCGCCGTTCCGAAGGACATGCTTGCGAAGAGCGTGGTTCATGACCGCGCTGTCGAGCAAAGCGAGCTCGTCGAGGTCAGTGAGCGGGATAAGGTCTCGACCGAGAGCGGCAACAACGCGCGCTACCGTGCGGTCGTGGTTAGCAGCGATGGACTGGGAGACCGGCTTGTCCGGGTTGACCTCGTGCGTGGCGGCGAGTGCATTGCCACCAAGCACATAAACTGTGCAACGCTGGTTGGCCAGCCACTCCAGGGCGGCCGTCAGGGTAACCAGGTGCCAGTTGCGGTGTCGCCGATAGATCCTGGCGATGGCACGATTGCGCTCGCCCGCGGGCTTGTAGACGTTCGGCTGCACTTTCTCCTGCCGGCCTCCATAATGAGCGTTGCGCCCGAGCATCACGATGCCGTCGGGGAGCGGTTGACCGTCGCCAACGGCAGCTCGCGCCTGATCGCTTAAAGGGCCGAGAGGGATCGCCAGGCCCGACGCCCGCCCCTCCAGCACGCGCGGATGCCACAGACTGGGCGTCGGCACGCCGGCCAGCCAGGAGGGGTGATGGCGCTTCAGAAACCGCTCGACGACTTCATTCCGAATCGACTCCGTGTCTTCCGGCCGAAGCAGCGACGGCGATGCCACGCGTTCAGCAATGTCGCTGAACACATCCAGCACCGCATCGCCCATCGAAACATAGAGGTCATACAACGCCGCCTTCGTATCCGCCGCGACCCGGTAGTCGTCAAAGACCTGATCGATGTGTGGTGGGAAAGGCATCGTGAATCAGAGTGCTGAGCACTCGGCACTTGTTTCACTACGCTGCTACGGAGCGCCGGGCTTGTTCCAGGATTTGCTGCACTTCGCTGACGGAGGTGATGTCCTGCAGGCCGGTGCGGATGTCTTTGCCGTGCGCCACGCCCCGCGAGAACCAGCCGACGACTGTCCTCGCTTTATGCAGCTTCCATTTCGCAACCTGGGGCGCACCATCAATCTTCGACAGATACCGCTGCATGGCGTCGATGCGACGATCGAGCTCGTCGACGATGGTCTCGCCATTCACGTAGGCATGAATGTCGCGGAAGATGAACGGGTTGTGCAGCGCGGCCCGGCCGATCATCACTCCATCGACGCCGGTGGTCTCGAACATGCGCACTGCATCGGCGGCCGTCTTCACGTCGCCATTGCCGAATACCGGGATGCCGAGCTCCCGTTTGGCCGAGGCGATATAAGCCCAATCACTGGCACCGGTGTAGGACTCAGCGCGCGTACGGCCATGGATGGCGATGGCGGAGACGCCGATCTCCTCGAAGCGCTTGAGGAGCGGAATGACGTCGTCGCTCTCCCACCCTTTGCGCACCTTGACCGTGACCGGGATCTTCACCCGACGCTTGATCTTGTCGACGACGCGCGAAGCCTTGTCGAAGTCCTTCAGCATGGCCGAGCCGGCGCCGCTGGCGACGACCTTTCGCACCGGGCAGCCCATGTTGATGTCGACGATGTCGACGCCCTCCGCCTCGACGATGGCAGCAGCGTCGTCCATGCGATCGGGATCGCCGCCATAGATCTGGATGGACACGGGACGCTCGGCCTCGTTGAACCGCAGCATCTGATGGCTCCGGTCATTCTTGCGCGTCAGTCCCTCCGCCGAGATGAACTCGGACACGACCAGTCCAGCTCCGCCAAGCTCCTTGATCAGCGACCGGTAATACGTGTCGGTGACCTCGGCCATCGGCGCGAGCGCGAGCGGTGGGTCGACGAGGACACCGCCAATGTGAAATGCCTTCTCAAGGTAACTCATCTCCGGAAATGAGTTTAACCGTCC
>WNFI01365704.1_pt1 | contig 10573 bp, 8 predicted proteins | sample 5400471 | NCBI WGS metagenome assembly WNFI01 (sample SAMN13153348, study PRJNA577476) | soil metagenome | isolation source: 100 cm saprolite on Douglas fir-dominated hillslope | place: USA:California | collected 2013-09-17 | reverse complement strand
GGCAGCCATTGGCATCGTGCTTGCACTCTCTGGCATCATCAACGTCGATAAGCGATTAATGGCCTACCCGTTAGGACTGTTTGCCCTCGCTTCCGTGCTGCATGCATTGTATGCTAGCTACGGAAAAGGACTCATACAGCTCCTAGGGATAGTAGTGTCCATGGCAGCTAGTGTTGTTACAATCATCTGGCTTTTTGACCCGTCATGGCTGCAGCACTTCTGGTCAGTGATCCATTCTGCTGCAGCCACCCTTACCATCAAGATAGATTCACATTCATTACAGAAGGGTCACTCCGCTGACCAGTTGCATCAATAACAATCAGAGTGACCTGAAATGTGCCTGTGCTATTATAATAATGACCATCTTGCGAATAGCTGGTCGTGTCAGTGGTTCCATCACCAAAGTACCATTGGTAGGCAGAAATAGAAGTGCTAGGATCTGCCGAAGAGTTGGATGCATCGAAACGGACATAGCCGCCATAGCTATAGGCATAGTAGGTAAAAGTGGCCTGTGGCAGAGGTGGAAAGACAGAGACATCTGTTGTAGCACTACTACTATGACCTGCCTCGTCAGTAGCAATGACGGTCACGGCAAAGTTGCCGTTACTCGCATAGGAGTGGTTGACGTTTGCCCCGTAAGCCACGTTCTGATCCCCAAAACCCCACGCGTAAGTAATGTCGCGCCCACTGGCAGAAGCCGAAAATTGATAAATTTGATTTAACCGTAATGTACTTGCCATTGGTGCAACAATATGTACATCTGGCAAGGGATATCCGAGTATTATGCCACGCTGTGAGGCCCATTGTAACCAGAATAGACTGCCTCCTACAAGGACTACTATAGCAACGGGTATGAGCGTAGCCACCAATTTAGTGCGTATACCACTCGCCTGATGAGGGTTACTCAAAGGTGCAGCGGCATAGGTAGTTGGTTCTTGCATTGATACGGTCCTCCTTCCGACTTAGGCTATTGGCCTATCCTGCACTTCCGTCACCGATACCCTGCACAGTGCAGAGACGCAAGCACAGAGTAAGAATAATCCAGGCAGGGCGACAAGCAGTACAGAGATACTATCCTTGATATGCTGGTTATTAGTGAGAGACAAGGTTTGATTAAAAGCAATCAGACTTCCCCCCGCTATACCTGCAACGACTGCCAGCAGCAGAGTGGCAATCAGAGTTCCATAGAGAAAGCTACGTGCATGACTACGCGGCAATGAGGGAGGTTGCCCACTAAGACGATCGAGGAGAGAGAAGACAGGATTAGAGAGAAATGCCGACTTTTTAGCGAAACTCGCCAGGACCTCACTCACTCGCAGGCGTAATAGACTGTTCTGGTAGATGCCCCCTAAGGCACCAAATACTGCGCCACTGACCAATGCCCACAAGGTTAGATCAAACGCGCCTACACCTGCTCTCTGCACTATTATGGGAGCACTTGCTGTATTAATCCCTCCAGAAGTATTAAAAGTATTATAAGTATATACAACAGTGCTGATGATTGTGATGAGCATCATAAGCCCGGTAAAGGGTAGGGCAATACCGGCTCCCTGGACCGCACTAGGGCCACTACCCTGTACTCTAGCAGCGGCTACACTTACTCTGCCTCCAAGGAAGAGACTAATCCACGGTATTAGCAACAGGACATAGACCCATGGGGCCAAATGTAAGCTGCCATCGCTCAGGGTTAACACCATTTGAGGACTGCTCGTATAGAAACATGATGAGGCATCACGATGAATAGTAACGGGGGCTCCAAGCAAAAAGAAGAAAAGATTAACAGCGTGCAGTGGCCCATGAGCTATGCCCCATAATGTGATAATCTGCCAGCTTCCAGGAAAGCACAGAGAGCCCATGAGCGGGATCGACAAGGGTGTATAAACTAGGAAGCTATAGACAGCAAGCAACGAGAGTGCGATACCTAGACCAGCAGCACTCAGGCTACCAGCAATCATCCCCTTGAGTTGCACATATGGATGTGCCTGTAAATACTTCCATAGCATATACCGCCATTGTCCACGAGCCAGTTTTAAGGAAGCTCCCAATGCTCCAAAGAGAAGCCCCCAGAGCAAGCCATAGATCAACAAGGTGAGTGCATCTATTCCTAACGTAGAAGTACTCCCAGATACGTCAGCTATTACAATAGTGTTGCCATTCACCTGAGAACTCAAGATGAAGAGAATAATTACATAAGGAATCGCGATAGCAGATCCTAGAAGCAGGCTGCGTCGTGCATGATTGTGCAGATCTGTACAGGCAGCAATGTAACCTCCCAGCGTCAAGCACAAGGCAGGGATTACCAACAAGCCGTGGAGAGGCATGGCAAGACTAAAAGAGCTAGAGGAGCCTCCAGTTCCCGAGTACAGGCCATGTGCTGTAGCTCCGTGCATGATAAGGAACAGCTGCAAGCTGTCTTTGAACGACATATGTAGGGGAATAATGCCAAGCACGGAATCTGCTATATCCCCTCCAGTAGATGGAGAGTATGAAGTGATAGCAGAAATAATCAGCAAAAATAGCCAGCTAGTCAGTACTCCTGCAACACCTGCCGCAGAACTACCCAATATCACGCCAAATAATGTGTTGCTAGCCAGAGCTGGTTGAAAGATCTGGATCAGAAGTCGTTGTATACGGTTGAGAGCAGGCGGAGGTTGAGTGTACTGCGGCGGTTGCGACCCGAGCAGAGGTTGAAGGTAAAGGGATTGAGTATACTGCGGCGGTTGTGACTCGGGTGGGGGTTGAAGGTAGGGAGGTTGTAACTTGATTGTTGATGGCTGAGATGTGAATGGCACCCCTAATTCACGATCAGGCACCGAAACAGTTGGCACATCCAGAGCAAATTCTTCCCTGGTTTTAGTATCTGTTGCCTCCATCCTTGTTCCACACCGATTACAAAAAACTGCATCATCAGGAAGTTTTTGAGCGCAATGAATGCAAAACATCATTTATTTCCTTTCTCTGCCTCAGTTTTTGCGAAACAGATGTGCTACAAAAGGTGACCCTATTGCTGCTAAGTCAGCCCTATGACGGCCAGCATTAAAAGCCGCAGGCATATCTTTTCCTGCTCCAAGAGCATCATAGAACCCTTTAGCGAATGCACGCGCTGCTTTATTACCCAGTTCTCCCTCCATAGCAATTGCAAAGGGAACGCCCTGTGCTCCTTGCACAATAAAATGTCCTAGAGAGATAGTGGAACAGGCACTGAGCACAATACAGCAAAGTGTCTTATGTTCTTTGTAATAGTCTTTGAAAAGATCGGCAAGCTTTTCTGAAGGAAGGATGTACGCTCGCCCTGTTTCATCTTCCAGCACAATGCCATCCTCCGCCCCGTGCCCTGCTATATGAATGATCTCGAACTCGTTCTCAAGTAGTGCCCGACAGAGAGTATCTACCGTTGCGGCATGACGCACAGTGATATCGAACCTATCACGCTCACGACTCCGCTCGATAGCTTCATGGATTAGACGATCATCAGTTCCGAGACGTTGACGTTCTGCATTATAGGGTTCGGCAAACACAAGTAATACTCTCATTGTTTGTTCTGAGCTCTTTTTTTCTGGAGCAATGGGGAGATGAAAAATCATACTAGCCCCTTGATTATCCACCAAGTAGCGCAAACGAGCAGAGCTAGGTACGCCATCGCGCAAGTTGCTCCAGGGAAGCCACTCCAAGCTGAGAAGATTGTGCTCTGCTCTTTGCCACTCATTAGCAGTTTGCGGGACTTGTAGCACAGGGAATGCACTGGACTGTAGTGTGGTGCATATTTCATCAAGTAGCGCTTTCCCGATCTGCCCTAGCGTCTGTTGGCTGGACGCCGCCAAGCCGATTCGCAATAGATATGGCTGCTGGAGGCGCTGTGCGAATTTTTGATACAGGTTATAGGTAGCCCGTCCTTTTGATCCACCACCCATTAGCAAATCACTCATCGCTGAAGAGGTGGCATGCTGCAAAAGCTGCCACTCTTCAGGGCTGAGCTGTGTAGACCTTAGACAGATGCTGATCAGCCAATTGCCAGACCGTTGCCGCAGTATATCGAGCAAAGCCAGGGGACGCTCAATGCTCCACTCCCAAGGCTGGGTTACATAGATCTCGAACTCAGTATAAGCATTCTCAAGCATGAAAAGTTCTTCATGCCGTCGTATCTCGCCCAGAGCTTGGAAGGCGAATGGCTGAATATAGCGAGACAGAGATGCATCGTCACTCAACGGCCCCAGCTTATAGCCAATATCTGTAGCTTGCTGCTGTACGCTCCTTGCCGAAGCCAAGCAAAAATCGTGGAATTGCCTACTATCCAGGTACGGCGGACAAGCGATGCGGCAGAGCAAACCCGTTAGAATATCAGTGGCACCTTTCATACCTATAAAACGCAAATCTAGCGCTGCAATGCCACTGTTCCAGCAGGAATTGATAATACGGATCTGCCGTTGTAATGCCTCCAGATAGTGTTCTTGAACACCTGCGTTCGATCTAGGTTTGCTAGGTGGAGATGACAGCCAGAAGCCAAGCAGTGCATCTGTCCCTCTCTTATCAGGAGACGTAAGAAACCTAATGAAAGGATGTTTCTCTGTTATCACTGTGTGCTCCTTTTAGATCGCACGAACACGACGCTTCGATTGATATCCTTGTGCAGGAGGGGTAATTTTGTCAGCATCCAAGCCGCATTGTTTAACAGCGTCGTGCACACTGTCGTCAGTAGCACGTTCCAGTAGCATCACATCATCTAGTTCAAAATCTGTTAAGTTTTTTGAACGTAGGTAGACAAAAAAATCCCGTTCAGTAAGCCAGTGTATGGCTGAGCGGATTGCGAGTAAAATGAAGGGTAGCCAGAAGAAAACACCTGTCAGGCAAGAGAGTTTTGACGCAGAGGAATTAGCAGCCCCCGTGTAGCTAGAAGCAGAGCTTCCTGCAGTAATCGAAGGAATTACTAAGCCAGCCAGTACCCATAACACAAATAGTACCACGCGAATAGAACTGATAGCTGGTATAACGTTGGTAGAACGAGATAGGTAAAGATCTTGTCCAGCCGGGGCAATATAAATAAAGACTGTTGTGACGCCACGCTGAACTTTTAGGTATTCCCTTTCTTCCATGGGAGTAACGCCTTGTATATTGACGCCACGCTCCTTTAAATGTTCAACACTTGTTCGCAAATTCGTTATGAACCGTTGACGTAATAGCTCCAGTGTGGTAGACAAGACTGCCCCGGCACGAGTAGCATCACCGGGGAGTAGCCATGCATGGTGCGTAATCAAGGTGCCATACCCGGCAAAAGCACGCCGGATGGAAACTTGGCCAGCACCAGAGACCAATGTGCCCATCTGTGCAGGCGACTGCGAGGTTGTCACACCTACCGATGCTGGAGCACCGGGACCATAAGCGCCAGCCTGCGATCCAGAACCACCGGAACCAGAAGAGCTAGACTGTGGTCCAAAACCACCAGCGCCATAAGCGCCATAAGCGCCAGCCTGCGATCCAAAACCACCAGGACCAGAAGAGCTAGACTGCGATCCAGCACCACCAAGACTAGAAGAGCTAAACTGTGATCCAGACCCACTAGGACCAGACTGTGGATAAAGGCTTCCTGTAGGAGCATTGCCTGATGGCGAGAAGGCACTAGAAGCTGCGGACTGTCCTAATCGATTCCCACAACGGAGACAAAATTCAGAGTCATCAGAATTGTCATATGAGCACTGAGGACAACGAAGTGCCATGTAGACCTCCTTTTCTACTTCAAGCACAATCATACAAAGGATATAGGTAACTGTTCGGGTACTTGAGTGGTTATCTATAATGATGCAAACCAAATATACCATAAAGATATAGAAAAGTAAATTAAAATATATAAAAATAAATTCTCATCATTCGCGTAACAAGATAGACACAAGAGGTAGAAACTAAAATGTCAGATGCCTTTTAGCATAGAACTAGTGTTTGCAGGTTTATTTGGTGGGACCATAGGTAATGAAATATTTATCCTTACCAGGGCAATGGTAGGATTATTTATTATGATATCAATAATTATATCTTATTTCGGATATAATTGTTTTAGTGGGCGGAAAAACTATATTGGCCGATAAGGGAGTTCTACAAAAAATGTAGTGCCTTTCTCTTCAGATGACTCTACCCATATATGCCCACTATGTCCCTCAACAATCTCTTTGCATATCGGAAGACCAAGACCCCATCCCTGCTCATTACTCGGGAGACGATAAAACGGCTCAAAAATATGTGCCTGATGTTCCTGAGGGATGATTGAGCCATCGTTATGAACTTGAAGTGCCACATAGGTTTGATTCTCTCTAGCGCAGACCTGTATAAGCATATTTTCTGGTGAATACTTCACAGCGTTTGTAACGAGATTGATAATCACTTGAGTAAGTCGTCTGCCATCCGCCTGAAGAAGAATAGGATCGGAAGGTATCTCTAGATCGATACTGCGCCCCGAAAGAGCCTGCTGATCCTCAACAACTTTTCGGCAGAGGCTTCCAAGATCACACTGAGCAAATTGCAATGAGAGTTTTCCTGAGTCGATACTACCCAGATCAAGAAGATCATTCACTAATGTATGCAAACGATGGGTTTCTGCTTCGATCTTTTCCAGATGCATAGACAAAGAGGGGCGTTCAGGGGCTGTTTGCGATCTGGTAGAGCGGCGCAAGGCAAGCTGCGCTTGAGCTCGTATCGCAGTAATCGGGGTTTTTAACTCATGTGATGCTAATGAAAGAAATAGACTTTTAAAGCGGTTAGCTCTATCAAGTTCCCGTGCTTCTGCTTCTGCTTCTTGTTTAGCTTTAAGAAGATGGCGACGGCGAGACTCACTTTGGATTGTGAGAAAAGCTATCACCAATTGTACAAGTATAAAGGGGCCAAATGTTATCATATCGTCCCATCCCTCAATGATGAACACTTGGAACGGAGAAACAATAAAGATATCAATGGCGATGTATTCAAGCACAATAGCAAACAGCACAGTGCTAGTCCCCCAAAGCAGGGCAATGACAGCGGTTACAAATACAAACGGTTGTCCAAGGAAATACGGTACTGAAGCAAAAGTTTTGAGCATATAGCTTAAAACTACTGCCAGACTGACGAGGAGTATGCTAGCTGGATACCCAATAAAATGAGAACGCCACCAGGAGAGTTGTACAGCAGAGGAGCGATCGGTTTTCCTTCTCCGAAGTATTCTGGAAAGTTGTTCTTGGGGATGCCGCCCTCTTGCTGGCACCTGCAGAGAGATCTGTGGGCTCATATGCCTTCTTTGCCAATCTGTAAGATTATCGCTCATTATATTCTCCTCTCTCATTTATAACAGGAGTTTTCCAGCTATAAACGAGGAAATGGATGTGTTATACGCTTCGCAGTAAGGAAGAGTTTTGTCAATGTGAAAATTATGATGAGACTTTTTGTAAAACCATCAAAATTCTCTACATAATAACTATACTATAAAAATGAGAATTTGTAATAGAAAAAAAGAAGTGTAAAATGCATGAAGAGTCTCGTATACAAGATCCGCTAGTGTCTCTAGCGAGCTAGGTGATCCAATTTTCTCTCTAATCTTGTCATTCATATAGCCATATGCTCTAGAGCGAGGCTTTTAACTGCTGCAGGAACTGGCACGAACATAATAGAGCACTTACCAGTTCAGATTCACACCCTGCAGGACCGACACAGGGTAGAAGATTCTAAGCAAGAAACAGTGCATCCGTTAGATATTTCGCGGCATCATTATAATAACAATAGAAGATAATGTGCAAGAAACGAGAAGCATAAGAATGACACAGCTCAGCATGTTTCATTCCGGAGCACGTTCACATTCCTCATCACGCCGCCGTGAGGGAAAAGCTGAACAATCCGAATATTAGGCAATCCTTTTATTTGGACGTGATGAGAGCAGTGCTTCGACGTTGGGGAAGTGGCAATCGAAAGGGAAAGAGCCAGAGGTCTTTAATGTGGCAACTTCACAAGCCACTCAGATAAACAGACATACATAAATCCAACCCTTTTATCCACCATCTGGTGGAACAAAAATCTAACACTTCCTTACTATACTAATGCTGTAAGACCTTGTTCGTAAAATCGACAAAGGGATAGCAACTATTTGCGCATGTGACAGCAATAGAAAGGGGGACCTAAATTTGTGAGCATCTTCCTGTGCAGAGCAGACTGTCTGTTGCTCCGACCAGAGAACTAGAAGAGACATACAGAATTGCCAGCATATGGGTTGTCAAAATACCATTATCGTTGTTCGTGTTATGTGGGGAGGTCGAAAACTGGCATGCCCCGATCGCATACTAGTATCTAAAATGGAGTGAAGAAATGATGGAAGCTGAAGAACTGTTGACTGTTCGTGAAGTCGCACGCCGCCTGCGTGTTGATGATACCACTGTACGCCGCTGGATCAAACATGGAACGCTAGAAGCCGTTTCCCTGCCACATGTGGGCAAGCGACAAGCCTACCGCGTACGTCGCCGTACGATTGAGAGTCTGCTCAATCAACCCAGTATGCCCTCCTAAAAAAGGGCAAGGGAAAGGCATCTCTATACTCCGATTAACCCAGCGAGGCTAGAGGCAATAGGAACTTTGTCAATCAGAGCAGAGAAAGCCCGCGCGAAAAAAGATTCTCGCGCGGGCTTCGCTGTGCTAGCGAGACCCCAGAGAGATACGCAACTTGGAACAGGCACGATAGTAGTACGTCTTAGCAGTTGTCATCGGCATCTCTAACACCTGACCAATTTCCGAAAAGCTATACTGGTGAATATAGCGCAGGAGTACCACCGAGCGGAATTTCGTAGGTAAGGACTGTATGGCACACATGAGCCTACATTGCAACTCATTGAACTCTGCCACTTCATCTGGCAATGGATGCAAATCTGGCAATGTTGCTAGCGGTGATATATCATCCTCTTCCGCCTGCCATTCCAGAGCCGAGAAAAGCGTCACGCGCCGTCTGCGGCGTTTGCGCAACTCATCGCGACAGCTATTTTGAGCCACGCGTAATAACCACGGCTTTAACTGATCACCGGTCAACAGTTTTGGAAGAGAAATATAGAGCTGGAGAAAGACGTGCTGTACTACATCGCATGCCTGGTCATATTCCCCTAGGTAATGATAGACAAAACGATACAATAACGAATGATACCGATCCATCAGTATTGCAAAGGCATCATGATTGCCACCTAACACTTGCTGTACAAGGATACTGTCAGAGGCCTCTCTCAGGCATGGAGAAACACATGTCAATTTTTGCATGAACAATACCTTCCTGAACGGATCGTGCATCTACTCTACTGCTTGCCACGTTGCAATACTCAAAAGTGTAGCGGATAGCTGAGGGGATTGTCATCCACCAAAGGGACGATTCATGAGATGAGAAGGCATGAGAAGGCGTGAGAAGGCATGGATAGTATCAATGAGCCACAGGCCAGACATGCACAGTCTCATCGCTTGCAGATGCCAGACTCTGCCCATTGGGCGACCAAGCCACAGTCCGTACCCAGGAGGTATGCCCCATATACGTTTTTATGGGATCTTCAGCAAAAACAGACCAGATCTGGACAGTAGTATCATCGCCACTAGAGGCTATCAAGAGGCCATCGGGTGACCAGGCCACAGCTTTGATAGCATATGTATGACCACGGTAGATACGAATGGTGTTGCCCGTCCGCACCGACCAGATGTGTGCCGTCGTGTCCTGTCCAGCAGAGACGATAGCAGTACCATCAGGTGACCAAGCGACAGCATAAACGGGTCCTGCATGTGCTCGATATATGATGAGGTTGTTCCCATTGAATGCATCCCACGCCTGTACAGTACCATCAAAACTGCCCGAGGCGATGCGTGCTGCAGCTGGTGACCAAGGAGCAGCGAAGATACGGTGCTGGGTATGATGTGTGAAAAGAAGTTTGCCAGTCATAGCCTCCCACACCTGTACGCTGCTATCCCCGTATTCCCCACCTGACGTGATATAGTGACCATCTGGCGACCAGCAGAGGCTACGAACAAAGCGCACATGGCCATAGTATGTGAATAAAACTTTGCCGCTATCGGCACGCCATACATGGATAATACCTGCCGTACAGCCAGAAGCAATGTATTGTCCATCAGGGGACCAAGCCACGGAAAGCAGACAATCGGAGTGACCATCAAACGTGAGCAGGCATTTTCCTGTCGAGGGTTCCCATACTCGTACAGTCCTGTCGCGACCTGCTGAAGCTATCAGATCTCCATGAGGCGACCAGGCCACGGCAAAAATCTTATCGCTATGCCCGGTGTAATAATTCATTTCCCTTGACACTTGCCTGTTTAGTGTTCCTTAGGTCCCTCAGTCAACAAATTGATGGCATGTGGCAATACTGGTAGGACATACTCGAGGCACTCTTTTACCGCTTTGGGGCTCCCTGGCAGGTTGATGATAAGGGTACGACCCCGCATGCCTGCTACACCACGTGAGAGCATTGCCATAGCTGTATACTGTAGACTGATGGAACGCAGTGCCTCCGCAATGCCCGGAGCCTCACGTTCAATTACTGCTTTTGTCGCTTCAGGAGTAACATCGCGCGGAGCCAGCCCGGTA
>WNFI01679962.1_pt1 | contig 10574 bp, 9 predicted proteins | sample 5400471 | NCBI WGS metagenome assembly WNFI01 (sample SAMN13153348, study PRJNA577476) | soil metagenome | isolation source: 100 cm saprolite on Douglas fir-dominated hillslope | place: USA:California | collected 2013-09-17 | reverse complement strand
CCTCGCGCAGGCGGCCGACGGGCTCGCCAAGGCCCACGCGTCCGGGATCGTACACCGCGACCTGAAGCCGGGCAACATCATGGTGTCGAAGGACGGCTACGCAAAGGTCCTCGATTTCGGACTCGCGAAGCTCGTCGAGAAGGACGCGGCCCCCGATGCGACGATCGACGTCGCCACGAAGCAGGCGCTGACCGTCGAAGGCATGATCGTCGGCACGATCGGCTACATGGCGCCTGAACAGATCCTCGGACGCCCGGTCGATCACCGGTCCGACATTTTTTCGTTCGGCTGCATTCTCTACGAAGCCATTACCCGCCAGCGTCCGTTCACCGCCGACTCCCAGTTCGAGGCGCTGCAGAAGATCATCCACGAACACCCGGCGCCCATGGAGTCGGTCGTGGCCGACGTCCCGCTGGAGCTGCGTCAGCTGGTGGGGCGGTGTCTCGCCAAAAGCCCGGACGAACGCGTTCCCTCGATGAAGGACGTCTCGTCGGATCTCCGCCGGATCTCGGGATCGTACGAAGTCCTGGCGCGATCGGCCGCCGGCGTCCCCGACGCAACCCTGTTCTACCCAGGCGCCTCGGGCGCGACCGTTCGCGCTGGGCAAGGGGGGCGGGTTGAGCGACGAGGCGTTCAACCGCATGAAGATCACGCCGGTGCTCAGCAACGAGCTTCTGCAGAACATCGCGGTCTCTCCGGACGGCCGGTACGCGGCGTATGTCTCACTCGCGAATACGCAGTACCAGTTGCAGGTCCGGCAGATTAACACTGGCGCCGACATCCCCATTCTCAGGCCGCAGGTGGAGCCGATCACGGACTTGACGTTCTCGCCCGACGGGGACCACCTGTGGTACGTCGTTCGCGAGAGTGGGAACGCGCTTTACAGCTCGATGTTCGAGGTGCCGTCTCTCGGCGGCGCGGCGAAGAAGGCCGTGAGCGATGCGGACACGGCGCCGACCTTCTCACCCGACGGGAAGTCGATCGCGTTCATGCGAGGCTTGCCCGACGAGAAGAAGACCTTGCTGATCGTCCACGCCCTGGAGGGTGGCAGCGACACGACCGTCGCCGCGGTGGTCAGCGAACAGGATGGCGTGATCGACAAGCCGCGCTGGTCGCCGGACGGGAAAAAAATCGCGGTCGTATCGATCGAGGACCCTACGCATCCCAACGTTGTCGTCTACGACGTCACGAGCGGCAAGGCGCAGCGGGTCGGCAGCTGGGACGGCACCGCCATCGACAGCGCAGCGTGGATGGGCGCGGACGGCCTCGTGTTCGCGGGCGCTCCATCACCCGGCGCCTCGGTTCAGTTGTGGTACCTCTCGTATCCCGGCGGAGAGCGCCGGCGCCTGAGCAACGACAACTCGTCGTACCAGCACGTCAGCATATCGACCGACGGCAAGACCATCGCGGCGCGCCGATCGCAGCGGCTGTCCGAGATCTGGCAGGTGCCGAGCGACGGCTCCAGGGAGATGACGCAGGTCACGACCGGCAAGGAGAACCTGAGCAACATCACGGCGGCCCCTGACGGCACGATTCTGTTCGTCGCTCCGCAGGAAGAGGCGATGGCCCTCTGGGGCGCGAAGCCGGGTCCAAGCAGCTGACGAACGGCACGGGCGAGAACCTGGTGGGTGTGACGCCCGATGGCAAATACATCCTGTACAACACGCCCCGGGTCCTTCGGACGCTTATGGTGCTCGGGAGCGACGGCTCGGGCTCGCCCAAACAGCTCGCGACCGATTTCATCGACGGGTTGATCTTCTCGAAGGACGGCAAGCTGGTGTCGTACAACCATCTCGATGCCACCAAGAAGCCGGTGCAATCCGTTCGCGCCGTCCTGTCTTTTGACGATGGGAAGACGATCGCCACGATTCCAGCACGCGCCAACGCCCAGTTCACGCCCGACGGGACCGCATTCAGCTTCGGCCAGGCGGCGTCGCCGCCGGGCCTGCCGGCCATCATGAAGGTGCCGATCGCGGGAGGTACGCCGGAAAAGCTTCTCGACATGCCGGATTCACGCATCGACGCACACCGCTGGATCGACGACAAGACGCTCGTCGTCGCGGCGCGATCGACGACACGTCCCGCGTCGAACCTCTGGCGCTGGTCGGTGGGATCGCCAAAGCCGACACAGATCACGAACTTTCCGTCCGGCGTGCTCTCGGAGGTGTCGCCGTCCCAGGACGGGCGGACGATTTACTTCACGGCGGGCTCTCTCAATCGGGACATCATCAAGATCACGGGTCTCAAATAGAAAGATATGCGCACAGTCACCCGCTCCATCGCTCTCATCACGGTGCTGCTCACGTCGCCGGCACTGCTCGCGCAGCCTCCCGCGACGAAGGCCGACGGCAAGTTCGCGCTCACCGTGGACAGCATCATGCGCGGACCCGATCTGGTCGGCTATCCCCCCGACAGCCTCCGCTGGTCCGCCGACTCGCAGAAGCTGTACTTCGACTGGCGCAAGCCCGGCGAAGAGGACGCGTCGACCTATGCTGTGGGTCGTGATGGCGGCGCGCCCACGAAACTGACGGACGAGCAAAAAAAGAACCACCGCCGTGACCTACGTGCGCGACGGCAACCTCTTCATCACGCCCGTGGACGCCGCGGGCGGCACCGGCGTCCAGCAGTTGACCGACGTCGGCCCGAAGAAGGTCGAACCGCGGCTGACCGACAGCCAGAAGTTCATGCGCGACGAGGAAGAGAAGCTGCTCGAAGCCGTGAGGGAGCAGAAGGACAAGAAGAAGAAGGCGGAAGAGAAAGACGACAAGGACAAGGTGCCGGCGCTGGAGCTGCAGGATCGCCAGGCCGCGGTCGATCTGATGCTGTCGCCGGACGACACGCACGTGTTCGTCCTCGTCTCGGAGCGCCCCGCCGCCGCCCGCACCGTCATCGTCCCGAACTATGTGAACGAGACGGGTTACACCGAGGACATTTCGGGCCGGACGGCCGTCGGCGACGCGCAGAACCGGACGCTGCTCGCCATTTTGAACCTCAAGACCGGCAAGACCGCGTGGGCGGACGGCAGCTTCGCCCCGCCCGTCGACGACCCCACTCCTGCCACGACCGTGCCCGGCGCGCCGGCCCCGGACAAGGTCGAGGGGCCCGCCCCGAGCAAAGTCGAGGGGCCGCGTAAGAAGGCCGAGCGCGAGATCCGCTGGTCGATGCCCGACGTTTCTGACGATGGGAAGCTGGTGGTCGCGGGCGCGCGTGCCGCCGACAACAAGGATCGCTGGTACGTCGCGCTGGATGCCGAGACCGGCAGGACGCGCGTCGTCGACGCGCTGCATGACGAGGCGTGGATCCGGGAGGCGGGCGCCGGCTTCGGTTCGCCGGGCGTGGAGTTCCTGCCGGATAACCACCGCGTGTGGTTCCTCTCCGAGCGCGACGGCTGGATGCACCTCTACACGCTGGACGTGGCGGACACGTCAGCGAAGCCGAAGCAAGTGACGTCCGGCAAGTGGGAGATCACCAACGCATCGCTCGCGCGCGCCGGGAAGAAGTTCTACATCACCAGCACCGAGGAGCATCCTGGTGAGCGCCACCTGTACACCGTCCCGCTCGAGGGGGGCGCGCGGACGAAGGTGACGTCGATGATCGGGTCCAACATCGCGGAAGTCTCGCCGGACGAGTCGATACTGGGCTTCGTCCATTCCTACAGCACGAAACCGCCGGAGGTGTTCCTTGCGGCCAACAAGCCGGCGGCCCCCGCCACGCAGGTGACGACGACCCCGACGGCGGAATGGCGCGCGTTCAACTGGATCGATCCGAAGGTCATCACGTTCAAGGCGCGGGACGGGGTCGACGTCTACGCGCGGCTGTTTACGCCGGAGATGATCGGCGCGAAGCGCGATCCGTCGCACCCCGGGGTCGTGTTCGTCCACGGCGCGGGTTACGCGCAGAACGCGCACAAGTACTGGCCGAGCTACTTCCGCGAGTACATGTTCCACAACCTGCTTGCGTCGCGCGGGTATGTCGTACTGGACGTCGACTACCGTGCGAGCTCAGGCTACGGCCGCGACTGGCGGACGGCGATCTACCGCCACATGGGCGGCAAGGACCTCGACGACATCGTCGACGGGGCGAAGTACATCGTCGCGAAGGAGCAGGTCAGTCCGAAGCGCGTGGGCCTCTACGGCGGCAGCTACGGCGGCTTCATCACGCTGATGGCCATGTTCACGACGCCCGACGTGTTCTCGGCGGGCGCGGCGCTCCGGCCCGTGACGGACTGGGCGCACTACAACCACGGCTACACCTCGAACATTCTGAATGTGCCGCAGAAGGACGCCGAGGCGTACCGCAGGAGCTCGCCGATCTATTTCGCCGAGGGGCTGAAAGGGGCGCTCCTCATCTGCCACGGCATGGTCGATACGAACGTGCTGTTCCAGGACTCGGTGCGCCTGGCGCAGCGGTTGATCGAGCTGCGGAAGGACAACTGGGAGCTCGCCCCCTATCCGGTCGAAAACCACGGCTTCGAGCGTGCCTCGAGCTGGGCCGACGAATACAAGCGAATCCTGAAGCTCTTCGAGGACAATCTTCGGACAGGCGTCGCCAAGAACGTGAAGACGACGCTATAGCACATTTCACATTTCCACATTTCCACATTTCCACATTTCCACATTTCCAAATCACACATGACACAGACCGAGGTTCTCGATCTCTTCCGCCATTCCGGCGCGCTCCTGGAAGGGCATTTCCGCTTATCGTCCGGGCTGCACAGCGACCGTTACCTGCAAAGCGCGCTCGTGCTGCAGCATCCGGACTTTGGCGAGCAGATGGGGCGGGCGCTCGCCGCGCGGCTGGAACATCTCCAGCCGACGGCGATCCTGTCGCCGGCGCTCGGGGGCATCGTCATCGGGCAGGAGGTGGGACGCGCGATGCACATCCGCGCGCTGTTCGCCGAGCGCCAGGGCGGGAAGCTGATGCTCCGGCGCGGCTTTACGCTCGCCCCCAACGATCGCGTGGTCGTCGTCGAGGACGTCATCACGACCGGCGGGTCGACGCGCGAGACGATTGCGGTGGCGGAGGAGTCCGGCGCGAGCGTGCTCGGCGCGGCCGCGATCATCGATCGCGGGGCCGATCCCGGCCGGCTCAACCTTCCGCTGCAGGCGCTCGTCCGCATGGAGGTGCCCGCCTATCCGCCCGAATCGTGCCCGCTGTGCGCCAAGGGCATCCCGGTGACCAAACCGGGGAGCCGCACGTAACCTAATGTCCAATGCCGAATGCCGAATGCCAAAAGTGTGAGAACGATCAAACTCGTCGTGCAATACGACGGCAGCGACTACGTGGGGTGGCAGCGGCAGGGGAAGGGCGTGTCGGTGCAGGGGTTGATGGAAGAGGCGCTCGCGAAGATCGACGGCGCGCCGGTGACGCTCCACGGCGCGGGCCGCACCGACGCCGGCGTCCACGCGGTCGGACAGGTGGCGAGCGCGCGCGTGACGACGCCGATCGAAGACTGGCAGCTCGTGCGCGCGTTGAACGCCCACTTGCCCGAGGCGATCCGCGTCACCGAGCTCACGACCGTTCCGGACGATTTTCACGCGCGCTTCAGCGCGACGGCCAAGACCTACGAGTACCGGATCTGGAACGGACGCACCGTGCCGCCGTTCATCCGCCAATACGCCTGGCACGTCATGGAGCCGCTCGACCTGCCGCTGATGCTGGACGCCTCGCACGCGATCCCGGGCGAGCACGATTTCGCCGCGTTTCGGAGCGCCCGGAGCCTCAACCACACGACCGTGCGGCAGATCACGAGCGCCACGTGGCGGCGGGGTGACGACCGCACGCTGATCTTCGAGATCGACGGCAAGGGATTTCTTCGTTACATGGTGCGAAGCCTGGTCGGGACGCTGGTCGAGATCGGCCGGGGACACCGGCCGGCGCAGGATATTGCCCGGTTGCTCACGGAGCCGGACCGGGCACAGGCCGGGAGGACGGCCCCGGCCCGCGGCCTCTTCCTGATGAAGGTCGAGTATTGAATTGTTATGATGGACGTTTAGTCCCATGAGCCTAGAAGAGGTCCTCGCGTCGGTGACACCCGGCTCGGCCGAAGAGGCGCTGGCCCGACAGCTCAACTTCGATCGGTTGCCCGCGCACATCGCCGTCATCATGGACGGCAACGGCCGCTGGGCGGCGCAGCGTCATCTGCCGAGAGTGGAAGGGCACCGCGCCGGCATCGACTCGGTCCGCGACGTCGTCGAAGGATCCGCCCGGCTCGGCATCAAGGTGCTGACGCTCTACGCGTTTTCGGTCGAGAACTGGAAGCGCCCGGCGGCCGAGGTGTCGACGCTCATGATGCTGCTGAAGCGGTATCTGCGCTCGGAGCTCAACACGCTGCTGCGCAACGACATCAGGTTCCGGGTCGTCGGCCGCATGGAGGATCTCGCGCCCGACGTCCAGCGGGAGCTGCGGGACGCCGAGGCGCGGACCGCGGCCAACAGCGGCATGCAGTTCAACATCGCGCTGAACTACGGCGGCCGCGCCGAGATCGTCGAGGCCGCGCGGCGGATCCTGGTCGAGGGGGTGCCGCCCGATCAGGTGGACGAGGCGCGCTTCGCGTCGTATCTCTATACCGCCGGCCAGCCCGACCCCGACCTGCTCATCCGCACCAGCGGCGAGATGCGCGTGAGCAATTTCCTGCTCTGGCAGATCGCGTACGCGGAGATCTGGGTGACGGACACGCTCTGGCCGGATTTCCGGCAGCGGCACCTGCTCGAGGCGGTCGTCGCGTATCAGAAGCGCGATCGCCGCTACGGGGGCATCAACCAGCCGGCGGTTGCGGGGCGTTGACCCGCGTCCTCTCGGCGCTCGTCCTGCTGTCGCTCGTCATCGGCACCGTGTGGTTCCTGCCGCCGGTGGCGACCCTCGCCCTGGCATCCGTCGCCGCGCTCCTGGCCTTCGTCGAATACGCCGCGATCGCCGCGGCGCTCGGCACGCACGTGCCGCGCGTGTTGACCGGAGTCTCGGTGCTCGCGGCGTGCGTCGCTGTCGGCATCGGCAGCGGCGCGGCCGACATCGTGTTGACGACGAGCGTCATCGCGATCGGCGCGCTCGCCGTGGCGTCGGGGCGGCCCGGTCCGGCGATCCTGCGTGATGCCGCCGCGTCCGCACTGCCCGTGGCTTACATCGGCCTGCCCCTTGGCGCGCTGGCCGCCGTGCGCGCGATCAGCGGTCGCGAAGCCGTCGTGCTCCTGATGGCGGTGATCGTCGTCAGCGACTCGGCGCAGTACTACACCGGGCGCGCCTTTGGCCGGCGCCCCCTGGCGCCCTCGATCAGCCCGAAGAAGACGGTGGAGGGTGCGATAGGCGGGTTGGTGTTCGGCACGCTTGCGATGGCCGCCGGGGCAAGATGGGTTTTTCCGTCGCCTCTCTGGACACTGGCGCTGCTGGGCGCCGTGATTTCACTGCTTGGGATCGTCGGGGATCTCTTCGAATCGTTGTTGAAGCGCAGCGCCGGTGTGAAGGACTCATCGCACTTGATTCCAGGTCACGGGGGCGTGTTGGATCGGATCGATAGCTGGTTGTTCGCTGCACCGGTGTATTACGTATTTGTCCGGTTCATCGCATGATGGCGGGACCGCACACGGCGAACGGCAGACTGCGAACGTCCCGATGAAGGGGATTGCGATTCTCGGCTCGACCGGATCGATCGGCCAGAGCGCGTTGGCGGTGGTCGACGCGCACCCAAAGGCGCTGCGCGTCGTGGGGCTTGCCGCGGGCGGCAACGCCGCGCGCCTCGCAGAACAAGTGAAGAAGTATCAGCCGTCGCGGTCGGCGCTGGCGGCCGACAGCGGGCCCGACGGGCTGATCGAGATCGCGACGCATCCCGAGGCCGACCTCGTCCTGTTTGCGTCGGCCGGTACCGCCGCGCTCGATGCGGTCCTGGCCGCGATTGAAGCGGGCAAGACGATCGCGCTCGCGAACAAGGAGATCCTCGTCATGGCGGGATCGGTGGTGATGGCGGCGGCGAAGCGCCGCGGCGTCGCCGTCCTGCCGGTCGACAGCGAGCACAACGCGATTCACCAGTGCCTGCACGGCCGCCGCCCCTCGGAAATCAAGCGGCTGATCCTGACGGCGTCGGGCGGCCCGTTCCGCGGCCTTGCGGCGGCCGACCTCGCGGGCGTGAGCGCGGCCGACGCGCTCTGCCATCCCACGTGGCGCATGGGACCGAAGATCACGATCGATTCCGCGACGCTGATGAACAAAGGGCTCGAGGTCATCGAGGCGCGCTGGCTGTTCGACGTGCCCGCCGACCGCATCGAAGTGCTCGTCCATCCGCAATCGATCGTTCATTCGATGGTGGAGCTCGTCGACGGATCTGTAATCGCGCAACTCGGCGTCACCGATATGCGTCTACCCATCCAGTATGCGTTCTCGTACCCGGACCGGTGGGGCGCCTTCCTGCCGTCGCTCGACTTGGCGCGGGAGGGGCGCCTCGAGTTCGAGCCGCCGGATACGGATCGCTTCCCGTGCCTCTTGCTGGCCTTCCGGGCGCTGCGGGGATCCGAAGGGCTCTCGATCGTGCTGAACGCCGCGAACGAAGTGGCGGTGTCGGCGTTTCTGGAGGATCGGCTGGGTTTTACGGCTATCGCCGACGTCATCAGGCAGTCGATGGACGCGTTCGAGCAGGCCGGCGCGGCGCCCGTGACCGGCCTCGCCGACGTCCGCGCGATCGACGCCTGGGCGCGCGAGTTTGCGCTGCGCGCGACCACCGGTCTGCAGACGGCGTCTTAGTCTTAGACTTAGAGGAACCTGTGACCACTCTGTTCGCCTTCCTGTTCGTCCTCGGCGTGCTGATTGTCGTCCACGAGCTCGGCCATTTCCTCATGGCGCGCCGGATCGGCGTGCGCGTGCTCACGTTCTCTCTCGGGTTCGGGCCGAAGCTCATCAAGCTCACTCGCGGCGGCACGGAGTACTGCGTGAGCGCGATCCCGCTGGGCGGCTACGTGAAGATGGCGGGCGAGAACCCCGACGACGCGCGCACCGGGGCGCCCGATGAGTTCCTCTCCAAAAGCAAATGGCAGCGCTTCCAGGTCCTGGTCATGGGACCGGTGATGAACCTCCTGCTCGCCGTCGTCGTGATGGCGGTCGTGCTCTATCAGGGCGCTCCGCGCCCCGCGTTCGAGCGCCAGGCGGTCGTCATCGGCGCGTTCGCCGAGAAATCCGCCGCTGCGCAGGCCGGACTCGAGCTCGGCGACCGGATCATCACCGTCGATGGCGACGCCGTCGAGAATTGGGAGCAATACTCGGCCGCCATCGTGCCGAAGGCAAAGCGCGATGTCACGATTGGCTTCGTGCGCGGCGGGCGTCCAGGCCACGTCACCGTGATGCCTGTCGGACAAGGCAAGTACGAGCTCGGAGATCTCGGCATTCAGCCCACCGTGCATCCGGAGGTTGCCGCTGTCAGTAAAGGGCAGCCGGCGGAGCAGGCGGGACTGAAAATCGCCGACGTCGTCATCGCCGTCGACGGCAAGGCCGACTCGACGTACCTGGAGCTGATCGCTGCAATCCGGTCGCATCAGGATCAGCCGCTGCGGCTCACCGTGAAGCGTGGCCAGCAGCGGCAGGACATCAGCGTGACGCCGCGGCAGGTCGGGGACAAGGCGATGGTCGGCGCAGAGTTCAGTTTCTACGAAACCTACACCGTGGAGCCTGGCCCGATCGAGGCGGTGAAGTTGAGCGTCGAGCAGAACTGGGACTGGACGAAGCAGATCGGTCAGACCCTGGGCGGGCTGCTCACGCGAAGCACGTCGATGAAGCAGTTGATGGGACCCGTCGCGATCGCGGATCTGTCCGGCAGCGCGGCAAAGGCGGGGTGGATTCCGCTCTTTACGCTCATGGCGATGATCAGCCTGAATCTGGGCCTGCTGAACCTGATGCCGATTCCGGTCCTCGATGGCGGGCACGTTACGATCCTTGCGCTCGAAGGCCTGGCGCGCCGCGATTTCAGCATGAAGGTGAAAGAGCGGATGCTGGGCGCCGGCTTCGTCCTGCTGCTCCTGCTGATGGTGACGGTCATTTTCAATGACCTCATGCGGCTTCCCTGGGTGGCAAAGCTGGTACAATTGGCTTCTTGACCAGCGCTGTGGCCTTCCTTTTCGTCCTCGGCGTGCTGATTTTCGTGCACGAGCTCGGCCATTTCCTGATGGCCCGGCGCATCGGCGTGCGCGTGCTCACGTTCTCCCTCGGCTTCGGCCCGAAGCTGATCAACATCAAGCGCGGCGACACGGAGTACTGCATCAGCGCGATCCCGCTGGGCGGCTACGTGAAGATGGCCGGCGAGAACCCTGAAGACGCCCGCACCGGCGCTCCCGACGAATTCCTGTCGAAGGGGAAGTGGCAGCGGTTCCAGGTCCTGGTCATGGGCCCGATCATGAACCTGGTGCTCGCCGTGGTCGTGATGGCGGTCGTGCTCTACCAGGGCGCGCAGATGCCCGCGTTCGAGCAGCAGGCCGTCGTGATCGGCGCCTTCTCCGACACGTCCGTCGCCGCAAAGGCCGGCCTGAAGTTCGGCGATCGCGTCGTCACTGTGGACGGGAGGCCCGTCGACACGTGGGACCAGTTCGCCAATGCCATCG
>WNFI01667146.1_pt2 | contig 10575 bp, 9 predicted proteins | sample 5400471 | NCBI WGS metagenome assembly WNFI01 (sample SAMN13153348, study PRJNA577476) | soil metagenome | isolation source: 100 cm saprolite on Douglas fir-dominated hillslope | place: USA:California | collected 2013-09-17 | reverse complement strand
TCGACCACTTATGAAGCCACGGAAGAATCGCCGCCGAGCACCAAAAGCAGATAGCGACCGGTCCCGAATCGATGCTCTCTTCTGTGAATCCGAACAAAACGCATGCAATGAATAGTGCTCCAGCAGCGAAAGAAAAACGGTCCTTCTTTAGGTAAAGGAGACGCACTGCGTAAACGGAAAGCGTGGCACAAAGGGCCAAAAACAAAGCGAAGCTGACAACGCCGCCTCCGGAAAGCACCTCAAAAAACACGGAGTGGGCGGTTCCAAGACCAGGGTTGTACTCCGGACCGTGAATTCTCGAAGCGGAGTAATATCCCAGACCGAACCAGGGAGACTGCTCGAGCGTTACCGCCGTGAGGTGGCGCCACAAGCCGATTCGGTCGCCCAGGGTAGAGACGGTGTCAGGGTCGCGATATTGGCTTAAACTCGGAATCACGCCGCAGGCATACAGGAGCAACAAGAAAGCAAACAAAAAATAAGCGAAGCGACGCAGGGGCTTTATCTCCGGGCGTCTTAAGAGAATAAGCAGGAAGAAGACAAATGCCGCGATGTACGCCGTACGTAAAAGCGATAAAACCAGGAGGCTGAGGAATAAGACAAGCAAGGAGAGTGGTAGAGCCTTCCAAATCTTTCGGACGCCGGTCAACAACAGGATAATCGCCAGCACCGAGACGATTCCGGTTTGGGCGATGCGGTCGCCAAACAGACGAGACGGGTCGGGATTGAATTCAGAGGGCGTCCAAACCAGGTCGGGGACCAAATATGCGCAAATTGCGATTGCAACACACAGCAGTGCATTCCCCCACAACAATGCTTTCAAGGACGTGGCAATCCCGAACCGCTCTGTAAAGATCTGCGCAAACAACATCGAAACGAGTATTTGATAGACCTTGAAAGCCGTGAGGGCCGGCGCCGCCGAAGCGGCAATGGACACCGTCAATCCGAGAATCACTCCAAGACCAAGGATCTGAGGAGGGTGCAAACGCAGCGGCGCGCGCCCCGCTTGAAGCCGCTTGGTCATCTGCAGTAAGACCCAGAGACCGGCAAGCCCCCACACCACGAGATGCAGTTTGACAACCCAATCTATTTCGCCGCGGAGGGAGGCTTCGGGATCGCGAATGCGAAGCTTGGGCGGGCCGGAAAGAATCAGAAGGAAGAGTGTCGCTGCCGTGAAGGTCGCACGTCTGTGAAGGAAGCTTCGAACGATGCCACCTTTCGCTCGCGCGCACACGACGATATTTGCCAGGGAGGGCTGCCTGGACAACCGCCCTGAGCTGGTCTCGAAGCCCTGCGCGAGCGCCGCCTCGGTGTCCGCATTCGCGCATGTCCGAGCGATGCCAGGGGAAGACATGATTCGCGCTGGAAAGCCAAATCTAGAAAGCAAAATCGTACCTCTCGAACTTTCGTTACTGTCCTTCTCCCGCCAAAACCGCAGGAACGGTCTTCAGCAAAATCCTGCAGTCGAGCAACAAGCTCCATTTTTCGATATAGGCAAGATCCAGCATCATGCAAATTTCAAAGCAAGGATTCGTGCGGGCCATGACCTGCCAAAGCCCGGTGACGCCGGGTTTCACGCCGAGGCGCCGGCAATGTTCGGAGCTATATTGAGCACAGTCTTCTACCGGATGAGGTCGCGGGCCAACCAAGCTCATGTCCCCTTTCAGGACGTTCCAAAGTTGCGGCAGTTCGTCGAGACTGTATTTGCGAAGAAACTTGCCGAACCGCGTGACACGAGGATCATCGGCGATCTTGAAGAATGGGCCACGGCGCTGGTTCAGCCGGATCAGGTTTTCTTTCAGCCCGTCCGAGCCAGCGACCATGGTCCGAAATTTGTAGCAATCAAATTCACGGCCACATTTGCCCACACGCAGCGAGCGATAAATCACAGGACCATGCGACCCGAGCTTAACCGCAATGCCGATCACCAGCATCAGCGGCCAGAGGAAAAGCAAAGCAAGGGAGGACACGAATACATCCATGATCCGCTTCAGTACCATCCTCATCCCAATGATGGGCTCCGCTCGCCGTCCAGGGCCATCGCCATCCGCGACACATTGGACGAGTGACCCACAGTCAGTTGTCGGATCATAAATGGTAAACATCCTTGCCTTTGCTAGAGGAGAGCGCTGACCGACAATCGGGACTTTGGAACGGGTTGGGTTGCGTAGCGGCCAAAGCAGTGCCTCTTCTGCGAGTGGATGAGAGGTTCGTCGCTTGACAAGCATAAGAAGTCACCCAGCACGAATTTCCACTCTTAGGGAGCGTGGCACCCTCGCTTTGCTCCTTGAGAAGCGTGGAGCAACACACCACAGTGGGATACGCGACTGGCAATTGAAACATAGAGATAACGAACGAATTCGTCGATAAGGTGGACTCTCCATTTAAAATACCGGTGAAAACCCTATAGGCCTGCGGAAGATCTTTGATAAATTCTTCGTGTCAGCCTTCCTGAGACGCCCAGCGGAGAGAAGATGGTTCCGAGTTCGAGCACGCGGCGGAAGAAGAATAGAAGGCGAGGCGGAAGTTTGATTGTTTCCCTGTGCTTCCTCTATGTCTCTGTTTTGCTAGAGTTTCCAGCATCCGGTTACGCACACACAGGGTCCCAAGAACAACAGAGGGAACCCCTGGGCTCGCTGAGCAGCGTTGGGGAAGTATACGTAAATGATTCCGTGGCGCCGGTCGAATCCACGATTTTCTCGGGTGACAGACTTCGTACGGGTGAGACCGGCACGGCCACGTTTGCCGTAAGCGGGAAGGGTTCACTGAAAATCTTTCCCCGTAGCGAAGTGGTGTTTCCGGGTAACTACCAGTTCACGGCGGATTTGAAGAACGGAACCGTGGTATTGAATTCCGTCAGCGGACCGAGCGGAATCACCTTGCGCGTCCAAAATTTTGTCCTGGTCTCCTCGATTCGACAACAATCGGCGACAACGAGAATTGAGGGGGCCGCAAACGGTTCTTTTGTTGCTTCGTGCTTGGATGGCAGCGTGGGAGTCCTTACTGTGGAGGGGAAGTCCGGACAATTTCTCCAGGCAGGTCAGTCTCTGAGTATTTCTGCCGGAAAAATACTGTCTTCTGTATCCCCTGCTCTGAATACGACGGGACACAATTTCCATTCGGGCTGGCTCTATCTTGGTTTAGGAGGGGCTGCCGCCGCCGCCGCAGCAGCAGGATTGGGTCACGGCGGGGGAAAGCAATCGATCAGTCCATCAGTGCCTTGAGGGAGGCCGCTCGGGGTCCGACCAGGCCGAAAAAGGAATTCTCAATGTCCCTTGTTATGGCTCTTGGCAGTTGCGAGTCGGGGAATGGTATTCTGCCAATTCTCTACTTGCAAGCTAGGCAAGTAAACCCCGCCAAGCCACTGCGCAGATCAACTTATTTCCTGGGTGCTGCCGGATTAGAAAGCCGGAAAACGATATCAATGTCTTCTTCGGTTTCAACCGATCGGCCAGCCAACAAAGTTTCCGTAAAGCGCCACTGCCGAACTGCATTCATGGCCGCTGCCACGAGAATAGGGGGGCCGTTGGCAGACTGCAAGTTCTCCACAGACCCATGACGGTCAATAATAGCGTGCAGCTTAACAGTGCCCTGGATGCCTTGCTGTTTTGCGTCTTCGGGGTAAATAGGCTCGACGCGCGAGAGCAAGTGGCCGAGCTGGAGGCTCGTTCCCTGGCGTTGTTTTTTCGAACTTCCATTGGGTATCCGAAGGGAAGGATAGGGATCGGCAAGGATTGCAACCGCCCCGGCTATGTTCGCCGGAGTCGCCGGCTGGTTTGCCGCTGGCACGGAACTTGTCTTACGCTCGGGTTCAGGGGGCCGAACATCATGTAAAGGAAGCGGCATCAGATTCGCAGGCTGCCCGATTTTGGTTTCCAGCTGCGGAGGTATCGGGGGCGAGCCGGAAGGAGCTGGCTGCTGTGCTTTCTCGACAGGGGAAATGTTGACGTTGGTCGAGACGCGCGGTAACTCGTTTGTTGAGTGGCCGCGCGTGAGCACATTTTCCGCGCGATGGCTCGGAGTTTTGACCGTGATCGCCGGTAAAGATTTTTTCGCAGCATTTGCCGGTCGGGGAGAATGTTTCGGCGACGTATCCAGAATGCTCTCGATAATGCTCTCGATTTTTTCGACAGGCAGAGGCTCGACAACTGAGGTTTGTGCTTGCGTCTTGCTGGCCGGTGGATTGGGAACGCTCGGAGTTGTCGTTACGGGGGGAGGTGTTACCGGTTTCATCGCTTCGCTCAATGCCGGCGTTTTCTGCGTCACGTCAGCCATCATTTCACTCAGAGTATTATGTTGAATATTGGCCCACTTTATGAGCGTCAATGCGATGAATCCGGCCAGAATACCTAGCATAAGAAACGTGTCCCCCCTTCGATGCAGCACTACAGGACTCCCCTGATCACCTGCTAATCTCCATCCAGGTCGAAGAGCCTTTCTGTTTGGCAGCATTCCGGTTCTCGCGTAAGTTCTCGGCGCTGTGATCCGGGGGGCCGCGGTATTTAAGGTGGGGGCAGCGGCAGGAGAGAATACCGAAGCCTCTCCATGTTGATCAATGACCTCACCGGACGTCGAACCTTCGGGGATCATGCTTCCCGGCCGGGGAGCGCTCGGAGTTTTCAATCGTGCGTTTTGTCGCTCGCAAATCCTCTCTATTTGTCTCTGAAGATTACTCGGAGAGGCCTGTGTGGAATCCGCGGCGTCCTCTTGCCTGCACTCCCGAGCCAATTTTGCAACGCGCAGTCGAATTTCTTCGAAGACTCGCTGATAGGTGTTGGGATCCTGGCCATAGGGGTCCTCGATGTCACAATCTTCGACCTTGGAGTATTCATCAAATGCCAGTGTCCGGGGGCGGCCGCTCATGTTGATAACGATATCGACCTGTTCCCAAACTTTGGGCGAGATCCTCTTGGACTCCAGACCTTCCACCCAATATCCGTTTCTCGCGAGCGTTTGCTTGGTCATCTCTGTCACAAAGCCTATCGGCGCCAAGCCTGCGCTGAACGCGTCGATTGTATCGGAAGCATCGACGCGTGCGATTGCCTCTGCCATCGGGCTGCGACAGGCATTCCCTATGCAAATGAACAAGACCCTTTTGCGGCGGTATTTGCTCATCAGGATTTTCTCTCAAACAATTAATTCCTGGCGGTTGGGGCCTCGCGCCTCAAGGTGCGAACTACTCTGGCCAACTACAAAAATGGGCCCTAAAAACCGAATTATGGGCCTGCTCAATACCTCTTTCAATCAGGTAAAAACCTGAAAGAATCTGGAGCCCTGTGTAGCGAAGGGCAAGGAACGCGCTCTTCCGTCGGCCAGTATTTTGCAAATCTATCGATCCCAGACTTGCTGCTACTCTGAGATAAGTCGAACATCATCGATCCACACAGTGCCCGCGATTTGGTTATCCAACTTGTTGCTGACAGACCTGACTACTCTCAGGAGCAGAAGGCGAGTATCAGGGAGGGTGGTGAATTCGGCGTGCTGTTCCGACCAACCTGAGGTACCAACGAGGTTTTCCGATGAGACGAAGATATTGCCCATATCGTAGGCATCACAGGCTTGGAATCTCGGCCCGCTGTCGGTGGTGATATCTTGCACACGCATATGGCCGGAAAATCGGTACCGCGTTTTCGCTTGAACAGGTACGTATTGGAACACATGGCCATAATCGATGTTGCGCGACCCGTCGAATGTAATTCGAAGTGCGCGCACACCTTCAAATACGCCGACGGGGTCCAGACTAACAACGGACCCTTCTATAGGCAGAACACGCCAATCCAATCCCCCATTGAGAATGTCGGACTCGAAGCCGCCGTTTGTAACTAGATTCGAACTAGGCACCATGGATTGTACTTGCGCCGGAAATCGCTGCGCCAAGGCGGACCAGGTCTTTGACAGCTGTCCCAGCTCCCCGTGTTGAATGAGCCCATCGAGATAGGGGAAAGCCTTTCGCAAGTCAAAGGGCAGGCCCAGTTGGAGAATGCGAGCCCAAACCTCTTCTGCGCCGACGATGTCGCCCCTTTCGATCAGGAAATTCAGGTAGTCAAAGAAAACGGGAGGCTGAGGCGGAAGCATTTCCAGAAGTGCGTTTCTGTCGCGCGTCGCGTTCGTTGCGAGCGTGAAGACTCTCCTTCCGGCGGTGCCGTCTTCCAGGAGAACCATTTGTAAGGTGCGAAGCGCCTCCGGAATCTTGCCCGCTCGAACATAAAAATTGGCCAGCCTCCAGTTGATCTCCGGTGAATTGGGAAAGAGGCGCTGAGCGCGCTGGAAAGCGTCAAGGGCATCATTGGAACGTCCTGCCCAATCGTAGCCGGCTCCCAGGTCAGCCCAGAAGTGCGCATCGTGTGGGCTAAGGCGTGTGGCATTCTGATAGAGCAGCACAATTTCATCGGAATTCCCACGATCGGCGTACAAGTGCATGAGGGTTCCCAAGGCGTCGTAATATTCTGGGTTAGCAGGGTCCCACCTTATCGCCGTTTGAACTGCATTCGGTGACCCCTTTCGAAAATACGCAGCAGCCACCGCTCTTCTCACGGCTAGATTGATGAAGAATAACAAGCTCATCAGCAGGAAAATCCGAATCACGAAGGTATGCCAGCGCGCTTCTCTCAAGTCCTCTCACCGCCTAGATCCATGGCGAGAATAGCACTATCCCGCTGCTGACTCTACCAATAGTATCGCGTTGGATTTTCTGCGTCGCTCTGGGCTTCGAGACTTCTGAGAACAGTAATCCGCGTGGAAGAAGTGAATAAGAAATAAGAGTCTCAAAACATGCGGTTGCGGCCTTACATATCAAAACCTAAGAAGAACTGACGATTTGCTACAAGCGAACAGTCGCCTCCATTCCAACCAGCAGCGTTCGGAGCCGGGGGTTATGCAACTTTACATAAACCCAAGAGATGCAGAACACTGTGAATCTCAATTGCTTCCCTGCGAACTCTCAACAGGCCCTGTTTTTCCCAGTTGGTGAGCAGCCGGCTCACGGTAGACGAGGTCATCGCTGTCATCTGCCCAAGCGCCTCTTGCGAGACGTTGATTTCGACATGCCTGTTCACCTTGTGACCAATTTGATCAATTAAACGAACCAGGGCATGAGCCAGACGCGGAGAGGCCATTTCAGTGGCTATCTCACAATAGCGGCGTTCTAGCTCATCTAGATGCCGTACAAGGATGCGCTCTGCATTCCGTTGAAGGATAGGAAAGCGCTCTAAAGCCGCCTCGAAGGTCGCTGCGTCCCAGACAAGTACGTTGCAGTCCTGGAGTGCTTGTGCTGTTGAGGAGTACCTACTCCCAGGCACCAAACCAACCTCGCCAATCACTTCACCAGGAGCCACAAGTCGAAGAATAACTTCCGTGCCACTCTCACCAACCTGCGTTATCTTCGCGCGGCCGTCGGTCAGCAAGAGTGTTTCCGTTATCGGATCGCCCGCCAACAACATCACCTGGCGGCACATGTACACTTTAGGGCGAGCCGTGGATAGGATATCAGTACAGACAGAACTAGGAAGACCCGCAAATAGCTCGTACATTTCCAGCAACGGACTCTGCTGCTTCGGCTCGGTCATAATAGGTCTCCAACGACTGTCTGAAATATTCCGGATGGAACTCCACCCAAATGCTTATTTAGTCTTCGGCGCCGCGAAGAGAGAATCCTCCAGCTTGGGATTCACTACGACGCTCTCGACGGTCATCTTGTGCGATTGCTTAACCCCTTGCACGGTAGTTTCGAGAACGTACGGAACGATCAATCCACTCACGGACTTATAGTCTCGGTAATAAATCTCCACCGGGTGCATCTTGCCATCCATGCGGCGGGGGATACCTTCGATCTTAACCTCCAGAAACGTCTGTGCATCGACCCAGAGGTGCCGCACTTGCCCACCTTTCATAGTGAGCTTCAGCTTATAGGCATCGTGCCCTTCCACCTTCTCCACTCCCTCAAGGTCCACTCGAGTGCCTTTAGTCGAATAATCGACCAGCGGACCGTCCAGGTCTGACTCCATGGAAGTCGCTTTCATTTCATCGGCGGAGAATGGTTCCACCACTCTGCGTCCAAGGAACGGTCGCAGCTTCCAGCCGTTCGCACCGTGGTAGACCTGCACAGCCTTGTCGTTGGCGAACTCTATCTCAAGTCGTGTTTTACGGCCGCCGTGCGGCAAAATGCGCCACCCAGCACAGGATGGGGTGAGGCAGAATGCCGCTCTTTTCGCGAATGGCGCCGCCCGAAAAACAGCTATCTTCCCCCGCCGTACCTCCCCTCCAGGAATGTGGCCCCAGCCCTAACGACGCGGCGTTTGCGACGAAACTCACAGTTCAGAACCTACGAAACTGGCAATAGCTCTCTTGCAAGGGAAACAGCCTTTTCGGCGTGTGACCCGTCATTCAAGCGGGCGAAATCGCGCGTTCCGCCGCCCTTGCCTCCAACTTTTTCCACGACCTGTTTGAGAAGCCGCTCAGGTCCTTGCCGACAGTGATTTGCTGCGCTGACCTCATCGTCCCAGGGCACGGCGGCGAAACCTTGACGCCGGTTCGGCCTAGGATTCGGCGTTGCCCGTTCAATTTCCTGGATTTGTCGTCGGCTGAGTTGAATCGACCGCTATGTTCTTGAGGGCGTGAACGACAGCATCCTTGACGACGACCTCATTCCGGCCGTGGTCGGTGATGGCGTCGTAGAGCAGTTGCGCCGGTCCTGGGTTTAATTCCTTGTTGTATTCATCAGTGATATCGGTGGCCATTTGTTGCAGCATCTTGCTGGATTCGGCACCCAGATCCGTGCCGGTGATCTCGACCTGTTTGCCCATGTATGCCGCGGCGATTCGCTCTGCGAGTTTGTCGGCGGTCTGGTAGTAATATTCCGAGACTTGGCGATGGCCTTCCTCATGTTCGATCACATGTTGGGTTACCCCGATCGGCACCCAGATGTTGATGTTGAGTTGCAGGGTCACGGTGATCTGCGTGATGGCGAGGGTCGCGTGTGTGGCATCCGTTTGTCGAGACTCCCCGCGGACACTGGCGTTGGACAGGAAATCGGAATCGCACTCCGCGCTCTCGCCCGGAGCCAGGGGCGGCATATTGGTTGGCGGCGTGGCCGGGTCAAACGTGCGGTTCGCGATCGCAACCGGCTGCTTGTTGATTGTCGGCACAGGAGCTTCCCTATGCTGCCGCCGCGACGAGAAGCCCCGCCACGTGAGCCAGCCTAAGACAAGCACTCCCAGCAACACGCAAAGCACAATTGAGCCGCGCAAGGGCAATAGCGCCTCCGCATTCCATTTTCCGAATAAGACAGCGCCCGAACCATGAGTTTGTGGGTGGCGGATGACGCGAAAGGTACTCTCATCGAGCCGCCGAACTACCTCCCGATAAGCAGCAGTCTGCGTACTGCGACATGAACTTATCGATTTTTGCGGCGTTGTCGGGGGTGTCTGCGGCGTAAGCGAACGGAATTTGCCAGAGGAGGGATAAAAGAAGAACGCGCAAAATCAATTTTCTCAGGGTTGTCCTCACATTTAGAGGTGGTCTTGCTTCTTGAGGCAAGGGGAATTGTACATCCGGGACGTCGGCAGCGCATCGAGCAATCGGTCAAGGGAGCCTCAGCTCGTGGCTACGAACTCGATGACCATTACTGGAGGAGTGTCCCGGTGATTCCCCCCGGCTCCCAATTTTCCCGCAAACGACATCGTTTGGACCGCACGCCACGACTGCAAACCGCCTCGGGTCGCGACGTTTTTGTCCACGATATCGGAAGCGGAAATCTTGGCTTGCGATAGAGGGCTATCCTCTGCCGCGGCGAGCGAAATGCCCAGCGGCAGCAAAGTGCAAATTACCAATGATTTTCGGAACATGATTGCGTCCTCGCTGCAAAATTTAAAACCAATCCCAGAAAACGATAAGGCCAAATCGATTTACTTTCTTTACGCCACGTGAGGCTTCAGGCGCGCTGCGCCGGCCACGGACCGGCGGAAGGCAAACGCTAATCCACCACAAGTCCGTCTGCTTGAAATTTCCCAATGACCACTCTGACGTGGTCTCCGCGTTTCACTAGTCGGCCTTTGTTGGAGAAAGCCATCCAGTAGGCCTTGCCCGCCTCAGGGGTGCTGCTCTGGCGCAATTGCCCGACCTTCTCGAGCGACGGCACCACCAGCTTGACCCCAGCCCTCGCGTCAATTAGGAAAGGCTCGGACTTCTTATCGTTGAGGGCTTTGGCTTTGTCCGCGTCTAAGACGCGGTAAGTGAATCGAATGACCTCTCCCGACTCCGTCCACTTCACGCTGAGGGAGTCCACTCCCCAAACGAGCTCGTAATACTTCCCTGCCCGTCCCGCGAAGCGGTTTGGCTTATAGCGGCTTGCAGTCTGAGCCGCCGGAGCCTGGGTAGCGGTTTGCGACCCCACTGTTGAAGCCAAGATGCCGCTGGCGAGAACCCCTGTCAGCAGCATTATTTTCGTGCCCCGTAAAGCGTAATGGTCAAGCATCTGTGATTTGTCCTTGAATCGATCCGTACGGTTTCTCGTCGTCGCAAAGGCCGAACATCCAAGTTTGGATGTCCGGCCGGTACGGATAGTTTGTTTCGCCGTGATCG
>WNFI01039517.1_pt1 | contig 10575 bp, 13 predicted proteins | sample 5400471 | NCBI WGS metagenome assembly WNFI01 (sample SAMN13153348, study PRJNA577476) | soil metagenome | isolation source: 100 cm saprolite on Douglas fir-dominated hillslope | place: USA:California | collected 2013-09-17 | reverse complement strand
CGATCCAGAAAGAAACGGACAGGAAGGGAACCGCCGTCCAGGGCGCGCGCACGATAAGCGCGCCCGGCAGGAGCAGGAGGGCAGCGAGAGCCATCAGCCCGGGAGCGTCGGCCAGGACTTCGGGAGGCACGCGTGCGGATTGTATGCCCCGATTCCTGCTCCCCCTCCCTTCGGGTTACGATTCCCGCGTGGCCGATCCTTCTTCCTGGCTTCTGGCCCTCGCGGGAGCGGTCACCGGCATCGTGGGCTCGCTCCTGGGCATAGGCGGTGGGGCCTTCCTCGTCCCCCTCCTGACCCTCTTCTTTTGCATTCCCATCCGGGCCGCCCTCGCGGCCAGCCTCATCTCGGTCATCGCCACCGCCTCTGCCTCCGCCACCGTGAACCTGGATCGGGGCCTGGTCAATCTGCGGCTCGGCCTCGTCCTGGAGGTCGCCACCAGCGTGGGCGGCCTGGCGGGAGGCGTTCTCGCAAGCCGGCTGTCGCCGCCCCAGCTCTTCCTGGCCTTTGCCCTCACCCTCGCCGTCATCGGCGTCCTCGTTGCCCTGCGCTCCAGGCGCCGGAACGTGATCGCGGACCTCGCGGTGGACCCGGGTCGTTTGGGCGGGCGACTCCTAGAAGGGGGAAAGGAGTATGTCTATCGTGTGCGGAGGCTGCCCGTGGCCTTCAGCGCCTCCCTGCTCGCGGGGGCCCTCTCCGGACTGCTGGGGGTGGGCGGCGGGATCATCAAGGTCCCGGTCCTGAACACGTTCTGTGGCATCCCCATCCGCGTGGCCGGTGCCACCAGCGCGCTCATGATCGGCGTAACGGCGGCGGCCTCGGCCTTCATCTACTATGCCCGGGGCGACGTGGTCCTGCCCCTGGCGGCTTCCGTCGCCCTGGGGGCGCTTCCCGCGAGCCTGCTCGGGGCTCGTCTTTCCGACCGGGTGCAGACTCGCTATCTGAAGATCTTGATGGCCCTCCTCCTGCTGGGGGTGTCGATGCGCATGGCGGTGGAGGTCTTGTGACCGGCCGTCCCTGGCTCCTGAACCGGGTCATCGAAGTCGTCCTCACCACGGGCGTGCTCGCGAGCGGAGCTCTGATGCTGGCCGGCCTTGCCCTCGAGCGAACCCCCCTCCTTCAGTGGGGGATCGTGGTCCTCATGGCGACCCCCGTGGCCCGCGTGGTGGTGGTGACCATCGGCCTGGCCCTCGAGCGGGACTGGGCATTCGCGCTGATCTCGCTCTGGATCCTGGGCGTCCTCGCCTCCAGCCTGTACGTGGCTGCCCACGTCGGTCGCCCGCGCTCACAAACGGAAGCCCCCCGCCAAGCATGAGGCCGGCGCCCGTCCGGGCCGTCCTCTTCGACTGGGACGGCACCCTATTGGACTCGGCCGAGGCCAGCTACCGCTGCTACCGAGACCTCTTCGCTTCCCTGGGCATCGACTTCAACCGGGAGCGATTCCAGCAGACTTACTCCCCCGACTGGTACCGCACGTACCGGGCCATGGGCCTTCCCGAGTCGCGCTGGGCCGAGGCCGATGCCCTCTGGCTCGAGCGTTACGCCCGGGAGGAGAGCCGGCTCGTCCCGGGGGCGCGGGAGGCCCTCCTGGCCCTGCGGGGGCCGGCGGTCGTCCTGGGGCTGGTCACCAGCGGGAACCGGCCGCGCGTGAGCCGGGAGCTGGCGGCTCTGGGCCTTGCGGACGTCTTCGGAGCGTTGGTCTGCGCAGACGAGGCAGGCGCGCGCAAGCCGGATCCGGCGCCCCTGCTCCTGGCCTTGGCCCGCCTCCGCGTCCACCCCCGGGAGGCGGCCTACGTGGGCGACAGCCCCGAGGACATCCAGATGGCCCGCGCCGCGAGCGTGTTCGCGGTGGGAATCCCGGGCGGTTTTCCCAACCGAGAGGCCCTGGCCGCGGCCAGCCCCGATCTCCTGACCCCGAGCCTGGGGGAGGCGGTGGAGGCCCTTCTTTCCTGACCGTCCACGTTTGGCGCTCGCGTGCGCCAGGCGATAGCATGAGCGCCGGGAGGTGCGGAACGTGCCCCAGACGCGGCTCGTGCCCATGGTGGACCTCAAGGCCCAACTGGACCGCATCGGGCCCGAGCTGGAGGCGGCCATCGGCAGGGTGCTCGCCAGCGCCCGTTTCGTGGGGGGGGAGGAGTGCGATCTCTTCGAAAAAGAGTTCGCGGCCTACTGCGGGACAACCCACGCTTGCGGGGTGGCCAACGGCACCGACGCCCTGACCCTGGCCCTGCGGGCCTACGGCGTGGGGCCGGGAGACGAGGTGGTGACGGCGGCCAGCACGTTCATCGGCACCGGAGAGGCCATCCTCTTGAACGGGGCGCGCCCGGTCTTCGTGGACGTGGACCCTGAGACCTTCACCATGGACGCGTCCCAGGTGGAGGGGGCCCTGAGCGCCCGGACCAAGGTCATCCTGCCCGTCCACCTCTACGGACACCCCGCGGACATGGAGGCCCTCAATGGGATCGCCCGCCGCCGAGGCCTGCCCGTGCTCGAGGACGCGGCCCAGGCCCACGGAGCGGAGGTGGACGGCCGGCGGGCGGGCAGCCTCGGCCACGCCGCCTGCTTCAGCTTCTATCCGGGCAAGAACCTGGGGGCTCTCGGCGACGCGGGAATGATCACCTCCAGCGACGGCGGCTTCATCGCCCGCGTGCGGCAGCTGGCCAACCACGGCGGGGGCTCGGACAAGTATGACAACGTGGTGCTGGGCACCAACAGCCGGCTGGATGCCCTGCAGGCCGCGGTCCTGCGCGTCAAGCTCCGCCACCTGGCCGGCTGGAACCAGGAACGGCGCGTGCGGGTTCAGGCCTACACCGAAGCCCTGGCCGGCCTACCCTCCGTTCTCCTGCCCAAGGAGCGGGCGGGGGCCCGCTCCGCCTGGCACCTCTACACGATCCGAACCAGCGCGCGCGACGGATTGAAGGCCCACCTCCTCGGGCAGGGCATCGCCGCCGCCGTCCACTACCCGCGCCCCATCCACCTCCAGCCGGCCATGGCCGCGGCGGGAGGCCGGCCGGGCGACCACCCGGTCTCGGAGGCGCTCTCCCGGGGGGTTCTCTCCCTCCCCCTCTACCCCGAGCTGCCGGAGGGCGAAGGGCGTCGCATAGCGGACGAGGTGAGGAGCTTCTGCACGGCCGCGGTCCGAGGCTAAGGAGTCCTGTGCGCCCAACCACTGCCCCCCTGATCCGGACGCTGGCTCTTCTCGGCCTCGGCCTCCTGCCGCGGCCCCTCAGGGCGGAGGACGCGGAGCTGCTTTCCGGAGCCTCGCTCCACCTGGAGGCGGCGCGCTACGCGCCGGCGGACGTCCAGTTCGGCTGGACGGGGTGGATCGGCGCGGGGGCGGAGCTGTTTCGGTACGGCCGGGCGTCGGTTTACTTCAGCGCCGACCTAGAGACGATCCTCGGCAGCGAGAGGCGGGCCTTCGACGCCAACCAGGTCAGCTACCACCTCGAGCCGGGGGTGCGGGCGAGGATCGGCGACCATGAGCTCACCTTCTGTCTGCACCACGTCTCCCGCCACCTCATCGACCGGCTCAAGACGCAACCCGTGGATTGGAACATGCTGCTGGTGCGGGTGGCGGGGCCGCTCCCGGCCCGTTCTCCCGTCCCCGGGCGCTACGTCTTCAGCATCGGGCACACGATGGCGGTGTCGCTCGTCGGCTACCAGTGGGAAGTGGTGGCAGGTGTGCAGGCGGATGTTTTCCGCCGCCCGCGGGGCGGGGCCTACGCCGCGGTCCTGGCCCGGCTGGTCACGACCGACGACTCACCCAGGTTCCCGCGGGGCAACTTCGTCGACTTCACCGCCGAGGGTGGGGGACGCTGGTCGCGCGGGGGCCGCCGACTGGAACTCTTCGCGGCCTTCCAGCACCGCAACGACGTGTTGCTCCTCGTCCCCGGCTCCTGGGACCGGGGCCTCTTCGGTTTCCGGATTGGGCTCGGGGCGGGAGAGGCCCCTCCGGAAATCGATCTTCCGGTGCCGCGAGAGGAAGGAGCCGTGCTCGATGAGGACCGGGCGTGACTCCACCACCTTGACCCCGTTGGCTTCGAGCCGGGGGCGTACCTTCGCCAGCACCTTGCGGAACGCCCCCGCCGGCCCCGCCCCCGGGTCAGGAGGGGCGGGCAGGATGAACACAACCACGGAGCCGCTCAAGTGGAGGTCCCCGGCGGCCTGGTCTCCGCCCCGGGCCCCGCGCGCGAGGACGCCCACGCCCACGAGGGCCAGGGCGAGCCTTCTTCCCGCTGCCCGCGGTCGGGAAATCACCGCGGCCGGCCCGAGCGAATCCGCTCTGCGATCAAGTGGAGTTGGCTTTCCGCCGCCTTGCGCACCTCGAGGTAGCGGGTCTCGGCCACCAGGCGCTGGAGGTATTCCACGTCCGCAGCCCGGGTCATGACCCGCACCAGGATCTGGCCGATGTGCCGGTCCTCGGCGTGGGTCTTGAGCAACTCGGGATCGCGGATCTTCTTGGCCGCCTCCTGGCGAATGAAGAAGTGCCGGTCGCTCCTCACCACGTCCAGGAGCACGTCGTCGTGATCGTGGGACCCGTCCGCGAGGGACTCGATCTCGTAGAGGAGGTCTTCGTCGCTCAGGCCCAACCAGCCCGCGGGCGGTTGCGGGGCCAAGCTAGCCGGACGCCGGCGGTCGGGACCCCCCACTTTAGGCTATCTGCGCCGCTAGGCGACGGAAGTCGTCGACCACAACCTGCAGCCCGCGCCGGGCCTCCGCGGAGATCCGCTGGAAGGTGAGGCCAAAGGTGTTGGTCCCCCCGTTCCCGCTCCGCGCCCACTTGACCACCGCCGGCAGCCGAGAGTGGGACACCCTGCGACCGATCCTCACCTCCAGGACCACGCGCGTGCCGGCCGGCGGCGGGTCCACGTCGCAGGCCACCCGCCCGCCCCGCGGGCTCAGGTCGGTGAGGTAGGCGACGAAACGCCGCCGCCCGCGGACCACCCGACAGGGCGCGACATAGGGCTGAATCCGCGGCGTCCTCCGCTTCTCGGTCATGCGCGCGCCCATGCTCCCTCCGCGAACCCTCGCCATACGCGGCCTAGACGGCCAGCGCGGCCGCGATCCGCTCGCGCACGACCGCGGTGAGTCGGGCGCGCTCCTCATAACTGTACGACGCGGCGTCCTCCGGGTCCAGGACCCGCACCCGCACCGTCCCCGGGCGAATGCGGAAGCTGCCCCGGGGCATGAGACGCTGGGCTCCGAGGATGGCCACGGGCACGATCCGACTGCCGGCGTCGATGGCGACCACGAAACCCCCCTTCTTGAAGTCACCCAGCTCCCCCGTCCGGCTCCGCGTCCCTTCCGGAAAGATGATGAAGTTGCTCCCGGCCTTGAGCGACTCCACCGCCCGGGCGATGGCCCGCTTGGACTGGATCGGGTCCTTCCGGTTGACGTCGATGAAACCCGCGAACTTCAGGCAGTAGTGGACGAAGGGGAAGCGATAGAGCTCTCGCTTGACGACCGCCTTGAACTCCACCGGCAACAGCCCGAAGAGGAGGGCCGCGTCCAGGTGGCTGGTGTGGTTCGGCATCAGGATGGTGTTGCCGGGCGCGTGCAGGTGCTCCGTTCCTTCCAATACGACGCTAATCCCGGCCAGCCGGCAGGAAACCCGCACCGCGAAGCGCGCCAGGCCGTAGAGGAGGCGGGGCGAGCCGGCGAGCCGGGCCAGCGGGTAGCCCAGGAGGCTGGCGAGGATGGCGTAGGGGCCGAGAAGGACGAGGACAAGGACGGTCCGGATCAAGGCGTTTCTGGAGGGCGCGGCCAGACCCGGCCGACGGCGATCAGGATCCGGTCGTGGGGTTCGGAGTCGCCGCCTCTTCCGGAGGCGCCGCCCCGTTCAAGAGGAGCTTCAACTCCTTCCCCATCTTGAAGTAGGGGATCTTCTTGGGTGGAACGTCCACCTTCTCCCCGGTCTTGGGGTTGCGCCCTTTGCGGGGGGCGCGATTCCGGAAGCGGAAGCTTCCGAACCCCCGGATCTCGACCTCTTGTCCGCTCTGGAGAGCGGAAACCACACTCTTGAGGGCGGCCTCGACAATGATGCCGGACTGGACCTGGGTGATGTCGAGGCGTTTCGCCACGATGTTGATCAAGTCGGCCTTGGTCATCGCACTTCTCGACGGTTCAGTCATTCGCAAGAACCCCCGCCTGCTCCCGGAGGAGATGCGAGTAGGCAGTCAAAAGAGACGGCGGATTCTAGCCGGGAAATCCGTCGAAGTCAAGGAACCATTGGGAGATCCGGCTTCGAACGAGCCGGGCCCCCTCCTAGGCGTCCGAGGTGTGTCGGGGGCCGACCGGCTTCTGAGCCGGCTTGACCCGCGGGGTGAAGGTCTTGCTGAGAGCCCGGTCCACCCTCTCCTCCACCGAGGCCGTCGGTTTCTCTTCCACTTCGGCTATCTCGCTGACCAGTAGGAACTTAGCGCGATCCAACATGCGCTTCTCGCGGAACGACAGGCTCTTCTTGCGGGAAAGGTAAGTCAGCCCCTTGAGGACGACCGCCACCTCGTAGAGGCTACCCGTGCGCATCTTGTCCGAGTTCTCCTTGAATCTCCCCTTCCAGTTCGGGTGCTGGTCGATGTTCCCGTCGCCGAGGAGGTTGAAGATCTTGCGCACGTCGGTGGCGGTGATCACGTGCCGTAGGCCCACCCCGTCCGCATTCTGCTGTGGCACCCAGACACGGGAATCGTTCGAGAGGATCCGTAGCTGGTAAAGGCTGATCTTCCCCGCGGGGGTGGGTCGGGTTTGGATGCTCTCGACGACGCCGACACCGTGGTTCGGGTAGATGACCTTCTCACCGACCTGGAAAACCACACTGACCTCTCTTTCTCAGGGTTCGGGTGGGTTGCCTGCGGGCACTCCGATAGGCCGAGTTCATAGTGTACCAAAGCCGGGGGCCGCGGGCAAATCCCATCGGGCGCCCGCAGGCTCGGCGAGCGGTCGCACCCGCGGTCGCTGGGCTCCTTGGGGCGGGCCCAGCGGGCCGGCCCGGAGCCTCCCGCTCTAGCGCATGGCGGTGATGACTTTGCGGCCGCCCGGCCGGTCCTCGAACTCGAAACGGACGCGGTCGCCGACCCGGACGTCCTCGAGCATGCGCTTGTCGTCGACGCCGTAGGTGGTCTCGCGGCCTCCGGCATCGATCGCGATCTCCCCCCGGTGGCGGTCGACCCGCGTGACCCGTCCCGAGAGGCTCGCGGCGCGGATGTCGGTCACGACCTCATCACCGTCCCGCGACGAGACCGTGAGCACGACCAGATCCCCCTCCTGGAATCCCCGGAGCATGCGCGGGTTGGAGGCGCGAAAGGTGGCCCGCCGGCCGGCGACATCTGCCCTGAACTCGCCCCGCGAGGTGTCGACGCTCTGGAGGCGGGCCTTGATGAGGGTCTCGCCGCCCGCGCCCGGATTAGGGGCGGGCCCGACGCGAGTCTTCGGGCGCAGCTCCGGCGGTACCGATATCACGCGGAGCGCTGGCTGGAAGTCGGGGTTGTAGTCGAACTGGACCCACATGCCCGCCTTGAGGTCCCAGACCTGGGGCGGGTTCGGCAGGTAAGCGGTCTCGCTGGCCGTGACGTCGACCCGGGTGCGGTTGGCGATGTTTATGGTGACGCTGCCGTCATCTGAGCGCACGGTGATAGTGCGGGGCGTGCCCGAGAAATCCGTGCCCGTGATCTCACCCATGACCCTTTTCCCGGCCTGCACGGCGAAGGCGGGTTGTGCGCCGAGGCCCGCCGTGAGCAGGCCGAAGAGGACCCGAGAGACGATGGATGGGGACATGGCGACACTCCTCTCGCTAGAGCATCCGGCGGTACTCTACCAACCCCTGCACGCAGGAATCCACGTCCTGCTCGGTGTTGAAGAAATGGGTCGCGATCCGGATTCCCTCCGGCCGCTCGGTCACCGAAATCCCCCGCTCCTTTAAGAAGGCTCGGGCACGCCCCGGCTCCGGCACCAGGCAGAGGGTCTGACCCGACCGGTGGTCACCCCCGGGCGACAGCACCTCGAAACCTTGCTTGCCCAGCCGAAAGGTGAGGTACATGTTGAGGGCCAGAACGCGATCGGCGATGGCGCCGGTCCCGATCCCCTGGATGTAGTCGATGGCCGCCCCCAAGGCGAAGATCTGGGCAAACGGGGGGCAACCCATCTCCGTTCGGCGGTTCCCGGGCAGGAGGCGGACCTGGGGGTTGTCGAAGGCGAATGGGTCCTCCACGCTCAACCAGCCGATCGCGCGGGGGGGACGCGCGGCCAGGATCTTGCCGCTCACATAGACGAACCCCGTCCCATACCCGGCGCAGAGCCACTTGTGGCCGGTCGTGGCCAGGGCGTCGATGCCACTCCTCCGCACATCCACCGGGAATGCTCCCACCGACTGGCTGCCGGACACGACAAAGTGTCGGCCCCCCTTCAGAGCCCCGAAGGAGTCCAGGTCCTGCCGGCAGCCGTTGGAGAACTGCACGTGGCTGATCGCGATGGTGGACGCGCGGGGGGCCTGCTCGACCGCAAAGGACTCCAGCCGGAGCACACCCTCCACCGCGGGCATGAAATGCACCTTGGTCCCGCGGTGTATCCAGGGCAGGGTGACGGTTGGGAACTCAAGCTCGTCGGAGAGCACGGGGCCGTCCTCGCCCAGCAGGTCCACGATCAGGTTGATCCCGGTGGAGGTGTTGGGCACGAACGCTATTTCCTCCGCCTCCGCCCCCACCAGGCGCGCGGCCTTGGTGCGCACCGCTTCCCTGTGTTCCAGCCAGTGCTCCCAATCCGCGTCCCCGCCGTCCTCCATCGTGCGGTAGAAGGCATCGACCGCCGCACGCACCGGCCGCGGCGGGGGACCGGCGGCGGCAGCGTTCAAATAGACCTGGCTCTGGAGGCCTGGAAAGTCCTGTCGGACTTCGTCCCAGGGAGAGGCCATAGGAGACGAGGATACCGCAAAAGACACGGGGGGGGACTCAGCCTCTCGCCCACGGAAGCCCCTGGGCTTTGGCGCCCGGACTCGCTGGGCCATCGTGGCTCCTACGCTTACGCGATCCGGGCGTCGCTGATAGTGAACCGGTAGGTCGTAAACGAAAAGCCGGACCAGGGAATTCTTGGCCACCTCGCGAACGAGTCATTGACCTCATGGGTTACCCCTTCCCTCCGATGCGCACCTCCGCCAGCGGTCCGCGGCCTCTCTGACTCTGGCGAGCCGCGACGAGGGCGACGGGGTTTCTCTGACCGCCGGCACGCCTCGCCTCCAGCAGCCTTCCTTACGCACCGCTTCTGCTCATGGGCCGGGGGCTTCCGCAGATGGGAGGTTGGGTGTAAGCTACTGCTATGAATGGGGTTGGTGCCGTCGTCGGCGCAAGCGAGGAAGTGACCGGTCAGATCGGCGGAGAGGTCTTGGTCGGCAGTCGCATGTCACGAGAGCAGCGTGCCATCTCGGCTGATCGAGACAACGCTCGAGAAGCAGCCAGACTCGCGGAGGTGGCGCTGAGAGCAACCGCCCGGGCCTTCGCGTGCGCTCTGATCACCTCCTTGTGTCTAACGCCTGGCTGCAGTCAGAAGCAGCCGGAGCCAGCCAAGCGCGATCCCGGTCTTTTCAACCTCGGAACCCAGCCGGCTGCCCTTCCGTCTGCAGGAGCGGAGTTGCCGACCGGTCCGGGCGCAAAGGACTTCGAGGAGGGACGTCGGCTCCTCGCCCAGGGCCGGGCTTCCGAGGCTCTCCCCCTCTTGGCTAGGGCGGCCAGTGATGCACCCTCCAACGCCATGTATCAAAGCGTGTGCGGACAGGCCCTCTGGGCTACCGGCGCCCGCGACGAGGCACTCGTTCGCTATACCCGCGCCGCGCAGCTCGAACCTGACAGGTTCCGACTGCAACTGGCGAAGGCCCTCGATGCTTCCGGCAAGTCGGCGGAGGCGATAACGGAATACCAGGGCGTCTTGGCTAAGGATCCGTCTAACGCAGGCGTGTCCGAAGACCTGGGCCATCTCTTTTTCCGCACCGGACAGTACTCAACCGCGGCTCCACTGTTGCGCCGAGCCGTGGACGCTCGGGGGGGCGACCCGGTTCTACAACAGGAGCTCGCGTACGCGCTCGAACAGTCGGGCCAGGCAGCCGAGGCCGTAGAGGTCTACCGCAGAGTTCTGCGGCTCGCGCCGGAGGCCGACGTGACTCGGGGTCGGCTGGCGGAGGTCCTCTTCCAGCAAGGGAAGAAGGATGAGGCCATTGCCATCCCCCAAGAGGGCCTGCGAAGCACCCCGAACGTGCCCATCCTTCACCGTAACTTGGCGAGTTTGCTTGAGCGCTCCGGTCGAACCGCCGAGGCGATCCAGGAGTACAGAGCCTACGCCCGCCTAGCCCCCAACGCTCCCGACGTCAAAGAATTGCTCGAACGCGCAGATCGCCTGGGAAGCGGCTCGTAGAAACAATCCCGCAGGCCAAAGGGGACTTGCCCCCGAGCAGTGGCGCTCTGGCTACCCGCCTCCCCCGTAGCCGGAAGACCGAGCGACAGCAGCCCGCCCTGTCCTCAAAGCTGGTGTACGGAGAGCCCTGCCCACGACGGCACAACCTCTTCCGCAGTGCGCTGACCGCGACGCGCTAGGCTTGAG